>Ga0315280_10009523_pt1 | contig 12430 bp, 10 predicted proteins | sample YL17G06_40_MG_FD_203697 | JGI IMG/M metagenome (GOLD analysis project Ga0315280, IMG submission 203697) | Sediment microbial communities from Yellowstone Lake, YNP, Wyoming, USA - YL17G06_40 | ecosystem: Environmental > Aquatic > Freshwater > Lake > Sediment | place: USA: Wyoming | collected... | reverse complement strand
TTTCTGTGGAATCCCGGGAAACCGTTTGAACGTGATCCGGATGATAAATAGAAATATTGCCAGTTTTTCCCGAAGAACAAGAAAAAAGAAGCCCCAGTGCGAGGAATAATTCAATGAGGATTGTCTTAACGCTAGCAATTTTTGTCATGGTTATTCTTTCTGGGCAATAGTATCTAAAATACTCTCAATAGGCAATATGTAGAAGGGGTCAAACCTACACATCTGACAATATTGAAATATAAGAGAAAGCTTCTTTCTTCGTTCTATGATCTATATGTGTCAGATGTGTAGGTTTGACCCCAATATCCTCGATGTGATATAGATTTTTTCTTTTTGAGACATTATTTGCATGGAGGAATCATGTTTAGAAAAACAGCTTTCTTTGTTCTTCCTTTTGCCCTGTTTTTCTTCGCCTGTCAGAAAAGCGAGCATCGGGCAGTCAAACAGTACACCATTGAACAATTTATGAACACTGTTTCCATTGGAGGCAGCTCCTTTTCGGCAGATGAGAGGACAATTTTGTTTTCGAGCAATCAATCAGGTATTTATAACGCTTTTGCCATTCCGGCCGGGGGCGGAAAGCCGACCCAGATCACAAATTCCACAGACAACGCCATCTTTGCTGTTTCATTTTTCCCTCATGACAACCGCATTCTCTACAGCAGCGATAAAGGAGGGAATGAAATCTCCCATCTTTACCTCCGCAATGAAGACGGAACTGTGAAGGATTTGACTCCGGATGAAAAAGCTCGTGCCGATTTCTATGACTGGAGCCATGACGAAGAAAGCTTTTTCTATGGTTCCAACACAAGAGACCCCCGCTTCCTGGACATCTATGAGATGGACATCGAAACTTTCACTCCAAAAATGGTCTATCAGAATGATGGAGGATACGAGCTGGGTGCCATTTCTCCCGATAAACGCTATTTCGCTTTTTCCAAATTCATCACCACCTCCGACACGGATATGTTTCTCTATGACCGGGAGAAGGGAGAGATGAAGCTTCTCTCTCCTCATAAGGGAGAGATCACTTACACTCCTCAGACATTCAGTCCTGATTCGAAGAGCCTATATTACTTAACCAACGAAGACAGCGAATTTGCCTATTTGAAGCGCTGTGATATCCAAACAGGCCAGAAAGAAACTGTTGAAAAGTACAACTGGGATATCTTGGATTCCCGTTTTTCCCACAATGGAAAATACCGCGTGATTGGGATCAATGAGGATGGAAGAACAGTTATAAAAGTTTATGATACAGCCACCAACCAGCTTCTTCAGCTTCCTACTCTTCCCGGCGGAAACATCACCTTCGTGAATGTTTCAAGAAGCGAAAAGTTGATGTCCTTCTATTTCGAAGGCTCAAAGTCTCCGGACAATTTGTTCGTGTCTAATTTCGAAACCGGAAAGTGCACTCAGCTCACTAATACCATGAATCCCGAGATCGATCCTAACGATTTGGCTGAAGCTCAGGTCGTCCGCTATAAATCCTATGATAGGCTGGAGATACCCGCTATTTTTTATAAGCCTCTGCAAATCAAGCGAGAAGAAAAGGCCCCGGCGCTGGTCAAGGTCCATGGCGGACCGGGCGGCCAGGCCCGAATAGGCTATAGCTCGGTTGTTCAGTATTTGGTGAATCATGGCTACGTGGTGATTGATGTCAATAACCGAGGGAGCTCGGGCTATGGCAAGACTTTTTACAAAATGGATGATAAAAAACACGGCGAGGTTGACCTCGACGACTGTGTTTGGGCCAAGAAATTTTTGGCTTCGACAGGCTATGTAGATGAGAACAAGATCGGAATCTTTGGAGGCAGCTACGGCGGATACATGGTGTTAGCCGCTCTCACTTTCAAGCCGGAGGAGTTTGCTGCGGGAGTGGACCTGTTTGGGATATCGAACTGGGTCCGAACCCTCCAAAGCATCCCCTCCTGGTGGGAATCCGAGAAGGAAGCGCTCTATGCCGAGATGGGAAATCCTGAGACAGATTTAGAGTATCTTCGCCGGATATCGCCGCTTTTTCACGCGGGGGAAATTAAAAAGCCGTTAATGGTTCTCCAAGGAGCGAACGATCCCCGAGTGCTCAAAGTCGAATCGGATGAGATTGTGGAAGCCGCGAGAAAAAAAGGCCTTCCCGTCGAATATATCGTCTTTGAAAATGAAGGACATGGCTTTGTCAATAAAGCCAATCAGAGCAAAGGATACAAAGCGGTGCTGGACTTCCTCGATAAATATCTGAAAAAAAGTGAGCAGTGAGTGAGGAAATCAAAAATGAAACGGAACTCCAAGATTATTTTCCTTTTCGCCATCACACTTCATCTTCTTTTTTCAGCAGGCTTCTCCTTGGCGCGCGTTTCCGAGGAGAGTCAGGCCTACGCTGTAAAAATCGAAAAAAATATCTCAGCCGTGATGCGCGACGGTGTGAAACTCTATGCGGATATTTGCCGACCAGATACTCAGGATAGAGTCCCAGTTATCCTCATCCGCACTCCCTACAACAAGGACTCCTCTGAGGAATATTATTCTTTCTGCCGCTATGCCGCTGAACGTGGCTATGCGGTCATCGTCCAGGATGTCAGGGGCTGCTTCTCATCAGAGGGTGAATTTTTACCTTATGTCCAGGAACTTAACGATGGCTATGATTCCGTCGAATGGGCAGCCACACTTCCTTTTTCGAACGGCAAAGTGGGAATGTATGGTTGCTCCTATCGAGGAGCGGTGCAATGGCAGGCCGCGGTCATGAACCCACCCCACCTCGTCGCTGTTTTTCCCCAGTGCACTTTCGCTAACGCCAGGCATTTTTTCTTTTTTTCCGGGACCTTTGACCTGAGCTGGATAGCCTGGCTCAACGGGCGTCTGCCCGATGTCAAGCGCCATCACGGAATCATGACCAAAGCAGCTTCTGAAGATGAGGCTGATCTTCAATGGTCTTTTCACAAGTGGGAATGGCTTAGTTTTTTGCCGCTCAAAAAGTTTTCCATCTTCCAGGGATTCTGCCCCTATTATTATGAATGGCTCGACCATCCCGATGATGGCCCCTACTGGGACTTTGCCAATGTCGAGAAAAAACACAAAGACGTGAGTGCCCCAGCTTATAACCTCACCGGCTGGTTCGACGACGGCTACGGACAGCCCGGCGCCGTTCGGAATTTCCTCGGCATGCGCAAAAACGGAAAGACAGAAAAATCGCGCAGCGGACAGAAGCTCATCATCGGACCATGGACACATTGCAAACCAGCATCTCAGGCAGGATCGATGGATTTCGGCCGAGAGGCTGCTGTAAACGTTGATGAACTTGCCGTCCGCTGGTTTGACTACTGGCTCAAAGGGATTGAAAACGGCATAATAGGGGAGCCCCCAGTCAAAATTTTTGTGATGGGGGAGAATAAATGGCGCTTTGAACAGGAATGGCCTCCGGCCAGAGCTAAGCTCACACCTTTTTATTTATCAAGCCGGGGGATGGCCAACTCACTTTATGGGGATGGAAAATTAAGCCAGAGCGCACCTTCGGGAGCAGGACATGACCATTACACCTATGACCCGGCAAACCCGGTCACAGATTACTTTTTTGAAGAGCCTGGGGCCCGGGACCTCAGGCCTTTCGAAGTGAGGGATGATGTTCTGGTTTATACTTCAGAGCCTCTGGCTCATGATCTAGAAGTGACCGGCGAGATCCAGGCTGAAATCTGGGCCACGACCACAGCCAAGGATACGGATTTTGTCGTCAAAGTCACAGATGTCTTGCCCAGCGGCTACTCCCAGAATATCACACCTCCTCTCTCCGGAATCATCAGGGCCAGATACCGGGAATCAGAATCAAATCCTTCACTCCTTGAACCAGGCAAAGTCTATAAATTCATAATCGACTCTATGGACACAAGCTATGTTTTTAAAACAGGGCACAGGATCCGGGTCTGGATCACAAGCAGCTTTTTCCCTCACATCGACCGGAACCCGAATACCGGTCATCCCTTCGGCGAGGATTCTGAGATACTCAAAGCTTCTCAGACGGTTTATCATGAAGGAAAACACCCATCGAAGATAATCTTGCCGGTTATCGCTAAATAAAAAGTTGAAGGCAAGGTGATGTTAGGCAACCTCCACACCTTTGTCTATCAGAATAAAGGCATGATCACTTTCGGGCCTTCGTTCCCTCATTCGACCATGAAGGAAGGGAGAAAATGCGAGGACTGCCATCACACCCAGATCCCAAAAGATATCAAAAAGAATAAATTCTATCCGGTTGTCTATGAAAAGGGCGATTTTGGGGGACGTATGTTCTGGGACGGAAGGGCGACCGGCGCCAGATTGAATGACCCGCTCGCGGAGCAGGCCGGAGGGCCGTTCCTGAATCCCTTGGAGCAAAATAACCCTGACAAAAAGGCCGTTGTAATGAAAGTCAAAAGTTCAGATTATGCCCCACTCTTCGAGCAGGTCTGGAATATCAAGAAAGAGGAATGGGAGAAGAATGTGGATAAGATTTATGAAGATATTGCCCGTTCCAGAGCCTCAAGGAAATCGTTCATTTCTACAACGCCAGAGATGTGGAGCACTTTCCTCCGGCTGAGGTCAGCGCCAATATGAACAATGCGCAGATGGGCAGCCTTGGTTTAACGGACGATGAAGAGAACGCCATTGTTGCTTTTTTGAAGACTCTTTCGGATGGTTTTGTTCCGAAGGAAAGGTAATCCGAAATGAAGGGGAAATCATTTTTATCGTCTGTGGGTGTCTATAAGGTCATGCGCAGTTGCGTTCGTATTAATAATAGCCAACCTGTTGGGCTATCCGAGCTAAAACCTGAAGGTTTTCTCTTTTCGTGTGCGGCGCCACCGAGCAGGCGCTGCTGAGGATAAATCCGCCTCCGGGTTTTCCGACTTCAATTCTCCACCTTGCATCTCTCTCCACGTCTTGAATTGTTCCGTGGAGCAGGACATTAACAGGGTCTATATTTCCTTTGATAAAGATCTTGCCTCCCACGCGCTTTTTCGCTTCGGCCAGCTCGACATTTCCCAGCGGCGGGGGGTCGAGGCATTCAATTCCTGAAACTCCGGCCTCAACCATCATCTCCAGCCTGTCGTTGATGGCTCCGCAGGTATGGATGTAAACAAAAACACCACGCGAGCGGACAGCCTGCACAATCTGGCTTTCATAAGGTTGGACAAATTTCTGGTAGAATTCTGGAGAGATAAACCCAGCCCCCGCATAGGGCGACGATATTTTGATGGCGTCGACTCTGTGCTCGATTTGCTCCAGTGCTATTTTTACTATTCCAGCTGCATAGCGCTGCAAAATTTCTTTGGATTTGGCGGGTTCATCCATAAGAGCAATCATTCCGTTTCTCAGGCCGAAAAGATTCAGGAAATAATCAAAGGGCGAAGTGACCTCCCCGTGGAGGGAGTACTGACTGCCTGCTTTTTCGGAGATGAGATCAAAAATATCATACATGTGGTCAGGGTCGAGATGGAATTCCAGGCCTTGGGAGACTGGTATAAAATCAATTTCAAAGGGGATAGATTCAGGGGCAAACTCTGAAATTGAAAGAGGGGCAGTGTCCCTCAAGGGATAGTGGAGAGGAAGGTCATCTAGGGGAAAAACAGTCCTGTCGCCGTTTTTCCAGCAAACGACTTCGCCTTCCTTTTCTCGCTGGATGTTGAGGACATTTTTCTTCCAATCGAGAGAATGGCCATGGAGGCTGATGAGGATTCCGTCGAAGTCATAAATTTCTCTAAGCTTCAGGAGCCCCTCGCTAAAGACTTCTGAAGAAAACCAGAATTCGGACGGCGAAAGGCCAGTCTGGAGAAGCATGTGGCCAATGCTCATCTGGCACATGACCGGCACGCGGTCCGGGATTTCCAGGTTCATGGCCTTTTTCACTCGTTCCTTGGATGTCATGGCCTTCTTAGAAGTAGACTCATTTTAATTTCAAGTCAAATTTAAATTTGAAAATTTGAATTCAAGAATTGGAAGACAAAATGAGCGGCTCCGACTTATAGCTTTTTTTAATTCTAACATACAATGGATATCCAAAGATATGCAGGAGCACCATTTGGGGCAATGATATTCTATCAACATTATATTTTATAGAACCTTTGGATTTACCTAATAATGAACGAAAATCTTTTAATTTAGATTTAAAGTATCTCTGAAAAGAGTAAGTCTTCTTATAGAGATTTGCATAGTGGCGATAAAATTCTTTCCGGCTGAGTTTTGTGTGAAAAATAGAGTGAGAAAAGTCAAAAAAGTCATAGTCCTTGATAGCCAAACGATCATAATTTTTGAGATACAGTTCAGTTCCTGGCAGCGGAGTCAAAACGGCAAAAACAGGTCGAAAGAGGTTCCTCTCACAGACATATTTGAAAAGCCGTTTGAAATCTTCTGGAGTATAACTGGGATTCACCATGAAATGGGCTGAGATTCCGACCTCCAACTTCTGCAAAATTCTTATGGCTTCATTATTTGTTTGAACCGAACTCTTCTTATTCAATCTATCCAATTCGGTATCATTAAATGACTCTATGCCCACTGTTAAATATTCCAGTCCTCCATCTCTTAAGCTCTCGATAAGCTCAGGATGTTTGACGATCGTATCAGCTCTAGCGTACATCGTGAATTTTTTTTTGATTTTTCGTTCTTTTATTAATTCACTCAGTCGCCAGGCCCGGCTAATATGATGAAGAGTGTTGTCATCAGCAAAGCAGACGAGATCGATGTCATCAGGCAAACCGGCTATTTCTTCGACGATTGATTCAGGATTACGAGTGACATATTTTCCATTCATGATCTTCCAACAAGCACAAAATGTGCATCTGAAGGGACACCCGCGGCTTGCCAGGACAAGGGCAATTTTATTTCTCATGGCGTCGAGATAGTTTTTTCGATAATGAAGAGTTAGATGTCTGGCCGGCAGAGGAAGCAGATTAAGATCTGGATCAGCTTGCTTTTGCTCCGTAAAATGTAATTCGTTATCTTTAACTAAAACAATATTTTTTACACTTTGAGCATCTCCTCCCTTTTCCATGATATCGATATATTCTCTAAATGAGAAATCTGATATTCCTAAAAATATGACATCCACAAAAGGGAGTGCAAAATCATTGGGCATGAAAGTGACATGATGCCCACCGATGGCTGTTCTTATATTCCTCTTGGTTTTTTTGATTTCTTTTAAAACCTCCCGGGCCATATGAACGTCGCAGGTATAAGCAGTGATACCTACAAAATCGGGTTTAAATGTTTCTAGCTTTTTTTGAAGGTTTTCGTCTATTCTCATATCGAGTATCTCCACTTTATGTTCTTTTACAGAAGAAGCTAGATATTCAAGCTCCAGCGGCTCTCCTCGAGTTGGAGTTAATAAGTTGCGATTGAGAGGTGGTTTAATCAACAGAATTTTCATTGTCTTAGCTGTGATTTAGGGCTCCGTTTTTCTTGCTTTTGTCTTCTATAACTATATATGTATTTCAGAATTAAAAGTTGTCAAGAAGTTGTTAAGAATTTGTTAATAATTTGTTATGATTCCTCCCGCTCAACGATGAATCTCCATTCGAGCCACGCTCCTTCGATCATCGCTTCATATCACACAAAAAGAGATGCATCCGTTGCCGAGGCTGGCTTTGACAGCAGCATTTCCCTTTGTTAATGTAAATATCAAGTTAATCTTTGCTTTCCTATGTTTGTCCAGGGGAGGAGATAGATCATGAGAGTCACGAACCTTGAACTCAGCCGCGGAAAAATGGTCGAGATGGCTGAGACTGCTTTGAACGCTATCGTGGAACATATTGTCAACTTACCGAATTCCCCCAATTCTGACCTTGAGAACGGCTTGGAAATCGCCAGGTCTCTCCGCGAGCCGCCTCCAGAATCAGGAACTAATTTTGGGGCTTTGCTCGATTTTCTGATGAACAAAATCATACCTGTCTCTATCAATACTCCCCATCCCCGCTACATGGGGTATATCCCAGCAGGAGGATTGTATCCATCGGCAGTCGCTGACTTCGTTGCTTCGGCCACAAATCGCTTTGTCGGGGCTTGGTTTGCTGCTCCGGCCGCGGCACGCCTCGAAGCCAACGTGCTCGAATGGTTTGCACAATGGATGGGATATCCTGAAGCGAGCCGCGGCATACTGACGAGCGGCGGCTCATTAGCTAATTTCAGCGCCATCGTAACTGCCAGACAATATCTGCTTGGAGACGATATCATCCGCGGCACCATCTATGCCTCCAATCAAACACATCACTGTGTGATGAAATCAGCCATCCTAGCCGGTATTCCCGAGCGCAATTTTCGATTGATCGATGTGGATAATAATTACCGCATTATTCCTGACGTCATCGAAGATCACCTCAAAAAAGACCTTGAAAAGGGAATGAAGCCCTTTCTTCTCATAGGGAATGCAGGGACGACGAATACGGGAACTGTCGACCCGCTGCCTGAATTGGCAGATTTGGCTGAAAGATATGGTTTGTGGTACCACATTGATGCTGCCTATGGTGGGTTCTTCAATCTCTGCGCGGAAGGCAAGAAAATTCTGAGCGGCATCGAGCGCTCGGATTCAATCGTACTCGACCCCCACAAGGGACTCTTTGTCCCCTATGGGACTGGGAGCTTGCTAGTGAAAGAGGGAGAGCTGCTGAGACGTGCCCATATGCTCACCGCAGATTACCTTCAGGACCAGACGACTCCGGAAGGCGAATTGAGTTCTGCGGAATATTCGCCTGAATTGTCGCGTTCGTTTCGGGGATTAAGGGTCTGGTTGCCGCTGAAATTATACGGAATAAAGGCTTTCCGCGAGAATCTCGCAGAAAAATTAGACCTAACGAAATGGATGTATCAGCGTTTTTTGGGAGAGCCTGGCTTTGAGTGCTTGGCTGTTCCCGACCTTTCGGTGATCGCCTTTCGTTATCACCCCCAAAAGGGTTCGGTGGATACTTTCAACCGGAAGTTGTTAGAGAGGATTAATAAAACAAAAAAGCTTTACCTCTCCAGCACTCTGCTCAAGGGAGAATTTGTCATCCGCGTCTGCATTCTCAGTTTCAGAAGCCACAAGGCTCAGGTAGAAAAAGCATTTGAAATTATCAAAGCCGAAGCCAAAAAGCTAGAAAGAGAATAAAAGCGCATATTGACTCCGTCGATTTCCTTGCGCGATAAGCATTATTGAAGCAGAGCGACCAGGCATCTAAAAATGGTTAAACCCACTGAAAAGGTTATATTCTCCAAAGCTACCTTAAGCTTAAACGCCATCAATAAGGCTATTCAGACTTTTAATAATTTCTTGCAAGAAAGCGTTTCTTCTTCGTCCCAAGAGTATTACTTTGCCCGAAATCTCCTTCGAGACGGTGATGCCTTCTACCAGGAAACTCTCAAGGATGCCAAAAAACTTTTAGGTCCGTTGCCTGATTATGTACCGCCAGATTTAATAAAATCGAGGCTGGATCTGCTGGAGAAAGCCAATGTTTTGGCGAAGGGCCAAACTCTTGAGGATTTAAAAGCGGAGCTTGAGAAGGATGAATTTTTGATGAGTATGATGAGTTCAGAGGAAGTTGAAACGTACTTGAAGCAACATTATTTTAAGCAACAGACTGGGAAGAGGAGGTTGTCGAATATTAAAGTCAGAATTCTATTGAGCAAGTTGAAGGCACTTCTTTCCCAAGCCCAGGACTTAAAAGAAAAAGCCCAAAAAAAGCATCAGCAGCAAATCTAGGGAACGTCCCCCGTTTTTATTTTTAGCTGCTCACAGCTCACGGCTCACTATTCACTAATTTTATTGAAATACCTGCTTCAATATATCCACCAGGCCCAAGGCGTACTCAATCTGAGTCAGGGGAATATTTTTCTCCCTAGAAATTTTCGTGAACCGGCCATCCTTGTTGCTATCGTTGGTGACAACGATATAATCCGCAAAAGGAGCCACAGCATCGATCATTCTCTCGTTGTCGCTTCCGGGGGCGCCTCTTTTAGATTCACCGCCGAGGTGGACGGCAATGATGAATATCTTTTTCTGTTGGCAATACTCGATGAGCTTCTTCAGGCGCGCTTCTTCCGTGTCGAGCGTAAGGCCGGACGCTCCCATACCTTTAAGGCTGGCACCGATGGCAAAAATAATTGTCTTGTAAGGAGTGCCCGTGGGGAACTTAGCTAGATCTGTATAAACCTCGGCATGAAATCCTGGAGCCGACTCTTTGCTCCCTAAGCCAACGCCCGCTGTTAAAATTTCGACAGTGGGCACATCGCAGTAGTCATACTTGATCCCTGCTTCATCCATGATGATGTTGAGTGTCGTGACATCAGGACTCTGTCCTGCGGAACTTGTCATCGCAGGCAGCTGGGCTTTGGGGATATTCTGAGCCCCTAAATAAACTGCAATAACCATTAGCCCCATGAAAATTATTATCTTGCGGTTCATATTAACCTCCTGTTTATCATTGTAAAACGTAAAACGTGAAATGGGAAAAGTGAATTAAGAAAAGAGTCATTTTGCGTTTTACATTTCACGTTTGACGGTTATTTCTTTTCCTCTGGCGCCATCAAGACATCATAGGCTTTCACTGCTTTTCTCCACCATTCAGGATAAACGGGCTTGGTGCGTTCCCTTGTCCTTTTTTCGGTGTCATAGAAACTAATATGATTGTACCTGACGAGAAGGTCATCGCCCAGCTTCCACCAGGCATTGATCACATTTTGAGCATTGTTCAGGCAGAAGCCAGTTAAAAATTTTGCGGCTTTAGCCGGTGATTTCTGGTAAAGATCCTGAGCCTGCTTATCGATTTCAGGGATGCGAGCCACAACTTCTGCTTCCCATTTCGCCTGAGCCGCTTTGACATCCTCGATAGCGGCGTTATAAGCCACCTGGGCATGGAAATCGACATAATCGAAAGCCCAGCGCGCTGAATCCCGGTTGAAAACCCAGTGGTCACCGATGGAGAAGGATTTAGGAAATTCGGTCATGCCGGCGTAGAATGGCATATAGCAGGAAGTATCCTGAGCGCCAAAGCAAATCCAGACGATTCCTCCGATTGGGTCGGGTAGCCATCCTCTGCATTGGGTTATGGTTGTGTATTCCGCTCTGTTGGTCCCGATGGTTCGCGTGGAGCCGAAATAATAAGGATTTAAAAATGGACCACCTCGGATTCCTTTCACCGGGTCAAACTGCGTTCCCTGGCACTTATCCCGCGTGATGTTCATCACATCCTGGACCGAAAGTTTCTTCTCCGGTTTTGCCGAAAAAGGCAGATCCATATCTGCGGTATCCGGGCTAAGTTTGAGAGAAGGAGCGACGATGTTGAAGAATCGCCAGAGCCGAGCTCTCCGGCCCTCAGTGCTGGTGGCACTTCCTTCCGCGGGCGAGTAGGCTTTTTTGAAACTAAAGGGCTGCCCACTTTTTGGGTCATAAAGGCCGTTCTCAACAGCACAAGAAATCACGTTGGAAGAAGCCATGAAATAATCTGGACTGTTGAGGTCGATCTCGCCAATCCGGGATTCATTGGGACAAACAGCGACTTGGTCATCCGGGATTCGTTGGGCACACCACACTGCGCCCGGTTTTCCGCTTTTTGGCGTCCAGAGCGGACCAACAGGCATAATTTCAAACTCCCAGACCTCTTTAGTATCAGCCACCGCCAGCATTTCGCCGTCATCGTTAAAACCGTAACCATACTGTTCTGCCAGTGATCCCATGAGCTTAATGGCCTCGCGCGCTGTCTTGCAGCGCTCCATGGCGAGCAGCGTCAGCATGGTGATGTCGAATGCGGGAGCAGGAGTTGGGTTGGCTATTTTTCTCTGACAGTTGATGCTGGATTCACCGATGGCCAACTGGCACTCATTCATGTACCCGAACATGCCATGGTGATAGGCATAGGTGTGGGGCACTTCAGGGATTTCCAATCCTGTGAAATCTTTTTTGTATAAATCCCATTTCAGGCCCTCAGAGGGAGGCCAGGTTTTGTACTGGCTGACGTGGTAGATTTTGCGCATTTCCCCTGGCTTATGGTCGGCAGCCGGAACATGCCGCCAGGTCCAGTCGCAGAACCCACAGTCGGCGGTGTGAGTGGCCAGGGTTGAGCCGTCAACTGAAGCGTCTTTTCCCACCATGACGACTGTGCAATTGCCTTCAGAAATATTTGTGAGGAAGGCTTCGCTTCGTGCGGCGCGCGCTTGAATAATCAGAGAGATGCCTGCCAAGATAACTACAACCGCGAAAAAGCCAAGCACCAAAAATAATCGTTTTCGGTTCATAATTACCTCCTCTCTTCTTTGCATCTGTTGAATCTCTTCCGTTTTGTGACGGTTACACTGAAGAGATCAGGAAACGGACGTAGCGACCATTGAAGGTTTAGCCTTCCCGAATCGTCCTCCGAGGGAACCTCTGGGCGCCGAGGCTGTCTGAGCCTAGACCGATCAAAGGGAGATGCCAATAGGAGGTGAGGGGCGCCGTTGATAA
>Ga0315280_10009522_pt1 | contig 12431 bp, 6 predicted proteins | sample YL17G06_40_MG_FD_203697 | JGI IMG/M metagenome (GOLD analysis project Ga0315280, IMG submission 203697) | Sediment microbial communities from Yellowstone Lake, YNP, Wyoming, USA - YL17G06_40 | ecosystem: Environmental > Aquatic > Freshwater > Lake > Sediment | place: USA: Wyoming | collected... | reverse complement strand
ACCGGCGATTCGAGTTGAACCGGGTGGTGCTGGTCGGGGACCGGGGCATGGTGAAGCTGGACACGCTGAAGCAACTGCGGGAGGGAGGGCAAGGCTACCTGGTGGGTTTGCAGCGACGCAATCGAAAAGACACCTACGAGTACATCCGCGAGGCAGAAGCGCGCGACCGATGGCAGGAATGCGAAGCGGGCATCGCGGCCAGCGAGAAGGCCACACCGCCCAAGACCTGGGTGCAGGAGGTAGCCGGCAAGCAGGCGGGCGTCCGCGTGTTCGTGGTGAAAAGCGAGGAGCGCGAGCAGTTCGAGCGTGCCATGCGGACGCTCTCGATGCAGCGCGCCCGGCAAGATTTGGAAGCGATACAAAAGCGGGTGGCGAAGGGAGATCTGAAGGAGCCGGAGAAGATCGGCGCGGCGGTGGCCCGCGCCTTGCGCCGGAATCACGGGCACCGCTATTTCGACTGGAAACTGGAGAAGGGAGAGCTGCGCTTTTCCGAACACCCGGTGAACTTCGAGCGCGAGAAGGCGTACGAAGGCAAGTACGTGCTGCAAACCGAGGAGCGGCACTTGTCGCCGCTGGAGGCGGTCGCCGCCTACAAGGAACTCAACGAGGTTGAGCGGGGCTTCTCGCATCTGAAAGGGTTGCTGGAGGTGCGCCCGGTTTATCACCGCTGCGACGAGCGAGTGCAGTCCCATGTGCTGGTGGCGACCCTGGCGTTCCTGCTCGACCGGGCCATGGAAAAGAAGCTCAAGGCTGGCGGCAGCACGCTCTCCTCTCCCTTCGCCTGGCGGGCGTTGGAGAGCGTGCGCTGTGTAGAAGTGCAAATCGCTGATCGGGGAAAGCTGTGCGTGACTCGTGGCAGCCGCCATGCCGCAGAGGTGCTGAAGGCGCTGGGCATTACCCAACTGGACCCGGTCGCGCCGCCGGTTGGCCAGGAGGCGGTCATGTAGTGACCAAACGCAAAAACCGCCCGCGTGTTTTCAGTGGATTACGGGCGAAAAAGTAAACATGCGCTAGGCTCTCGCCTTGGGTCATATAGTCGGGAAACTCTTCCAGATATCCGATCCAGAAGGCGCCATCCTGCCAATAGACGTAGCGCACGCCGCTCATGCCACTCATATGCACAGTTTAAACCCGTCACGCCGCTGAGCCAGGAAATCTAGGCTGACGGCTATCGGCTGACGGCTGTTTCCGCCCCGGCCGCCAGCCTACAGCCACCAGCCTATTTCTTCTCCGGTTTCTTTGCGGCCGGGGGCGCGGGGGCCGGCGGCGCCGGTTTGGCCGCCGGGGCGGGCACGCCAGCCGCCCGGGGCTGCACCGGCGCCACGCCGGGTTTCGGAGCTCGAGCGATGCCGTCCATAAGAACGCCCTCCCTGGAGAAGACGATCCTGGCGCCGGCCTTCTCGGAGGTGTAGATGGCGCCGTCGGCCTCAAAGGAAATGCCCTGCTTCGTGAATTCCCACGTTACGTTAGTGGCATGGGTGTAAGGCCTTACGGACAATTTTCCAGTGGGTGGGTCGTAGGTCTGGTAAATTGGAACCGGCGCGTCTTCCGTTGGCAGCAACGAGCCTGCCTCATAGCCGCTGATCCTAATTGTCAAAAAAGTGGCCAGCTCTCCACTGACCTTCAGTGGAGAGGGCGAGAACGGTAGGCCTCCAAATATCGCCACCGCGATGGGTCTCCCGCCATCGCGCCCGACTCGCTGGCCTACCATGTAGAACTTCTTGCCATCCCTTTCCAGGCTGGACTTTCTTGCTACTTCCCCAGAGAAGTCTATGTTGATTGGCCGTCCGCCCAGGGTAGCACTCGTGATGACCTCAGAGGGCGGGCCTCCCGCAGGCTGTATCGCCCCAGCAGCTGGTGCCGACTTTGCCGCCGGAGCGGGGACGCCGGCAGCGCCGGGCTGGGCCGGGGCTACGCCGGTGATGACCGGGCGCGCTGGCGCGCCCGGCGGCCCTTGCGCTTCGCTGAAGTACTTGTCGTTGTAAACCACCGGGTAATCCGTTTTGACCTTCTCCAGAGCCGCAGCCACTTTCTGCTGTTGAAGCACGTTGCGGATGGTGGCGGTGGCCTCGTCCAAGGTGACCGGCCGGATCTCGTCCACCTGGAAAATGTAGTAGCCCTGGCCTTCCTTCACCGGCTCACTCACTTCCTTGGGCTTGAGCGCAAACACGATCTTGTCGAGGTTCGGGGGGAGGCTGCCCTTGCGCAGCGTGCCCAGGTCGCCGCCCTTTTCCGCGCTGGCCTGGTGGTCTGAGTTTTCCCTGGCCACGGTGGCGAACTCGGCGCCGGCCAGAATCTGCTTGCGCAACTCCTCGGCGCGGGCCTTGGCTTCTTCGTCGCTGCGCGCCTTGGGCGTCTCGGCCTTGGCGGCAGCGCCTGCGGCCGCCGGGGCGACCGGTTTGGCCGGCGGATTCAGGGCCACGAAAATGCCCTTGACCTTGGCCTGCTGCATTTCCGCCGTGTGCGAATCGTAGTGGGCCTTGATTTCCTGGTCGCCGATCTCCTGGGACTTGGCGTTGAGGGCGTTGACGGCCAGCCGCGCCAGCAATTCCGTGCGGAGGAAGTTCAACTGTTCCCTGAATTCGCGGGTCTGGTCGAGTTTCTGCTTTTCGCCCTCCAGGGCCAGGCCGCGGAATTGGGCGTAAGCGCCGGCGAAACCTTTCTCGCCCATCTGTTGCGGGACGCCGGCGTACTGCGGCGGCAGCCCGGCCTTGATGGTCTCGAACTGGCTCCGGGTGATCTTCTCGTTGCCGATGGTCAGCACCACCTCGTCCGGCTTGACCTGGTCTTTGGGGGAAATAGGCAGAGTCTGGATCCCGGACGGGACCTGGGGTGGCGCGGGAGCGGCGGCAGCCGGCGGCGGGCCGGCGGGCGGGGCGGGCGGCGTAGGGGCCTGTGCCAGCAGTCCGGCTCCCACGACCATGGCCCCGGCGAGCATTGCCAGATACATTGTGCGGAATGTCATCGAAGTGCGGTTTTCTCCTTCGTTCAAAGTAGCGCCGAACAATCGGCCCCGTGCCGGGCGCGGGACGCGGCGCTGCGCGCGGCACACCGGCGGAGAATTGCCTTGGATCGAATACGCTATGATAGCAGGTGTCGGGTTCCAGGTGTCAGGTTTCAGCTCCCTGGCTCGAGTTTCGGTTTGCCGGCATTCCCATGTTGCCGCGCGCCGCGCCTGACACCAACCGCCGCGAGGTCTGAAATGCCCGGCGAGGAGGAAAAAGAAAAACGGCGGGTCACGCTGGTTTCCATCGTTGGCGCCATCGCCATCACCGCCCTAAAGCTGGCGGCCGGGCTGACGACCGGGAGCCTCGGAATCATTTCCGAAGCGGCTCATTCCGGGCTGGATTTCGTGGCGGCGGTCGTCACTTATGTCTCTGTCCGCATAGCGGACAAACCTGCGGACGCCGATCATCCCTTCGGTCACCAGAAATTCGAGAACTTCTCGGCCTTCGTGGAAACGGCGCTGCTGTTGATCACCTGTGTGTGGATCTTGCGGGAGGCGATCAAGCGGCTGCTGTACCAGCACGTGGAAATCGAGCCCAGCGCCTGGGCGTTCCTGGTGATGTTGGGATCCATCGCCGTCGATTACAGCCGGTCGCGCGCGCTGATGCGCGTGGCGCGCAAGTACGAGAGCCAGGCCATCGAGGCCGATGCCCTTCATTTCTCCACTGACATCTGGAGTTCGCTGGTGGTCATCTTCGGCCTGACGCTGGTGTGGGCCGGCCGCCGGTACGGCATCCCGGAACTGCGGGTGGCCGACCCGCTGGCGGCCATCGGGGTGAGCGGCGTGGTCGCCTCCATCAGCCTGCGACTCGGCAGGCGCACGCTGGACGCTCTGCTAGACGCAGCGCCGCCGGGGTTGCAGGCGCGGCTCGAGGCGCGGGTGCGCGAAGTGCGGGAAGTGCTGGGAATCGAGCGGTTGCGCGTGCGCCGGGCGGGCAACCGCTACTTCGTCGATACCATTATCGCGGTCGAGCGCTCGCTGCCGCTGGAGCAGGTCGATGCCATCGCCGACAACGTTCAGGACCAGATCCGGCAGGTGCTTCCGCGCGTCGACGTGATGATCCACACCGAGCCGCGCGCTCCCGCCCGGTCCAGCCTGTTCGAAACCGTGAAATCCGTCGCCAATCGCCACAAGGTGCTGGTCCACGAACTGTCGGCGCATGACATCGGCGGCGAGAAACACCTGGAGCTGCACCTGGAGGTGAGCCGAACGCTGACCTTGCGCCAGGCGCACGAACTGGTGACGGCGGTGGAAGCCGACATTTTGCGGGAAGCCCCCGATGTTTCCGTCATTAACACCCATATTGAAGACCAGGAGGCGGAAGTTCAGCCTGGCAGCCTGGCCACGGACCGCTACGGCCATATCGAGCGCCGCCTGCGGGAGGTCGCGGCCCAGTTCCCCGAGCTTATCGATTGCCACGACATTGCGGTGCGGGACGCGAGCAACCGCCTGTACGTGTCCTGCCATTGCACGCTCAATGGCGATCTGCCGATCGGCCGCGTCCACCAGATCACGCGGGAGTTCGAAAGCCAGTTCCGCAGCGCGGCGCCCAACGTACACCGGCTCACGGTTCACAGTGAGCCGGCCGCCGCCTGAGGTTGTACCTCTGGGGGGACGCCGGCCGTAAAACAGTCGTCAATGGCTCAAGGACCAAACCGTCAATGACCACCGAGCGCTTCCACTTGGCCGGCTACCTGTTGGTGGCCGGGGCGGCGGTCTGCTGGGCCTTCGGCGCCGCGCTGGCCAAATTGCTGTTTCTGCAGGAAGTGGACCCGCTGACGCTGGCGCAAGTGCGCGCCGCCTTCTCGTTCCTGGCCCTGTTGCTGGCGGCCATCGCTTGGCGCCCGGCCATGCTGCGCGTCCCCTGGCGGCTGGCCGGCGAACTGGCGGTGCTGGGCATCGCCGGCATTGCCGCCTCCAACTACACCTACCTGGTGGCCATTCAGCGCAGCAACGTGACCACCGCGGTGCTGATCCAATATACGGCGCCGGTCTGGGTGACGCTCTACGCGGCGCTGTCGGGCAGCGAAGCGATGAACGCGCGCAAGGCGCTGGCCGCCGGCTTGTCGTTCGCCGGCTGCGCGCTGGCCGCCGGCGCCTACCGCCCCGCCAACCTCGCGCTGAACCACTCCGGCGTGGCCTACGCGCTGGCCGCCGCCCTGGCGTTTTCGTTCTTCAACATCTGGGGGAGGAGGATGGCGCGCAAGGTGGCGGTCTGGACCGGCCTTCTGCATGCGCTGGGCGCGGCCACCCTGTTCTGGTTCCTGGTGCGTTCGCCGCTGCACCTGCTGGAGGCCGGGTACTCGGGGCGGCATTGGGCGCTGTTCGTGGGTTACGCCATGGTCTCAGTACTGCTTCCCTTCACCCTGTTCTACAGCGGCCTGCGCCGCCTGCCGGCCACTCACGCCGCGGTCACCAGCACGCTGGAACCGGTCCTGGCCGCGCTGTTCGCCTTCCTGATCGTTGGAGAGCGGCTGGCCGCGCCGCAAGTGGCGGGCATGGCCGCGGTCATCGCCGCCATCGTTCTGTTGAGTCATCAACAGGCCACGGACTGACCGCTGAGCCACAGATTTCGCTGATTTCCCCGATACCATGCGTGTAATCGGCGAAATCTGCGGCTTCACTTGTCCGCGGGCTCGTCCCCGGCCTATTCGGGCCTGGCTTCCTTCTTGGCGGCCGGCTTGGGAGCGGGCCGGCCGACACCGAGGTGGTCGTAGTTCAGCAACGTGTTGAAGACCAGGAAGTAGCTGCCCTGGGTTTCGCCGCGCCACATGGGGTTGTTGGCGAACAGCACGATGTGGCCTTTGCCCACCGGCACGTCGACCACCGCCGCCTTCTGAGCCAGCTCCGAGCCGCCGGCCAGCATGCCGCTCACGGCCAGTTCCTTTTCCTCGGCAAAGCGCAGGACCACGCGGGGCATGGCTTCGGGCGGGGGCAGGTAGCCGCGCAAGGCCTCGCGCGCCTCGTCCGGGATGGTGGTTTCTTCTTCGCCCGGGGAGCGGCGCTGGGGCCGCTCGGGCGGGTTCCAGGCGCGCCCCTGGGGGATGTCCGGGTCGGTGGCCGAACCGCGGCCGCTGGGCCGCCCTTCCGCCGCGCCGAACATCGAGGAAGCGCCAAAGCCGCCTCCGGCGCCCGTCAGGCCCACACGCAATACCGGCGACTGGTTGAAGTACACCGCCAGCTTCGGCCCATAGCCGTAAGCGATGGGGCTCTTGGCGTCGGCGATGTTGGCGCTGACGACGGTGCCGCGCGCCTGCAACTGCCGGGCTTCGGTGATGGAGATGCCTTCCACCAGCCCAAAGGTGATGGGAATGGAAGTGGTGCCGGCGGCGACAATCAGCGTGCCGCCCTGCTCGGTGAACTTCTTCAGGTTGATCAAGCCCTGCAAGCCCATGCCGCCCCGCGTGTCGTCGGTGGTGTCTGGGGCGGTGCCCAGGTTGGGCGTCAGCTCGCTGGCCTTGAAGGGCACCGGGTCGCCGCGCACCGGCAGGCCATTGATGACGCGGGCCGGATCGCCGCCGCGCCCGGTCGGCGGGAACACGATCACGTCGAATTTCTCCCGCAGGTTGGCGGTGTCGCGAACCACGTGCTCGGAGATGTAGGTGTAGGGAATCTTGAGCTGGTCGAAGGCGATACGGTACCAGCCTTCGTCCTGCGTGCTGGTCCAGGTGTGCAGCAGGGCCACGCGGGGAACCGCCAGCGGGTGGGTGGCCACCTGCGGCATGGCGTTCGCGGCCCAGGCGGTCAGCCCCAGCTCTTTCACCGCCGCTTCCAGCGTGGAGCGCGTATCGGCCGGGTTGCCCTCCGAGGGGATAATGAAGCTGCCGGCCGCGTACTTGCGCTCCTCGTGCGTGAAGGCCTCCTCGGCGGCCAGCATCCTGGTTTTGCTCAGGCGGAAGCGCAGGGTGGCCAGGGTGTTGTCGGCGTTGTGGTTGATGATGTAGGCGGCGCTGCCGGCGCTGCCGGCGATTTTCCCTTCCACCGCCGCGTCCTTGTCCAGCTTGTGCATGGCGGCCTTGAGAATCGCCGGGTCGGTCACGCGCACGGTCTTCAGGTTGCGCAGCGGCCCCAGCGTCCAGCCGGTGTCGTCATAGGGCCGGGGGTCGCTGGGGTTGTAATACTGGGTATCGAGCAGCATGTCGGCCATGCGGCTGTAGGGCTGGTCCATGCGCACCACGTAGGCGCCCTCGGCCAGCTTGCCTTCCTTGATTTCCGTTTCCTTGTCCAGTTGGTGAATCTCGACGCCCTGCAGGCGCAGCAGGTTGGCCAGCGCGGCAGCTTCCACGGGCCGCTCGTCGGCGGCGATGGTGTAGGCGGCCGGCCCTTCCTTGACGGCCTTCTCAATCGAGCGCTTGCTCTTCAGGTAGAAGTTGCGCAGGAAACGCTCCTTGTCGTTGGCCACGAAATTCATGGCCAGCAGGATGGCGCTCTGCTGCAGGTTGATGTTGTTGCGGATCGACCACTTCACGCGCGACAGCGGCGGGTTGGGCCGGTACCAGGCGCGCGAGGTGCTGCCGGCGGGCACGGTGCGCTCCGCCGTATCGGCACCGCGCCCGCCAAAGGTCTCGTAGAAACGGCCGATGGAGTTGTGGCCGTTGGCGATATAGAACATGTAATTGGCCGCCCAGCCGTCGTAGAAGCCGTGGGTCCAGACGCCGGGCACGCCGCGCCTGGTCATCTCCTGGATCTCGTGATAGGCCAGGATGTGCCACTCGTCGATCACGATGGGGTCCAGCCAGGCGTTGTAGGGCCCCATGCCGGTCGAGGTATAGAGGAAGGGCACCGACTCGTGCAGGTCGTGCAACACTTGCGGGTGGTAGTCGAGGAAGGCGCGCATCATGTTGCGGCTCAGCGCCAGCGACATCCCGATGCCGTCGCGGTTGTTGTCGTGGGCCACGTACTTGCCCCAGTAGACCAGCGAGGGCGCCGCTTTGCTGGGGTTGGCTTTGCGGTAGCGGTAGATGTCCACCTGGCGGTCGTGCCCGTCCACTTCGATCAGCGGGGTGATGAGCACGATGGAATTCTTGCGGATGGCCTGGATGAACGGCGTGTCCTCGACCGCCAGCCGGTAGGCCAGTTCCATCAGCATCTCTGGCGCGCCGGTTTCCGGCGAGTGGATGCTGCCCGTGGCCCAGTAAAAGGGCTTGGCGTCGGCGATGGTGCGGTCGGCGTCGGTCACCGACAGCGTGCGGGGATCGGCCAGCCGCGCGGTGAGCTGTTTGTAGCGCTCCAGTTGGCGGATGTTCTCCTCGTCGGACACCGCCACCAGCAGCATCTCCCGCCCCTCTTCGCTCTGCCCGATGCTGAACACTTTCACGCGGGGCGTGGCGCGCGCCAGCTCCCGCATGTAGCGGTAGATGTCCGCGCTGTAGGTGAGCTTGTCGGGAGTCCCCACCGGATACCCCAGCACCTTCTCGGGGTTCGGCACCCGGTCGGAGGCCGGCAGGTGATCGACCAGCTCGGTCTGGAACATCATCTCGGTCGTATACTCGCGGATTTTGCGAGTGTAATTCTCGTCGATCTTCTGCTGGGCCGGCGCCATCCCGGCCAGCAACAGGATGAACAGAAGCCCACAGGCCGCGCGTCGTGTCATCGTCAAATCCTCTCTCGAAGGGAAGGTTCCGCCGATTTTACGCCAGGCCGGTCCCCTGTTCCAAGTTCAAGTTTTGGTTCCTCTCCCGGGAGTGTAAAGGCGGAACGTGGCGGCTGCTATTTGATCGCGAGTGTCACAGTGTTACTCGCCACGCCGTTCTGAGCGAGCACCAGCGCCACAGCCGAACCCGGTGTGATGCCGTCAGGGATTTGCACGTTCACCTGGTAGAGACCGACAAAACCGGGCGCCAGACCCGCGAAATGAACCACGGCCGATTTGCCCCCAACGGTCGCGGTCACCGGGAACGTTACTCGTGCCAGCGGTTCCGTTGATGGCGCCGCTTGGCCGGAAGCGATTGCCGGCTGAGTCGCGCCCAGGCCCGTGCAGTAAACCTGTACGATATCGCCTGCCGCCGCGGGCGCCGCCGTGTCCACCAGCCGCCCTTGCGTGTCCCGGATGGCGCCTTGCCCGGTCCCCTGCTGATTGGTGGTGAAAATTCCTGGCTGCGAGGCCGCGACTGTGATCGTCTCGGGCACGGCGAAGGTTTCCGGTCCCGTTGCTTCCAAGCGGGTCTTTACCACCGCGCTGTGACGGGTGTTGGCTGCCAATTCAAACGGAAGCTGCGCGTTGATCTGCCCATCGCTGGAGAAAAACAGAGGAGCATCGCGTCCGCCGATATTCAATGTGGCGCCGCCCAAGGTCGTATCCAGCGGCACACGGCTGGCGGAGTTCTGCCCCCGCGCCAGGTTGCGGCCGAACACCGCGACAATCGCGCCCGGCGCAACCGCTACCCCAGGCGCGAAGCTTGCGCCATTGACGATTCCACCGGAATTCAACGCGGGCGCTGAGGGATTCAGACCCACCGCCCCGCGCGCCTGTATCTCGACAGGGGTCAGCGGCGGCAGACTGGCGCGCACAGTGACCACAACTTGTGTTGCCGCGTTCGACGGGCGCCAGGTGCCGATGTACGTGCCGTTCTTCAAACTGGTCAGCGCCAGGGGCGGGTCGCCGTTCGTGAAGCTGGCCACTACCGTCGCATTTGCCACTGCCGCGCCGCAATCGTCCGCCACCTGCACCTCGATGGCGCTGGGCCAGCCGGCGGGCGAAGAGAAACTGCTGGCCAGGCTACGGTGGACGGCGAGCAGGCGTGTCGGAGTGCAGCTTGTTGTGTCAAACGCCGTCATGTCGCCAAAGTATGTAGGGGCGACCGTCGCCGCGGCGACTGGTCGCCCGTCCTCCACAGACGCAGCAGCAGACACAAGTGACGCCGCGCCTGCCGGCCGCGCCACCACCAGGAAGAGAATGTTCACGTTCTGCAGGCTGCCGTCACCGAACAGCAGCGTCAATCCGCCGCGATACACCCCGGCTGGCAGCGTCCCCAGCGTTGGCTGTACGGTCACCGTCTGCGGGTCGGTCACGGAGATGGCGAAGTTGAGCGGCAAGGCCTCCAGCCAGTTCCCGCCATCCAGCGTCAGCACGCCACTCCGCGCCTCGACTGCGCCCGTTCCCGCCGTCGCCAGGCGCACGGTCTGAGAACCGGGCGACGATGTCTCCGCCTGAGTGGCGAAGATCAAACCGGTCGGACGCACCAGCACGCCTGGATTGCTGCCCCGTGGCAGGACGTTCAGATCCACGCTGACAAGCTGCGGCGAGTTGCGGGCCGTAGCCGATTCCACGCGGATCAGCCCGCTGTAGCGCCCCGCGCGAAGACCGGTCACATCCGCGCCGATATCGACCAGCGGAACATCGGTCGAGGCGGCGTCGCTCCGGCCGGCCGTGGCTGACGACACTTGCAGCCAGGTCCCTCCCGAAAGCGTCTCAGTCCGCACCGTCCAGTTCATCACGCCCTGCCCGGTGTTCAGGATGCCGATGCTCTGTGATGGAACCACCGTGCCGCCTTCCACGCCGGTAAACAGCAGCCCGTTCTGGCTTACCAGGATGGTCTGCGCCTCGGACAGCAGCAGCGTCACGGGCACCCGTCGTGTCTCTTTGCTGGTCGAGCTTTCCACCACCACGGTTCCCGAGTAGACCCCGGCGGCAAGACCGGTGACGTTCACACTCACCTGCACGGTTGCGGCGGAGCCAGCCGGGAACGAACCGGACGCGGGCGAGACGCTCAACCAGTTGCCGCCGCTGGTGGTCTCGGTTCGCGCGGTCCAGGCCAGCGTGCCGCCTCCGGCATTGCTGATGCGCAGTGTCTGGATGGGCGGATCGCTGGCTGCGGCTGCGCTCTCCATTGTCAACGACGAAGGTTCCACGACAAGTTGAGTCGCCACGGTGGGAACAACGGTGAGTTCGACTGTTACCGATTGGGTTGCCGGCGCAGCCAGCGGCGCCGTCACCGTCACCGTTCCGCGGTAGGTTCCTTCCGCCAGCTTGCTTGCATCAACGCTCACGTCAATGCTGCGCGGCACGGAGCCGGTTGGAGGCGAAACCAGCAGCCAGTTCCCGCCGCTCTGGGTCGAAGCCTGCGCGCCCCAGGCCAGCCCCGTCACCGCGCTCGTCACCGCAGTCTGCTGCGTCGTGAGAACGACCGTGCCCGCGGGCATGGAAAAGGTGAGCTTTGACGGGGAGACAGAAAACAAAGGCGGGGCCGCAAAGACCTTGCGGATGCGGTTGTTGCCGCAGTCAGCGATGTACAGGTTCCCGGCCGCATCTACCGCCACGTCGCAGGGATCAAGAGAGGCGCTGGTGGCCAGACCGCCATCCCCGGAAAAGCTACAACTTCCGTTGCCGGCCACGGTCGTGATCGTCCCATCAAGGCCGACCTTGCGGACGCGGCAGTTGCCGTCGGCGATGTAGAGGTTCCGGGCTGCGTCCAAAGCCAGCCCCCGCGGTTCACGAAGGGAGGCTCCCGTCGCAGGCCCGCCGTCGCCCGCGAACCTCCCAATTCCGTCGCCAGCATACGTGCTAATCGTTCCATTTGGCTCAACTTTGCGGACGCGATAGTTTCCGCCGTCGGAAAAGTAAAGGTTCCCCAGGACGTCAACTGCCGCGCCCCAATAGGGACGGAGAGCTGCAGGAGCACCCAAGTTGAGTCTCGCGGCGGTGGCTGGCCCGCCGTCCCCCGAGAAACCGGCCACGCCGGTACCTACCGCCGTCGTAATGACCCCGCTGGGAGTGACTTTGCGGACGCGGTTGTTACCCGACTCAACGATGTACAGATTGCCCGCCGCATCCAGCGCCAAGCCCGTGGGGTAAAAGAGAGAGGCAGACGTCGCCAGACCGCCGTCACCGGAAAAGCCGGCGACTCCATTGCCCGCCACCGTGGTGATAACACCGGCGGTGGTCACCTTGCGAATGCGATTGTTGTAACGTTCAGCGACGTAAACGTCGCCGGTGGGGCTTATCACGAGACCGTCCGGAACATTCAGCGAGGCGCTCGTGGCCGGCCCACCATCCCCGAAGAAGTCAGCAATCCCATTGCCCGCCAGAGTGGAGATGGTTCCGTCGCGAGTCACCGTGCGGACTCGGTGGTTGAGATTGTCCACGATGTAGAGCCTGTCGTTGGCATCCAGCGCCACGTTCAGTGGATAGTTGAGCGTGGCGCTCACCGCCGGGCCGCCATCCCCCGAAAAGCGGAACCGACCGTTCCCGGCAACGGCCGTGATGATTCCGGCCGGGCTAACCTTACGAATCCGCCGCTCGTCTCCAAGGAACAGGTTCCCGGCGGCGTCGAATGCCAAGCCCCTTGGGGCACTCAGCTTAGTACGTCACTTCATAAATTCGGTTACGTATTTTTCTGCCCGTTAGGCGGCGACCGCCCGACAGTTCGACTGGGATTCTCCGGCCATCTTGGCCAGCAACCGGGAAAGATCGTCGCGGGTGAAT
>Ga0315280_10009520_pt1 | contig 12434 bp, 13 predicted proteins | sample YL17G06_40_MG_FD_203697 | JGI IMG/M metagenome (GOLD analysis project Ga0315280, IMG submission 203697) | Sediment microbial communities from Yellowstone Lake, YNP, Wyoming, USA - YL17G06_40 | ecosystem: Environmental > Aquatic > Freshwater > Lake > Sediment | place: USA: Wyoming | collected... | reverse complement strand
ATCCAGGCGGCGGGTCACATCGTCGGCGAGAATTTCTCCGCGCAGGCGAACCTGATGCTCAACGATCGCGTCTGGCCGGCGATGGCGCAGGCGTTTGAGTCCGCGCCGGGCGACCTGGCGGACCGCATGCTCGCAGCACTCGACGCTGCGCAGGGCGTTGGCGGCGACATCCGCGGCAAGCAGTCCGCGGCGCTGATCGTGGTCTCCGGAAAGCCCACGGGCCGTCCGTGGGCCGATTACATCTTCAACTTGCGGGTGGATGACAGCCCCGAGCCGCTCAAGGAGCTGCGACGCCTGGTGAACCTCCAGCGCGCCTACAATCACATGAACGCCGGCGACCTGGCGATGGAAAAGAAGGACCACGAAGCCGCGCTGCGCGAATATGGCGCGGCGGAGGGGCTGGTGCCGGACGATGCCGAGATGATTTACTGGCACGCCGTCGCGCTGGTCAACATGGGTCGCGTGGAAGAGTCGCTGCCGCTCTTCCGGCGAGTGTTTGCGATGGATGCGAACTGGGCCACGCTGACGCCACGCCTGGTCAAATCCGAAATGCTTCCCGGGGATGCGAAACTGATGGAGAGAATCCTGTCTGTAGCCAAGAACCGCTAGAGGGGAAGTTCCGCCGCGGAATGATGGATGGCAGAGCTCCAGCGCAGGTACGCGACCCAGTGATCTGCGCCCGCGTCAGCGACACATACCTTGCGTCTTGGAAGCTGCGGTCGCTGTCCGCTGCAGGAAGCTTCAGGCTTCCTGTTCGGTGCGGACTTCGCGCAGGCGGGCGGCCTTGCCGCGCAGCTTACGCAGGTAATAAAGCTTGGCGCGGCGCACGCGTCCTGAACGCACGACTTCGATCTTGTCCACCACAGGCGAATGCAGCGGGAAGATGCGCTCCACGCCGTGCCCGAACGACATCTTGCGCACGGTGAACGTGGAATGGTTGGCGGCGCGGCGCAGGCCGATGCACGTGCCCTCGAAGACCTGAATCCGCTCCTTGTCACCCTCCCGGATTTTGACGTGCACGCGCAGCGTGTCGCCGGCGCGAAACGCGGGGAGATCTTTTTTCATCTGCTGCTGTTCGATCTTGTCGAGAACCTTCATGGCACATTTGCTCCCAAACTTGAATCTTGTAGCACCAGTCGCCTGACGGGCATTTGCCGGGCTGAAGTTCGGCGCTACGTGTGTCTTGCGGCAGGCTCCAGGGCCGCCTGACGAATTTCCTGCAACAATCTGCGGTCTTCCTCGCTGAGCGGAAGGCTCGTGAGCAGATCCGGTCGCTGCCGCCAGGTTTTCTCGAGCGCCATGCGGCGCCGCCAGCGGCGGATTTCTTCATGATTACCGGAAAGCAGAACTTCCGGAACCTGCCAGCCTCGGAACTCCGCTGGCCGCGTATAGTGCGGGCAATCGAGGATGCCGCGTGTTCCACCAGAGGCGGTTTCTGCCCCGGGGCTTCCGGCGCCAGCGAAGGAATCCTGCTCGCTCGATTCCTCGTTACCGAGCACGCCGGGCACGAGGCGGGTCACCGCTTCCATCACCACCGCGGCCGCCAGTTCTCCGCCTGTCAGCACGTAATCGCCGATGGAAAGCTCTTCCGTCGCCAGGTGCTGGGCGACGCGTTCGTCCACGCCTTCATAACGCCCGCAGAGGAGGACGATCCTCTCTTTCCGGGCGAACTCCTCGGCCACGGCCTGCGTCAGCAGCTGGCCCTGCGGGCTGAGCAGCACGACTGGAAAATCCGCCCCGCTCGCTTCAGCCTTCAGGGCTTCCACGGCGCGGAAGAGCGGTTCCGGCTTGAAGACCATTCCCGGCCCGCCGCCGAACGGGCGATCGTCCACGGTGCGGTGGCGATCGTCCGTGAACGCCCGCAAGTCATGCAGGCGGATTTCCACCTGCCCGCCCCCCCGCGCGCGCTGGAGCACCCCGTGCTCGAGGATGCTCGCGAAGAAATCCGGAAAGATGGTGACGACGTCGAAAAGCATGGGGCTAGGGGCTCGGGGCTAGGGATTAGTGCTCCGTTTTAGAAATAGGTGGCACATGCCGGGCCTCGCTGTCATGCTGAGTGAAGCGAAGCATCTGCTGTTGTTCGATATGATTGGGAAAAGCAGATTCTTCGCTGCGCTCAGAATGACATGCCGTCGCATGTGTCGCCTTCTTCGGTTACACGACACTAGCACGGACCCCACCCACAAACTGGGCACGGAACGCCGTGCCCCTACGAATCCTCGTTCAATTCCAGCAAATCCTCGGGCGGATCGATGACGATGGTCTTCGTTTTGGTATCAATCCGCTTGCAGATATCCTGCGCGAGCGGGATGAGTACTTCCCCGCGCGGCGTCGCGACGTGCAGCACATCCACTCCACCCGTCGGCTCGACGCCGGTCACCGTTCCTATTTCGCTCGCCCTGCCGTCACGCTCGATGACGACCCGGCAGCCCTCCAGTTCCCAGAGGTAGTATTGATGCGCCCCGAGCGGAATTCTTTCCTCCCGTGGGATCAACACATGAAGGCCGCGCAGCGTTTCCGCCTGAGCAATCGAGTCCACGCCGGAAAACTTCAAGACCACTCGGCCCTTGTGGAGCCAGGCATTTTCCACGCGCAGGGCTTCCGGTGCACTGCCCGGCCGTTCCAGGAACGTGCCACGCAAGTGGCGAAAGCGCTCGGGAAAATCCGTGAGGATTTCCGCCGTCACCTCTCCCCGGCGCCCCTGCGGCCGCACGATGCGCGCCACGGCCAGGAATTCCGCGTTCTTCGGCGACGCGTCCAGGTCTTTGGCGTTCTCGCCGCCGGGTGGGCGGGCGGATTCGCGGGATCTTCCTATTCCAGGATCTCCAGCGTAAAGCGTTTCTTCAGCTTCATGCCTGCGGCCCCCAGTATCGTGCGGATGGACCGCGCGGTTCGTCCTTGCTTGCCGATCACCTTCCCCAGGTCCGAAGGGTGAACGCGCAGCTCGAGTACGGTGACCTGTTCACCCTCCACCGGCCGGACTTGAACCTGATCAGGATTGTCCACAAGCGCCTTGGCGATGGCTTCGACGAGCTCCTTCATCTGGACCTCCCATGCAACCGAGTCGTCCGGAATCACCACAAGGAAAGAGTGCGTCCACGATCGTTATTAAGGGAAACTCGGTCCCGCCTTCCGGCCGAACAGCGGGCTCACCTTAACTTTTCGCTTCCACCGTCTTTGTCTTGAGAAAGCTGCGGACGGTCTCGGAAGGCTGGGCGCCGCGCCCGATCCAGTAGTCCACCCGCTCGCGCTTGAGCACGAGCTCGGGCGGATTCCGGCGGGCGTTGTAGTGCCCCAGGATTTCCACGAAGCGGCCGTCGCGAGCCATCTCGCTCTCGATGACGACGATGCGGTAAGAACTCTGCTTTCTGGCCCCCGTGCGAGCCAAACGTATTTTCAGCAATCCAACCCCCTTAAATTGAAACTTGGTACGGGCGGGTCTGAGACCCGCCCCTACAAACTACGCGGGGCTCCCCGGGCCGACGGGCATCTTCAAACCGGCCATCTGCCGCCCGAACAAGCCCTTGCCCAGCGTCTTCATCATTTTCTTCGTCTGCACGAACTGCTTCAAAACCTGATTCACCAGTTGCACGCTGGTCCCGCTGCCCCGCGCGATGCGCTTGCGCCGCTTGCCGTTGATGAGCTCATGATTGGCACGCTCGCGCCCGGTCATCGAATCGATGATGGCCTCGATGTGGACCAGCTCTTTCTCGTCCACGCGCATCTTGCCAGCGTCCTTGAAGATGCCGACCTTGGGGAGCATGCCCATCATCTGGTCCACGGGCCCCAGCTTACGCATCTGGCGGAGCTGGTCGCGGAAGTCGCCGAGCGTGAACGTGTCGGTGACGATCTTGCGCTGGACTTCCAGCGCTTGCTGCTTGTCGATCGCCTGCTCGGCCTTCTCGATGAGCGAGAGCATGTCGCCCATGCCCAGGATGCGCGAGACGATGCGGTCGGGATAGAACACATCCAGGGCGTCGTACTTTTCGCCCAGACCGATGAACTTGATGGGCTGGCCGGTGACGTGGTGTATCGAGAGCGCCGCGCCGCCGCGTGCGTCGCCGTCGAGCTTGGTAAGGATGACGCCCGTCGTCCCCAGCCGCTCGTGGAATTCCAGCGCGCTGCGCACGGCGTCCTGGCCGATCATGGCGTCGGCGACCAGCAGGACCTCGCTCGGACGCAGGCGCGTGCGCAGGTCGCTCACCTCCTGCATCATTTCCTCGTCGATGTGCAGGCGGCCGGCGGTATCGACAATGAGCACGTCGTGGCCGCGGTCCGCGGCGTCTTTGCGCGCCGCATTGGCCAGCTCGATGGGCGAAGTGATGCCTTCCCCCGCGAAGCACGGCACGTCGACCGCCTCTGCGATGATGGCCAGTTGCTCGCGCGCTGCAGGGCGGTAAACGTCTGTCGAGACCAGCATGGGGCGCTTCTTCTTGACGGCCAGCCAGCGCGCGAGTTTTCCGGCCGTCGTCGTCTTGCCGGAACCCTGCAGGCCGACGATCAGGAAGACCGTCGGATACTCTTTCGAAAACGTCAGCAGGGCGGCTTCGCGCCCCAGGATTTCGATCAGCTCGTCGCGGACGATGCGGACCACTTCCTGCGCCGGGGTGAAGCTCTGGCGGACCTCCTCGCCGAGCGCCCGCACGCGCACCCGCTCGAGCAGCACCTTGACCACCTTGACGTTGACGTCGGCTTCGAGCAGCGCCAGCCGCACGTCCCGCAGCGTCTCGTCCACCAGGGCTTCGCTCAGAGCACCCTGGCCGCGCAGCGTCTTGAAGACGCGCTGAAACTTGTCCTGTAAGGCCTCAAACATACCAAATCCGCAGAGTGGGACAGTTTCTCCCATCCAGGCTGCCCACTCGGCCTGCTCTCGCCCGGCCAGACTGATCGAAAATTTATTTTACACGGCTTTTGGAGAAAAAGGAACGAAACGCGCCCAGGAAAGGACGTGCTAATCTCGGGCGTCTGGTCGCCGCCTGAGTCGTCGGCTAACGCTCCGCAAGATCGTTGGTCGATTCTCGCCGACTGTCTGCAGGTTGTCCTCGAAGAGCTGCACGTCGTCCTCATCCAGATTGCGGCCCCGGCGGAGCTTCCTCAGATACTTCTGTGCGCTCTCCCGACGGCAAAAGCTCTTCGCCTCCACCGCGACACCGCACATTACATCCACAACTGTGTAAATACGCATCATTCTGTTCACCCTTTGGTGCTCGGCTGCGCCTTAGAAAGCCGTGCGTGCCAGTCATAAACGTTGGCGTATTCAAGAAAACTGGTCAGATCTGCGAGGCCGCTCTTTCTAAACGTGGGGCGGAACAGTTGCCGCGCAAACAAGGCACGCCTCGCGTCGTTAGAAACAATTGAGAAGCGGGAGACTTGGGGATTCGTGAGCAGAATGTCATTAAAGCGCAGAAGCCCCGAATAGACAGGGGTCGAGTGCTCAACTTCAAACAATCCTTCGAGCTTCTCTCGGCCAGATGAGACCCAAAGAACATCGACTTCGGATAGCACCTCTCGAACCGCGTCGAAACCCGCGGGGATGCTTCGTCGCAGCTCAAATCGTTTGGTGAGACCCCAGTCCATACTACCAGTATCGTTTTGAGGTACGCACACTTGATAGCCTTTCAAGTTTCCGATGCCAGCCAGGAGCGTCTGAACCTGAGAATGAGAGAGGTCAATCGCAGGCCGTAGCGCTGTGGCTCGGAGACTGCGCCCGAGGATGTCCATGCCCACGTAACCTTCCAAGTTGAAACGCCCTTGCCGAGCGATGTACAACTCGCGCACGTCCCCCTGTGTTATCAGTTGAACTTTGTACTGTCCATCGCTCGCCACCTGAGCGTTTCGGAACACCTCCTCGAAGTCCACATACGGAATCAAAAGCGGGGGTGAGCCATCATCGAGGAGGAAGCAGAGAAACCCGTTGTGCCCCTCCAATTGGCGGAGGTCAATCTCCCGCAGGCCGAAAAACGTTCGCCCGCGCGGATGAACCTTGGAACAACGTATGTATACCCGCCCAGCGTCCTCGCCTAGAACATAGAGGGATTCACTGCCCTTGATTTTCCGTAGCTCTCCAAACCGCTCACGGAGGTCCCCGAGAAGGCGAGCCCTGTGGATATTGGCCATTTCAGTTCGTCATCATATAACACACTCGGGAACGGTGCACCAAGTAGTGGGCAGCGGCTCCGGAACTCGAAAGGACAACCGCACCCGGTCCGAAGCTTTACTCGCCCAAGGAATCGAACAGATTCCTCGAGAACGAATTCCCGCGGCGTGGTTGGAACGCGAAGAGGGAGAATTTAACGATCCAAATACCCGGACTGGAGTCAGACGCAAAGCCATTCAAGGAAATCGACTTCTTAAAAGGGCGCGTTGCCGCCGAGGTGCAGTTCGGAAAGTACTTCTCAATGCAATACGATCTGCAAAAGTTCCAGTACTTCTACAACAAGGGCGAGATCGACGTGGGGATTGAGATCCTACCGATGAACTCGCTCAGAAGGCAAATGTCATCGGGTGTGTCGTATTACGAAATGCTTGTTGCCGACTTGCTGCGCATGGGGCGAACTTTCCCTCCGATCCCCGTTTGGATTATCGGAATTGACGTCGAGACAACCCCGGAATGATCCAGAAAATCCCAGCGAACGCAGATCAAAGAAACGCGTCGGTGCGCGCGCTAGCCTCCAGCTTGATTGACTCACCCCGCGCGTTCCTTCTCCAGCAACGCCTGCTTGCGCTTCAGGCCCCAGCGGTAGCCGGCGAGGGAGCCGTCGCCGCGGATGACGCGGTGGCAGGGGACAACGATCGAGACCGGGTTAGTGGCGCAAGCGCGGGCGACGGCGCGCACCGCTTTGGGCCGGCCGATAGCGCGCGCCACTTCCTGATAAGTGCGCGTCCGGCCGTAGGGGATGCGCTGGAGTTGTTTCCAGACGCGCCTCTGGAAGGCGGTCGCCTGGAGGTCCAGGGGCAGGTTCAGGCGCGCCTCGTAGCCGTCGAGATGTTTTTGAATGGCTCGCACCCAGGGTGCGAAGCCGAAATCGTCGCGATGGATTTCGGCGTGGGGATACTCGGCGACGAGCGACGCTTCCAGCACCGTATCCGCATCGCCGAGGCTCACGGCGCAGACACCTCGCCGCGTCGCCCCCACCAGCACCCGCCCGAGCGGCGAGTCCACGATCGTGTAGCCGATCTCCATGCCGCGACCTCCCTTTCGATACGTTCCCGGCGTCATGCCGAGTTGCGCGGAAGAGCTTTCGTACAACCGGCTGCTCGAACCGTAGCCAGCCTCATAAAGCGCGCGCGTGACGTCCTGACCCTCCCGCAGCCGCATTTTCAGGCCCTGCAAACGGCGCGCTTCGGCGTACTCGCGCGGCGAAATTCCCATCAGCCGCTTGAAGGTTCGCTGGAGGTGCGACGGGCTGTCGCCGGCTTCTGCCGCGAGCTCCTGGAGGGAGACCGCTTCGTCGGTGCTCGCCTCGATCCAGTGGCAGACGCGCCGGACCAACTCCGCGTGAGGGTCGCGCGCCGCCGCCTCGTGCGGACGGCAGCGGCGGCAGGGGCGGAAGCCCGCGCGCTCCGCCGCCTCAGGAAGCGGGAAGAATACCACCTGCTTGCGTGTAGGCCGGCGCGCCGGGCACGACGGGCGGCAGTAAATTCCCGTCGAGCGCACCGCGAAGACGAACGCGCCGTCCAGCCGCGTGTCGCGCGCCAGCACTCCGCGCCAGCAAGCGGTTTCTTCCACCAGGCGTGACTTCCAGGTGCGGTTCGCGAGCGCGTTCAAAACTCCCTCCAAGTTACCGCATGGGCGGCCCGCCGCTCTTTCTAGCCGGCCAAAGCCCTCTCTGCTGACGATGAGCCTAAGGCATCCCCGAATCGTAATCTATCCGAATCTTGCTCTCAAAGCCCCTGGCGCGCAAGGCGCGCTGCTCCCCTTGATCGCCGGCAAGATCGATTGGGCCTAAACCCTCCTGGTTGGTCGTTCAGGCAGACTTCTCGACTCCCTCGGGCAACCTGTTACTGCCCCCAAACATTCAAAGGTTTGTCGCTTGTTTTGGCAAGGGCGTGGTAATAGAATGCACAGTCTCAAAAGTATGAACACCCGGCTGGCAAAGAGTCGAAAGCCCGGCGTCCTCTGCGGTCGAATGCTCTGCCTCGGCGCGGTTTTTGTGTTGACGCTCAGCGCGTCGCCGGCGCGGGCGGATTTCCTGGTCCGCCCGGTCAACCTGGCCTACCTCGCACAGCGCGCGGACATCATCGTGGAGGGCCGCGTCGTGGAGGCTCGCTACGAGGGCCTGCCGAACTACCCGCACATCAAAACCGTCCTCGTGACACTCGAAGTCGAGCGGATGCTCCGCGGACCCGAGGGCGCGCGGTTCACCTTCCGCCAGTTCTTGCTGTCCTCGCAGATGCGGTCCGGGAAGAATGCCTACCTGGTCGGGCAGCGGCTGCTGCTTTTCCTTCCCTCGCCATCGGACGCCGGGCTGAGCAGCCCCATTGGGCACGAGCAGGGGCGATTCCACATCCGCCGCGACGCGAGCGGGCGCGACGTGGCGGAGAATGAATTCGGCAATTCGGGTCTCTTCAAAAATGTGGCGGCGGAGGCGGAAAAATCCGGCGCCGGACTCAACCAGGCACAGATGCGCGTCGCCGCGACGCCGCGCGGCCCGATTGCGCTCGGTGATCTGGTATCTTTGGTCGAACACCTGATGCTCTTGCCGAGGATTGAATGACTCGCGCGCGCGCCGCTCTCCTCCTAGGTCTCCTTCCGCTCGTCCTCGCCGCCATCGTCGTGCGAGCCGAGGGTCCGCTATACGTCGGTGGGCCCGCGAACGTGCCCGGCCAGCCGGTGGCGAATTCCGTCGAGGGCTTGCCCTTCCGCTGGGATCCAACCCAGTTCCCGCTCACTTACTGGACCGACCAGGGCAGTCTTGGCACCCTGACGAAGGCTCAGGCGGACGCTCTGGTGCAGCAGGCCTTCCAGGCGTGGCAGGACGTTCCGACCGCCTCGATCTCCTTCAGCAAGGCCGGCGACCTGGGCGCCAATGTGACGGCTTCCAACATCCTTTCCGTCCAGGACGCGCTCTACAATTGCAGCACGCTCCCCGGCCCTCCGGCGGGAGGCATCCCACAGCCGCGCACCATCATCTACGACAACTCCCTCGGGAGCATCCTGATCGCGCTCGGCGAAGACCCGAACAGCACGCTGGGTTTTGCCGACGCCCTTTGCCTCTCGAGCGACGGCGTCAACAACTTCTTCAACCGCGGCTATGCCGTAATGAACGGCAAGAACTTGAACGTCACAGAGTTGAAGGCTGTGATGATCCACGAGTTCGGGCACATGATCGGGCTTGACCACTCGCAGATAAATGTGGAGTGCGCAGGGTTCTTTGGTTGTTCCAGTGACGCCGACGCGCTGGCGGGGCTGCCCACGATGTTCCCCATCCTGGCAGACGCACTCGCGATGTCCACGCCCGCCACCGACGACACCGCGGGCCTCTCGGAACTCTATCCGGAAACGGCCAACAACCCCCCGAATCAGGTCCCTTACCTGGCCACCACTGGACGCATTTCAGGTCGAATCCTGTTTTCCGATGGCGTGACGCCAGCGCAAGGATTCAACGTGGTCGTGAGGCAGGTGGACAATCCCGCCACGCCGAAGGATGAATCGCTGACCACCGCCGTCTCCAACATCTCCGGCTACCTGTTCACGGCGGACGCCGGAAATGCCCTGGTACAGGCGTCGGGACTGACGCCCAGCCCCTTCGGCTCGCGCGACCAGACGCTGATCGGGCTGTTCAATATCCCGGGCCTACCGCCGGGCAATTACACGGTAGAGGTTGAGGCGCTGGACGACACATTCGTCGGGGGCTCCGGGGCCGGCCCCATCGGCATACTGGGTTTTCAGTTCCCCATGCCGGGAAGCTGCGCGACGGAATTGTGGAACAACACGGAGTCGGCGAACGAACTCTGCGACACCAGCACTCCGATCACGGTCACGGCGGGTAGTACGACGACGGGCATCAATATCATCCTGAATGGCACCCCGCCGCGCTACGACGCGTGGGAGGACGGGCCGTAGAAGTAGCGCCGGCATCCTTGCCGGCATTGTTTGCAGGGCCGCCTGGAAGGCGGCGCTACGGCTAATACGCGGGTGATGGCAAATCGGATAATTCGTGAACCGCGCGCCGTACGCTGTGCGGCTTGGCTGGCGACTGCCTCTCTGCTGGCTCTATCGCTCGGGGCTTGCGGAGGGGGCGGCAGCGCTCCGGCTCCCACACCTCAGAACCCCGTGCCTGTCCTGTCCTCCATCTCCCCCGCCAGCGCCAACGCCGGAGACGCGGCCTTCACGCTGACGGTGAACGGCTCCTCTTTCATTTCCGGTTCGAGGGTGCACTGGAATGGCTCCGACCGCACCACAACGTTTGTCAGCAGCACTCAGTTGACGGCCGCCATTCCCGCCACTGACATTGCCGCCGGCGGCACGGTGAGCGTTACGGTATTCAATCCCACGCCGGGCGGGGGAACATCCAGCGCGGCGACCTTCACGATCAACAATCCGGTTCCGGCCATCACTTCCCTCTCGCCAGCCAGCACGCTGGCGGGAACCGGCGCGTTCACGCTGACGGTGAACGGTTCAAGCTTTGTCTCGTCGTCCGTGGTAGGCTGGAAGGGATCCGACCGCTCGACCACTTTCGTCAACAGCACTCAGTTGACGGCCGCCATCTCTGCCGCGGATGTTGCGGCGGCCGGCACGGCACAGGTGACGGTTTTCAATCCCGCTCCCGCGGGCGGCACTTCCGCAGCCAGCACCTTCACGATCACGGCTACCGCTCCCCTCGCTATCCAGACTTCTCGACTCCCCGACACCACGGGCGGGCGAGAGTACAACTTCACGCTGGCCGCGACCGGCAGCATCCCGCCGTACACCTGGAGCATCTCCTCCGGAGCGTTGCCGAGTGGCCTCACCCTCGATCCAGCGGCGGGCCTCATCACGGGCACGACCACCGCGGTGGGTAGCGATACGACCGCCTCCTTCACCGTGCGCGCCGCCGACTCCGCCACCACGCCCAACTCGGGCACCCAGCCGCTGAGCATTGTGGTGCGCGCCCCAGGGCATCTTGGCCGCAACGACGGGGTGTGCACCGCCGGCTCGGCCGACCAGCCCACGCAAATTTCCAACGGCCGCATCCGCGCCTCCATCAGCCCTTACGGCGATGTCGACGTGTATTCTTTCCACGGGACCCAGGGCGCCCAGGTGACCATCGAGATTCATGCGCAGCGACTCGACCTCGATGGCGACCCCACAACGCAAGACTCGTATCTCGACTCCATGATGGAGTTGCTCGACAGGAATTGCCAGACGCTCAGCTTCGATGACGACATCGACCTCGGCAACATCACCGATTCCAAGATCAGCGTCAGCTCGACGCCCTTTCCCCCTCCGTGCGCCCCGAATCAGATGGGCTGCGCGGATGTCCCTCCCCCGACCTCGCTGCCCTATACCGGAACCTATTACATCCGCGTGCGCGACTTCCGCAGCGACGGCCGCCCCGACCTGATCTACGATCTCTCCCTCTCCGGCGCAGATTGATCTGTAACGGCGGTATCCCCACCGCCGGCGTAGCGCCTGCCTTAGGCGGGCGCGTTCTACCGCCTGGATGTGGCTGCGCCGTTATATTTCCGTCCTAAGCCACTCGTGCGTGTATGCAAAAGGGCTCACTTGGGACCAATCCCAGCCCAAGAGCGCGAGGATGCTTCTTTCCACAATAGCTCGGATGCGTTCGAGGTCCTTCGCGAGCCCCCACGGCGGTAACTCAACGAGAGCTTCGTGAATGAATTTGTTGCGACGTTCAGCCAAATCTCGTATCCCCTCAGCCAGCTTTGTTCCCTCCGGCCATAGATCGTCCGTCCCAATTCCGGTATCGCTCACCAGTCCCAGTATGTTTCTCTTGAGCGATCGCCTTCCGAGGCCTTGGATGTTCGCGACAAGTTGCTCCCTGACGTCTCTGTCCAGCCCCCTCGTCCCGCAAAAGTTGTTAACGAAGGATTCGGCCTCGGCGAAGAAACCTGCGTTACACTCTTGAGAGAGGACTCTGCCTGTTCCTTTGTGGGACGAGTAACCAAATGTCAAGGCCTCTAGCGCTTGATAAGCCGCTCCCAATTGACTCTCGACTGTCGGCTGGTGATACGAGCCGCTGCAGTGAACCATAGCGCGGAGAAGCCAGCCCTTCAGAGAGTGTACATTCAGCCGCTCGAGCATTTGCGCGAACCCACCGCGGGCCAACTGCGATTGGTGGAGGAGCGGTCGAAGTCCTGTGTTCTCACGGAAAGAAATCATGCGCCTCCTAATGAAATCGCAGCGAGAGTACGTTTTCGTATCGCTTGGCGCAAAATGAGCCCTAATTCCCTACCACTGGACCCCCTTTCTGCTGAGAAATGAGAGAAAA
>Ga0315280_10009519_pt1 | contig 12439 bp, 8 predicted proteins | sample YL17G06_40_MG_FD_203697 | JGI IMG/M metagenome (GOLD analysis project Ga0315280, IMG submission 203697) | Sediment microbial communities from Yellowstone Lake, YNP, Wyoming, USA - YL17G06_40 | ecosystem: Environmental > Aquatic > Freshwater > Lake > Sediment | place: USA: Wyoming | collected... | reverse complement strand
CCGCCACCCGCACGTTTCTGGCGCTGCGGCTGGCGGTGAACCGCGAACTGGAGAATCTCGAGCGGCTTCTGGCGAAGGCGCTCGATGTGCTCCGGCCGCAAGGGAGGCTGGTGATTATCAGCTTCCACTCTCTGGAAGACCGGCTGGTGAAGCGCGCGTTTCAGAGCTGGCAGCGCGAAGGCCAAGCGCGCCTGCTCGCGCGCAAGGTGGTGCGACCCAGCCAGGAGGAATTGGACCGGAATCCCCGGGCACGCAGCGCGAAGCTGCGGGCGGCGGAGAAGGGCAGGGACTAGGGACTAGGGACTAGGGACTAGGGACTAGGGAAAAACCCCTCGATGTCCTAGCCACCAGCCCTAGGCCTAAGACCTTAAGGATATGGCGACGATAGCGGTCACACTTCCGAGGGCGAGACGGCGACCACGGTATCAACCGGTGGCGGGCCGTGCGGTCTTTCCCGAAATCTACTTTGTCAAGCAGATTGACAATTCCCGCCTGCGGCGGGAGGTTGACCGGGAGAAGCGTCGTGAATGTTTCAGTCTGCTCGGATTGGGCATTCTGGTTTTCTTTTCTTGCATGCTGTTTGCCTGGCAGCATTTCCAGTGCCTGCGGTACGGCTATCAGATTGAGGAGCTCAAAAAGCAGCGCACGACTTTGCAGGAGTGCAACCATCGACTCCAGTTGGAGGAGGCGGCGCTGGCTAATCCGCAGCGCATCGACACCTTGGCGAGGACAGAGCTCGGGCTGGCCTCGCCTGAGCCACGCCAGGTAATCCCGGTGGGTGGTCTGGAGCCATTCCTGCCGGAGAGCCCCGCGGAACTCGCCCGTAACGGTTCCGTCCCGGGCGGGGAGTTACCACGCGAGCCGTAAATGGCCTCTCGCAAGCGCCAACCGCGATGTGCGACGAGCGACAGACCGCGAACCGCAGGCCGGAGCCTGATCTTGGCGGCGGCTGCGGTTCTGTGGGTCATTGGACTTTTTGCCCGCCTCTATTACCTCCAGATCATCCAGTATGTTGACTTGATGGCTCGTGCCCAGCGCCAGCAGTGCCGAGTCATCGAAGTCACCCCCAAGCGCGGCACGATCTATGATCGGCAGATGCAACCTCTGGCGATCAGCCTGAGCGTGGATTCGGTTTACGCCATGCCCACGGAGATTCCCGACCCGGAGTTGGTCGCCAAGTCAGCCGCGCCTATTCTGGGCCTGGATGCCATCGAGCTCGAAGGGCGCCTGCGAGCGTCCCGGACGTTCTGCTGGGTGAAACGGAAGGTCAGTGACGAGCAGGCTGAGCGCCTGCGCGCCCTCAATCTCAAAGGGGTTTACTTTCAGCAGGAGGCGAAGCGTTTCTATCCCCACCACGAGCTGGCTGCCCACGTTGTCGGCTATGTGGGGGTTGATGACGATGGGCTGGCGGGCCAGGAATATGCGCTGAACGAACAGATCAGAGGCCAGGCGGGCAAGGCGCTGGTGGCTGCGGATGCGCGGCGCCAGACTTTCCGCTCGCAGGGGTGGGAAGGGCAGCCGGGCAAGAATGTGGTGCTAACCCTGGATCGCACTATCCAGTACATCGTTGAAAAGGAACTGCGAGCGGCGGTGCAGAAGTGGCAGGCTGCCGGCGGGACCGTCATCGTCCAGAATCCGGGCACGGGCGAGGTTCTGGCGATGGCCAATGAGCCCACCTTTGACCCAAACCGGTTTCAGGAGAGTTCCTTCGAAGCGCACCTGAATCGGGCAGTGGGGTGGGTTTATGAACCGGGTTCAACCTTCAAGCTGGTGACCCTGGCGGCGGCGCTCGAAGAGCAACTTACCACTCCGAATGAGGTCATCAATTGCCAGCATGGGAGCATCGTGCTGGCCGGACATGTGATCCACGACCACGAGCCCTACGACAACCTGACGGTAGAGCAAGTTCTGGCTCAGTCCAGCGGCGTGGGGGTTATCAAGCTGGCGCTGCGTTTGGGAGAGGAGCGGTTTTATCGCTACATCACCGCTTTCGGTTTCGGTGCCCGCACTGGCATCGAAGCCCCCGGGGAAGAGCGGGGACTGGTCAAGCCTCCCCGGCGCTGGTCTGGCATTTCCATTGGCGAGATGGCCATGGGGCAGGAGGTGGGGGTCACGCCGCTACAAATTGTGAGCGCCTACTCGGCCATTGCCAACGGCGGCGTACTCTTTCAGCCTCGGCTGGTGCGGGATGTCTTCCTGGGAAACGCGCATGACCCGCTTCTCCCGGCGGCTGGTCACCGGGTGGTCAGCGAGCGCACGGCAGCGACCATGCGTCAGTTCTTGACGGCGGTCGTCGAAGGCGGGACCGGCCAGGAAGCACAGTTGAACGGCTACACGGCGGCGGGCAAGACCGGTACGGCCCAGAAGATCGATCCTTCCGGCAGTTATTCGAAGACTCATTATGCGGCTTCATTTGCAGGGTTTGCTCCCGTTTCTCGACCGGCGGTGACTATTCTGGTAGTCATCGACTCTCCGGTGGGGGCAATTTACGGTGCAGAGGTGGCGGCTCCGGTGTTCAGGTCCATCGCCGAGCAGACTTTGGCTTATCTCAACATTCCGCACGACAACCCTTCCCGGTGGCCTTCGGTCGTAAGGTCTTTGCCGGCTGACGTTCCCGGCCAGAAACTGGCGCAGCGGGCAGGACTCCTTCCCTCGGGTCCTGATTCTGCCGGGGCCGCCACCTCTTCCGTTCGACCTGCTTCGTTTTCAAGTTTGGAACTAATTGCCAGCCTCGGAACTGAACCCGCAGGGAATCTGGGGACAATGGGCTTGGAAGACGGCCCCTCGGTCACCGTCCCGGACTTAACAGGCTTGGCCGTGCGCCAGGTTGCCCTGGAGTGCCAGCACTTGGGTCTGGAATTGAATCTGACTGGTTCCGGGCTGGCTGTCGAGCAGAATCCTGCCGGGGGAAGTCAGATCCCGGTGGGATCGCATATCTGGGTGAGGTTTGCCCGTTAGGGGTGGCTGCCCCGGCGTCGGCGTCGTTTATGCCCGGCACGTTCAGTAGTATGCGAATGCTATAATGCGAGTGAAAGATGAAATTGGGCGACATCGTCCGGGAAATGCCAGGCCAAGAAAACCTCGCGCTGGCGAACCTCGAGGTCCTTTCGCTTGCTTATGATTCCCGCCGCGTAGGTCCAGGAAGCCTATTTTTTGCCATCTCCGGGCAGAAAGCCGACGGGCACGACTTCGTTCCCGCCGCCCTCGAACAGGGCGCCGTGGCCATCGTCAGTGAGCGGGCGGCGCCGGCCGAACTGGCTTCGCGGTGGATTCGCGTGCCGAAGATCCGGCGCGCGCTGGCCGATGCCAGCCGGGCTTTCTACGGCCACCCCGACGCGCGCCTCCAGTTAATCGGCATCACCGGGACCAACGGCAAGACGACCACGGCCTTCCTCCTCGAAAGCATTCTCCGGGTTGCGGGTCTTCAGCCCGGCCTCTTCGGAACCATTGAGTATCGCGTAGCTGGGCGCGCGGTTGACGCTCCGAATACGACGCCCGAGTCCCTGGACCTGATGGCGCTCTTTGCCGAGTTGGTGGCGGCCGGCGGGAAAGCCGCGGTGATGGAAGTCTCTTCACATGCGCTGGCACAGGAACGTGTTTGGGGCCTGCACTTCAAAGCAGCGGTCTTCACCAATCTCACCCGGGATCACTTGGACTACCATCACGACATGGAGGCCTACTTTGCGGCCAAGCGGCGCCTGTTCGAGGGTGCGGGCGCTGCCCCTCCCGAACTGGCGGTGGTGAATCAGGATGACCCCTGGTGTGGACGCCTGCTCGAGCTTTCTCACCAGCGGCAACTTACCTACGGGTGGAACGCCGGAGCGCAGGTCAAGGTTCGGCAGTTTACGCAGAGCCTCGATGGCCTTCGGGCCACGATTGAGACGCCGGAGGGCCGGCTGGAGGTTGAGTCCTCGCTCGTGGGCCGAGCCAACCTGGCCAACATCCTCGCCGCCATCGCTACGAGTCTGGGCCTGGGAATCCCCAAGGAAACAGCGCTGGAAGGCATCACGGCCCTGAAGGCTGTGCCCGGGCGATTTGAGAACATCGATGAGGGGCAGCCGTTCCTCGTCGTGGTCGATTATGCCCACACGGATGATGCTCTGCGCAACGTCCTGAAGACGGCGCGCGAGCTGACGCCCAATCGCCTGATTGTCGTATTTGGTTGTGGCGGTGAACGCGACCGGACGAAGCGGCCCCTGATGGGCGAAGCCGCGGGGTCCCTGGCTGACTTCACGGTCCTCACCTCGGACAACCCGCGCGGTGAAGACCCCCTGCTCATTATCAGCGATGCGCTGGTGGGGGTCCAGAAGACCGGAAAACCATACATCGCGGAAGTGGACCGCGCGGTAGCCCTTCGTAAAGCCTTGGAGTATGCTCGGGAAGGGGATGTGGTAGTGATTGCCGGGAAAGGGCACGAGACCTACCAAATCCTCAAAGACAGTAAGATTGCTTTTGACGACCGGGTTGTCGCCCAGCAGATCCTGCACGAACTGGGATACGGGCCACCGCAACGAGAGGGCCGCTGATCGAAGCGGCGCTGCGGCTCGCGTGCAGGCATCCAGCCGGGTTGCGAACAGGAACAGGAAGAGATGCGATTGCGGATGGGTGAAGTGGCGGACTCGCTGGGGAGCGCCTGCGGAGTCCCCGAAGCGGTCGTGCAAGGCTACTCGATTGACTCGCGCTCGCTCCAGCCGGGCGCGCTCTTTTTTGCCCTCCGCGGTCCGCGCTTTGATGGGCACGAGTTTGTGGCAGCGGCTTTCGGCCGAGGCGCAGTTGGTGCGGTCGTCCATGAATCGTTCGCCGCTTCCTGTATTCCCTCCCTGCGGCCGGCGCTGATTCCGGTCAGCGATACTGTCCAGGCGCTACAGCAACTGGCTCGGTCAGTGCGGCGAAAATGGGGCAAACAGGTGGTGGCCGTCACCGGCAGCGCGGGAAAGACCACGACCAAGGAGATGATTGCCGCGGTGCTGGGTGAACGCCTGGCCGTGCACAAATCTCCCGGGAACCTGAACAACTATTACGGCTTGCCGCTGGCCCTGCTGGCGCTTGAACCGCACCACGAAGTAGCGGTGCTGGAGCTGGCAATGTCTGCCCCGGGTGAGATCGCCCTGCTGGCGCGTGTCGCGGAGCCGCGCATCGGGGTGGTGACAAACGTGGCCCCCGTGCATCTCCAGTTCTTTGAGTCGGTCGAGGCAATCGCGCGCGCCAAGCATGAACTGATCGAGACCTTGCAAACGCCGGCCACGGCCGTCCTGAATTATGATGACGCGCGCGTGCGCCGCTTTGCGGAAGGTTTCGAGGGCCGGGTTATCACCTTCGGTTTGGGTGAGGGAGCGGACTTTAGAGCCCGGGATGTCAATACCGCTTCGAACCGCGGCAGTCAGTTCTGGGTTTCCGGCCCGGAGGGCGATGCCCCATTCTATCTTCCGCTGCCCGGCCGTTACAATGTGGCCAACGCGCTGGCGGCCATCGCCACGGCCAGCCTTTTTGACGTTCCCAATGGAAAGCTTCGCCGTGCCCTCGCGGCTTTTCAGAACGTGCACCAGCGGAGCGAAATCCTGACTCTGCCAGGAGAGGTCACGGTTATCAACGACTGCTATAATTCCAATCCGGTGGCCATGGAGCAGGCCCTCGAAATGCTGGGCGCCTGGTCGGGCGCGGGCCGGAAAATTGTGGTAGCGGGCGAGATGCTTGAACTCGGGCCTACCTCGCCTCAGTTGCACCGCGCGGTGGGGAGGAAGTGCGTGGAGGTGGGCGTCGACTGGCTGCTGGCCGTGCAAGGCGACGCGCGCTTCTTCCTGGAAGGAGCCTGCGAGCAAGGGTTAGCGGTGGACCAAACACGATTTTTTGAGAAAGCGGAGGAAGCCGGGGAATTCAGTCGCGCGCTGCTGCAACCCGGAGATGTGGCCCTCATCAAGGGTTCGCGTGCGGTGCATTTGGAAAGCGTCGTCGAGATGTTGTCTTGTCCGTCGGCACAGCCTGCGAGGCCCGCGGCGGTCTCAACGACGTGTCAGCCGTCTGAGTAGGACGTTATGTTTTACTACATCTACCTTAAGTTTCATGCCCAGGTCCACCTCTTCAACCTGTTCCGGTACATTACGTTCCGCACGGCTTATGCCAGCTTCACGGCGCTTTTCCTGGCCATGATTCTGGGGCCGTGGTTGATCCGCAAGCTGCGCGAGTTTCAGGTAGGCCAGTTCATCCGTGACGACGGCCCCCAGTCTCATCACGCCAAGGCGGGCACGCCCACAATGGGTGGGGTGCTGATTATTCTTTGTTTTGTTCTTCCCACCTTGCTCTGGTCTGACCTGAGCAATATCTTCGTCTGGATAGCGTTGATGGTGACCCTGGCGTTTGCGGGCATCGGCTTTTGGGATGATTTTCAAAAGGTGCGCCGGCAGCAGAACCGGGGCTTGACGGGACGCTCCAAGTTCCTGGCGCAAATCCTGGTGAGTTTTGCTTTCGGAGTTGTCCTGATTATTCTCTCGACCCACGGCCAGTACTCGACGGCCCTGACTTTTCCCTTCTTCAAGAATTTCCGGCCCGAGTTGGTGATTTCCAGCCTCCTGGGAAATCCCTGGACTTATCTCTTTGCCTTTATCCCTTTTCTGCTCTTTGTGGTGCTGGTGCTGGTGGGCTCGTCGAATGCCGTCAACCTAACGGATGGCTTGGACGGCCTGGCGATTGGGTGCGTGGTCATCGCGACGTCGGCCTTGACGGTCCTGACCTATGTGAGCGGCCATGCCGTGTGGGCCAATTATCTGGATGTCGAGCACCTGCCGCAGATGAGCGAACTCACGATCTTTTGCGGCTCAATGGCGGGCGCCAGCCTGGGATTCCTATGGTACAACGCCCATCCGGCCGAGATCTTCATGGGCGACGTGGGTTCGCTGGCGCTGGGCGGTGCCATTGCCACGGTGGCCATCCTCATCAAGCAGGCGCTCTTGTTGCCGTTTATCGGCGGCATCTTTGTGGTGGAGGCCCTGTCCGTTATTCTCCAGGTGGCGTCTTTCCAGTTGCGCGGCAAGCGGATCTTCAGAATGGCGCCGCTCCACCATCACTTCGAGCTCATCGGCTGGAAGGAATCGAAGATCATCGCTCGTTTCTGGATTGCGGCGTTGGTTTTTGCCTTGTTTGCCTTGACGACGCTGAAGATCCGCTGAAGGAGGGTTCGGATTGCGGAGATGCGCGCTGGGCGTGGCGAAGAGAACGGGTCAGGGCCGGCTTCGGAGAGGTGAGGCCGTAAGATGAAGCAAATAAAGGGCAAACACGTGCTCGTAGTGGGCCTGGCACGGAGTGGGCGCGCGGTGGCTCTCTGCCTCCACCGGCGCGGTGCCGTCGTCACGGTGACCGACCTAAAGCCTCCCGGCCACTTTCAGGACGTACTGCCGGAACTCCTCGCCGCCAAGATTGGCCTTGAACTGGGTTCACAGCGGGAGGAGACGTTTCTTCGTCAGGATTTGGTAGTGGTAAGTCCCGGGGTTCCCTGGGACCTCCCTCAGTTCGAGGCGGCGCGCCGCCGCAATATCCCCGTGGTTCCCGAAATAGAAGTTGCCGGCTGGTACCTGCGGGGAATCCTGCTGGGAGTCACCGGCTCTAACGGCAAGACAACTACCACCACGCTGCTCGGCGACATGCTGAAGACCTCCGGCTACGCCACTTTTGTTGGGGGCAATGTGGGCGTACCGCTCAGTTGGGCCGTAGACCAAACGCCGGCGCCGGCTATGTTGGTCACCGAACTGAGCAGCTTCCAGTTGGAGGGCATTCAAGAGCTCCATCCCCACGTCGCCGTTCTTCTCAACCTCAGTCCCAACCACTTGGACCGCCATCCGGACTTCGCCACGTACGCGCGGGCGAAGGCGCAGATATTCCGCAACCAGACCGCCGTCGATTACGCCATTCTGAATGCAGACGACCCGGAAGTGATGAAGCTCACGGCGAACATTGCCAGCCGAAAAGTTCTTTTCAGTTGTCGGCAGGCCCTGCCCGAGGGCGTAATGGTTGCGGACGGCCAAGTTCTGTACCGGATGGGTTACCTCGAGCGCCCGCTTTTCGAAGCGCGGGAACTGAGGTTGCGGGGAGAGTTTAACCTTGAGAACGCCCTGGCGGCCGCGGCGGCAGCTTGCGCGGTGGGGGCGGATTTCGATGCGGTGCGCCAGGCCGTGCGCGTGTTTCGCGGCGTCGAGCACCGGCTCGAGCACGTCGCCACGATCCGGGGCGTCGAGTTCTTCAACAACTCCAAGGCGACGAGCGTCGACGCCACGGTCAAGTCTCTGGGCGCCTTCGAGCGGGGCGTCCACCTGATTATGGGCGGCAAGGACAAGGGGGCGCCCTATGCGCCGCTGCGGCCGCTCTTGAAGGACCGCGTTCGTTACATCTACTTGATCGGCGCGGCGGCCGGGCGAATTTCCGAAGAACTGGCGGGGGTGGCGGAACTCATCCCGGCGGGCGAGCTCCAAACCGCCGTTCGCGAGGCGTTTCATCGAGCGGCCCCAGGGGATGTCGTCCTACTGGCGCCGGCCTGTTCGAGCTTTGACCAGTTTGAGGACTTTGAGCACCGGGGGCGCGTGTTCAAAGAACTGGTGCATCGGTTGGAGCAGCAGCTTCCAGCAACCATGCCGGCGGAGCGAAGGAAACCAAGCGCCTTGCCGAGGAGGGCGGTGCTCCTTCGTGAGGCCGCTGAGGCTGACGTCCAACCTCTGATGAAGCCGGTCCCCGCCGCCAAGCCGGAGCCAGTCGTACTGCTGCCAACTGGCCCGGCGATGGCGGAACCTGAAACGGCGCCTGCACCTCAGCCTGTGCCCGAGCCCAAGACGGAACTAGTGTCTGAGATTGCACCAGCGGCGGAGCTTGAACTGAAAGTGGCCCCGGAGCTTGCGCCGAAGGCGGAGCCGGAGGGCCCACCAGTGCTGGAGACGCCAGCGGGAGTGGCACGGACACCGCCGGAGCCTCTCAAACCAGAAGCCCCAAAGGCGGAGGTAATAGCGGCAGCAGAGTCGGAAGCTGCCCTAGGGACCGCGCCTCCAGAAGCCCCGTCCGAGGAAGCAGGGAAAGAAGCCGGTCAAGAATCGCAGGAGCAGATCCTGGCGGAAGAGCCCCCGGCGGGTGGGCAGGCAGGGGTAGAGGAAGAAGGGGCATCTGCACTGCCTAAGGAGTTGCCTTCAGGCGAGGAAGGTAAGAGCCTTCCAGGCGAGGAAACCCCTACGACTGTTCCGGAGGCGGTCGAAGCACCAGTGGAGCTGATGGAGCACGTGGCGGCACCTCCGGTGAGATATCCGGACTTTATCAGTGTTTACGAAGTCGCTGCCGAAGAGCGGGTGGCAACCACGGCACACCCCTTTGTCTCCGAGGCTGAACCGGCGGCAGTATCGGCGGAAGTCCCTCATTCCACTGACGTTGTGAATGACGAGCTGATTCCCTTTGAAGTTCGCGAGGCAGCCGCGGATTACGGCACAGACACTCAGGCGGTGGAGGCGGCGCATCCTGAGTCGGCATCGCCCCTGCAGGGGCCGAAACAGAAGGCACCACGCGGCGCTGCCGCAGACCAAGGGGAAGCAGCGGACGAGAGTTCGGACAGACAAGGGCGATTGCCCGGATTTTGAGGCGAAAGTGGCTCGGCGACTTGAATCAGATCGGATCCTGTTCGGGGCGAGCGTAGTGCTCGTGGTGATCGGCGTCCTGATGGTTTTCAGCGCCTCGGCGGTGATGGCTGAGGTCAAGTTCCAATGGAGTTACTATTTCCTGGTGCGACAGATGATCTGGGCGGCTGTGGGTTTGGTGGCCATGGTCGCTGCCATGCATCTTGATTACCATCACTTGCGGCGTCCGCAAGTCGTCTTCCCCCTACTGGGCCTGCAATTCGCGCTGCTGGTGGCCGTGCTGTTCACGGGCGGTAGCCACCATACGCACCGCTGGTTGCGGCTGGGGCTGGCCAACTTCCAGCCCGCCGAGCTTTCCAAGATTGTGCTGATCATCTTTCTGGCGTACTTCCTTGGCCTGCAGCAAGAGGGGATTAACGACTGGCAACACACTCTCCTCCCGATCGGGCTGGTGGTGGGGACAAGCCTGGTTCTGGTCGTGAAGCAACCGGACTTCGGGACGGCGCTGGCGATAGCCCTGGTGATGGCGGTGATGTTGTTCGTGGCGGGCCTGCGGCTACGCTATTTTGCCGCGGTGATCCTCGCGGCGCTCCCTGTGCTTTATCTGCTCGTTTTCCGGGTGCGCTATCGGTACGACCGCTTGCTGGCGTTTTGGGACCCGGATGCTGACCCCTTGGGCAAAGGATTTCAGGTAATTCAGTCATTGATTGCGGTGGGCACCGGCGGGATCACGGGGGTAGGGCTGATGGAGAGCAAGCAGAAGCTCTTCTACTTGCCGGAGCCGCAGACGGACTTCATCTTCGCAGTAATCTGCGAGGAACTGGGTTTCATCGGAGCCGGGGTGGTACTGGCGCTGTTCGCCGTGATTCTGTGGCGCGGCCTGCGCGCGGCGCTGAATTGCAAGGACCAGTTTGGCCGCCTGCTGGCCGTTGGTATCACGTTCATGGTAGTGGGGCAGGCGCTGGTCAACGTCAGCGTCGTGCTGGGCCTCCTGCCGACGAAGGGGATTCCTTTGCCGCTGGTGAGCTATGGCGGGTCATCGCTGTTGATGACGCTGCTGGCCTTGGGCATCCTGCTCAATGTCTCGCAGCAAGCCGATTAGGTGGGCGGTGAGTCGGGCGGCGGAGTTCAGGCGATGGCAGTCTCCCCGGAACTTACTCTGGCAGATATGGTTTTCGAGGGCAACACAGCCGTGGAGCCTGAACGGGCAACAATTCGGGTGTTGATGGCGGCGGGCGGGACGGGCGGCCATATCTTCCCGGCGCTGGCCGTGGCCGAGGAACTGCGCCAGCGGGCCCCAAGGCGTGGCCTCGACGGAACGGACTGCCTCATTGAGTTTCTGGGCACCAGCCGGGGACTGGAGTCCCGGCTGATTCCTGCGGCGGGCTTCTCCCTTCGCACCGTGAGCGCGGCGGGACTCAAAGGCATCGGCGGCTTACGCAAGCTGCAAAACCTGATGGTCTTGCCCCGGAGCGCGATCGAAACGGCCCTGGTTTTACGTGAATTTCAGCCGGATGTGGTCGTCGGCATGGGAGGCTATTCGGCGGGGCCGGCCATGCTGGAAGCGGCCTTGCGGGATATCCCGACTTTGCTGATTGAGTCCAATGTGGTCCCGGGCTTCACCAACCGCGTGCTGGCGCCGGTGGTGCGGCTGGCCGCCGTGGGATTTGCGGAAGCGGCTCGATTCTACGGCGCGAAGGCCCGGGTGACGGGGCACCCGGTGCGCGAAGTCTTTTACCGGACGCCGCCGAAACAGCACGTTTCTCCGTTCACGGTGATGGTTCTTGGCGGTAGCCAGGGCTCTGGCCCCATCAATGCCTGCGTGGTAAAGAGCCTGCCGCTCTTCGCGGCGGGAGCGCCGGGACTGAGATTCATCCATCAAACCGGAGATCGAGATTATAATGGGGTGCGGCAGGCTTACGCGGAGCAGGGAATCGCGGCCGAAGTTTGCGCATTCATAGAGGTGGTCGCTGAAGCCTTTGCACGTGCAGACTTGGTCATCTGCCGCGCGGGGGCGCTCACCGTGGCCGAACTGGCTGCGGCGGGCAAAGCGGCGGTGCTCATTCCCTTCGCTGCTGCCACAGACCAGCACCAGCTCGAGAATGCCCGGGCTCTCGAGCGCGCCGAGGCAGCGCGGGTCATCGTGCAGAGTGAGCTGACGCCGCAAGGGTTGGTGGCAGTCGTCCGGGAGTTGCTGGGCTGCCCGGAACGGCTGCTGGAAATGGAACAGCGGGCTCGCGGTCTGGCCAGGCCGGACGCCGTCGCGCGCATCGCCGATTTGATTGAGGAGTTGGCAAGGTAGGGGATTGAAATGCGCCGCTGGTTACAAGTGGCGTGCGGATGTAGGTCAATAGGAGCGGGCCGCAGGGCACTGCACTTGCCCTAGCCCCCAGTCCCTAGCCCCTAGTCCCTAAACTATGCTTGGAAAAATTCGCAGAATCCATTTCGTCGGCATCGGTGGCAGCGGGATGAGCGGCATCGCCGAAGTGCTGCTCAACCTGGGCTTCACGGTTTCCGGCTCCGACCTGCGGCTGACGGCGGTCACGGAGCGGCTGGCCGGGCTGGGGGCGCGCGTTCACGAAGGGCACGCGGTGGCCAACCTGCATGACGCGCAGGTCGTGGTGGCCTCCACCGCCGTGACCGCGGACAACCCGGAAGTGGTGGAAGCGCACCGCCGGCAGATTCCCGTCATCCCACGGGCGGAAATGCTGGCCGAACTGATGCGGTTGAAATTCTGCGTGACGGTTGCGGGCGCGCACGGCAAGACGACCGTCACCTCCATGATTGCGCTGATGCTGGCGCAGGCCGGGCTGGATCCCACGGTGGTCATCGGCGGGCGA
>Ga0315280_10009516_pt1 | contig 12442 bp, 20 predicted proteins | sample YL17G06_40_MG_FD_203697 | JGI IMG/M metagenome (GOLD analysis project Ga0315280, IMG submission 203697) | Sediment microbial communities from Yellowstone Lake, YNP, Wyoming, USA - YL17G06_40 | ecosystem: Environmental > Aquatic > Freshwater > Lake > Sediment | place: USA: Wyoming | collected... | reverse complement strand
TACCAGAGGAGAAATACGTTCTATGCCTTGGAAAAAAAGCGTTTCATTATACAAGAAAATTACCAGAGAGCGCTCGGAGAAAATTGATAGCTGCTTATCATCCGACTGGTTCTAGGATATTTGCAAATTACTTTGAAAAAGAAAAGGGAAAGAAAGTAATTGAACGAAGACTCAAGAAAAAAATACTAACCGATTTTAAAGAGCTTGAAGCCAGCAACGAACCTTACATATTTGAAATCAAACAGCAGACGTTATCAAGTTTATAACTTTCTAATTTCTAAATTTGAGGAAAAAATAGAGTTTATAAAATTTTGATTGTTTTATAAAGTAGAAAATAGAAACCTCCTTGCAGCTAGACAGCATGATTGCGTGTATTGAATGTTGTGGAAGACGCATATCAGAATATCAAACGAAGTCTTGCATAGATTAGGCATGCCACTATCGAGTGTTGAAGCAGATCAACTTAGAAAAGGAGTTCTAATACCTGACAGATGGGGCGATTATCCTCATCACTATAGCAAGTCGAATGCCATCAAAAGGTACATTCTCGAGGCTAGAAGTTCCTTCTTAACAGGTGATTTGTTAAATGCTTACTTTTGTCTAGGAGTTGCGCTTCATTATGTTCAAGACTCTTATACATCATTATCTTCTCGCTCTCCAAATCATATTCTTTGGGAACAGCAGATTGAAAAATCGTACTTTGTTGACGATCTTAAAAAGACAATAAGACGGTCATTTCAGAATCAATCATACCTTGCACAAAAATATCTAGAGCTTTATGATGCGCTCTCAAGAGATGTGATAGGCAAGGATGATACTCTGCAAGTTGCTACGTTGCTCGGACACACGCGACCTTCTACTTGGGGAAAGCCAATGGTTGATCTTAACCTAGCATTAAAAGCAAGCTTACCGATAGCAAAATCTGTCTTAGGTCCAAAAAGGTATCCGAAACTGGAAAACGATTTGAAAGAAGTTTTAGCAGAACATGAAGAACTTTTAAGAGAAGCAGAGATTGTATTCGCAGATAAGATAATTGAATTGGTCAAGAAAAGAGATGGTTTGAAGGCTAGAAAGACGTATTCAGGTGTAAGTTCAAAGATCAAGAATTGGTTTCTCAACATAGCTATAGGAATTAGAGAATATCAAGCAAATTCGAAATTGCAAGATTACTATAGCCAAAGGCATCTGGAGAAAGTTGTAAGAGAGTATGAGAATACTGCTGAGAAGATTAGCTATCCTCATGTAGATTGGTACGAATCTGAAATTCCTGATATCAATGTTGGCATCGTTGAAAAAGAGCTACTAGAGATAGACGAAGTCATTGAAACATTCAAACTTGATGAAAGCACATTAAGAGACTTGATAAGAACCAGTAAGATCTCTTGTTACAATATTAGAGATAAGGAATTGCTGAAGAGAACTGAAATAAGGAATTACCTAGGCTGAGTTATTCATCATCTGGAAATTCAAAGTACTTTCTATAATCAGGCTCAACATCTGGATGCTCTTCTTCGAGATGTTTAACTCTTTCACCCGCAGGAAATAGCGCGCGCTCGATCGATCGAAAGGGATACGAGTAAGCACTCTTGAAGCGAAAAAATCATGTCAACGGAGAATGCAATCTCTGATATCCTCTCAACTGTCTTAACCCATATCCAGATAGATGAGGCTGTAAAGAGGATATACTTAAATCCACAATTTCTTGACGCGCTAATTCACCCCCCTCACCCAGACGACAAAAAACGAGTAGGGGAGCCTTACGCAGTCGTGTGCTTCGATTTGGGACGTAGCAAAGAACTAATCCTCAAAATTCTGGCAAAAGCAAGTTCGCGACACCCCAAATTAAAAAAGATTGTTCTGTGGGCATTGCCAAGTCAGCGAAACGAAGTAGATTGGATAATGAGCAATCTGCTGGTAATCCACGCGGAAGTCACAGTTTGCTATTTAAACTCTCTCCAGTTGCTGCCTCAAATGTTCACTGTTATCTTGATGGATGGCTTCAAAGACACGGAGAAAGATGTTCCACAAATTCTCAGTGAAATCGAATCTGCCTTAGATAAACTAGGGTATGATGAAGTTGGTCTGCAATTCTCTGACAAGTATAGTGGGATGGGCTACGATATTATCAAAGCCCTAAGATTTGGCAACTACGAGATTGAACTTCTGGGACGTGGAACTGGCAATGTAGCATACAGAATCTGCAAGCAAAAACAAGCAATTCCGCAACAAAAGAGCGCTTCACCAGCAAACAAGGAAAGGATAGCACTGGCAAGAGGTCTTTCAATCCAAAACCAAGTCACTCAGCAATACCGAAAAACAAACCCACGGATAGTCACTTCTACGCAAAGAGGACAACCTGACATTACGGTATATGATTCCAACAGGAAGGTCATCAAAGTTGTAGCTATAAAATCTTACAGTCTTGAGGTTACAACGGGTTCAGGCTGCAGAAACAAGAAAGGGCACAAATACGCAGTAAGCTTCACCGCAAGGCGAGACGCAAAAGCAGAGTGCAAAGCTGCGAAGAAATATGGCTTGAATAAGATAAGGCTAATAGTGGTAAACTTACGCACTGGCAAAAAGATTTTTGACGGGTTAGTTGGATTTGACGACAAAATCACGCTGAGAGAACGCCAAGAAACAGTTTAGCCTCGGTATAATTGAGGAGCACACCCTTTTTCCCACTGAGGGCAGACAATTATTGAATTTCTATTTCCGAGTTTTTGAGCAATAAAAGGGTGTAACTGAGTATCGAGCAACACAAACGTTGCTTGCTGGAAACACTTAAATCTTTTATACCAATTGACCCCATAGAATACACCAAAAGGTGCATGTTCCTTGAGTGGAGACAGTAAAAAACTAGAAAAATTACTTGAGGACTTGAATACCAATATTGAGATTCTTTCAAAAGTGACTGCTCTAACATTCAGAAAAGATTCCATGTTCCAAGGAAAAGAAACCAAGCAGGAACAAATTGAAGTGTTGGAAGACCTGAAACTTCCCGATAATGTAATTGCACTCATTATTGGCAGCACCATAGACTCCATTCAAGCATTAAGAAGCCAGAGAAAAGCTAAAGCGAAAAAGGTTCCAAAAACTGAACCTGCTGAACCAACAAAGGAACCTGAGGTGAACAAGCAATGAGCGACAAAGCGTCTGGTGAAAAACTTGACAAAATAATCAAAAGGCTAGATATTCTGACCGTGATTTTGCTGGCGAGGTCTGGCTTATCCAGAAAGGAAATAGCTGGAGCTTTGGGGGTTAGTGAAAAGACAATTGAAAGACTAATACCGGTATCCAAAATAAAGAGAGCAAAAGGTAAGAAAATAGAACCTGAACCTGAGCAGCAGATTGAAACTGAGGTGGGTAAAAATGAGCAAGGACAATAGTAGTGAGCAGACCCGATTGCTGTCAGAGATTCTCAAATGGATAAAATTTGCAGGGATAAAAGAAGTCAAGAGTACCCTTATGAGTGCATTAGATTCAGATGCGAAGAAACTCATTTATCAGAAAAGTGACGGCACCCAGGGGTCGGTGGAGCTTGCTAAACTCGTTAGCATTAAGAGCAATCGAACTGTAGCCGACATGTGGGATGTATGGCTAAGGTTGAACATAGGGGAGAGCATTCCAGCCAAAGGTGGGTCTCGCTTCAAACGTTCTTTTGATTTAAACGACTTTGGTATCGAAGTACCAGAGGTAAAAACTGCTGAAAATGTCAAAGAGGAAGAAAAGAAAGAAGTATCAGAACAAAAACTAGAGGCTACAAAATGAGCGACGATACCTTGAAGAGACTTGGGAAGCAAAACGAAATAATCATATCATTGCTTGGAAGGATAGCATTTACTCCTGAAAAGATACACGACATGGTTGTCAAGAAGAAACAGAATCCACAAGGGTACATTGATGCCTATAATGCATGCGACGGAAATCACAACGTGAATGAGTTGGCTACTATTGCAGGAGTTGACCAGAGTACCTTGTCACCCGTCTTGAAGGACTGGGAAGAATTAGGCATCGTTTTCGAAGTTGAAAAAGGCAAAGGGAAATTCTACAAGAAACTGTTTCCAATCTGAATAGAATAGCGACAAGCTCAAGGCAAGAACCATGAAGAAAGAAGAGAAAAAGCCAGAAGAACCCGATGACCCTGTAATAAAAAAGCTTGAAGAGATGGATAATAAACTTGAGCGAATCAAAAGCGATACTCACAGTCTCAACAGGGTCGCCTGCATCGCCAACTCGCCTGTAATTATCAAGGAATTGTGGAAAGCGATTGGTAGGTCTGAAGTCAGGGTTGCAATTTTGCACTTTACCAAAGACGAAATAAGTGCTGGAGATTTGGTTCAAGCTCTAGGTATTAAAGAAGAAAATCTTTCAATGTACATAAAGCCTTTTCTTGGGAATAAGGGCTTCATTGCAGAATTGAAGAAAGGGAGATACAAGTATTTTCAGAGGTCAGAACAGGTGGATATCGTTGGCTTTGAAAACGAAGATAAGTTCATACAACTTATGAAATCATGGGAAGCCAAACGGACCAAAGAAACTAAGGCAGAAGCGAGTGCTCCACCGAAGGAAGAAACAAATGTTACTTAGTTACAGAGAGCTTTCACTTTTTTTAATAGTAGTTTTTTATGCAATATTCTATTCTTTGCTTGCTTGGAAGAAACCTAAAAGTAAAAACAACAGGACCAGTTTCTTATGGAAACTCGTTGTACTTAACGGTCTCTTCTTTTCAATTGGATTAGTGATGTTTGTTGTTGTCTTACCTCAGTCACTACTGAACATTCTATCTTGGGTTGTTTACGATTTCTTGATTTCATATGTGCTTTGCGTTGAAATACCTGCGTATCTGAAAATTTCAAGGTTTGATGACAATCTTGCAGGCGTCTTGAAAGACCTAAGGGAAGAATTGATAAGGATGCCTTTTTCTTTCGATGTCTCGCTTGAAAATTTGAAAACAAAGAGGAAAAATAGTGTTTTATTCCTAAAGGGAGAGAGTCTTGATAGGCTGTTACAGGACTTCATTGCGTTCTGTGACAAAGTTAATAATTTGAATGAGAAACTCTGGAACTTAACTCTAAACGAGACTTCCAACTTTATTGATGACGTTGCCAAAAGGAGCAAACACCCATTTCCAAAACTGATTGATATTCTTGCTCTTTCGGGCTTGAGTATCCTACTAGCGCAATTCCTCAAGTTGTTTGGCTAGCTAGTCACTTTGAAGCTATATGTGAGAATTCTTTGTATATTTTCAAGATCAGACTAAAGTACCTAATGAGCACCCAATACGTTTCAGCGTTAGGAATGTGTAATAAGCGCGCAAAAATCGGGTCAAGTCAATTGGCATGACTTCTTTTTTTGTGGTGTTGAAAGTAGAAGGGTAACAACCCGAAGTTCATCGAAAGAAAAGGATGTCAAATCTTTGCTATGAAAACAGACAAGAAGGTACATAATATTCTGAGCAATTGTCCCAAAATTATCAATTTCCTTATTGACATTTGATAATGGTTTGTGGAGCGAAATAATACCTTCAACCACGCTCATTTCACCAATTGTTGCCGTATGGATGGTCTTACTTAGTTCGGAATACTTTGAGTGCAGAATTGCTATTGAATCTCCGATTGTGGAATTGTCCTTGAAAAAAGGGTGTTTCTTTGAATATTCACATAGCTCCTTGAACGTCTTGTAACTGCCAGGTTCTGTTTGAAGGAGATTATGCTCTATTTGATGATGATAATAGTAAATATATCTAAAGACATTTTCTATTAATGACCTTTCAAGCAGTTTCAGTCCCCGCTCGGTTCCGACCATTGCACAACTAATTAGTTGAACCGCATCTGATTTAAGTTGAAGGAGATAAGGTCGAGCATATTCGGGTACATTTTTAATCAATGACAACATGTTTAGTCCCGAAGCTAGTTTATGAATCCCGTTTAAGAGTGTTAGATTTTCTTTCTCAAAAAAAATATCTGCGATTTTGAAGGATTGATAGTATTTGACAACTTCTTGAAAGTCTTTTTTTCTCTCAGAATTCAGTATTTCTCCAAATCGAGGCATCAGATTTCGCTCTTAATGTGCTTTTCCCAGAATTCAAAATAATCTTTAAAATTGCTTCCCGTGCATTCAGCTTGCTGTCTTAATGCTTGCATGAACATCAACTGTTTTATTTTTGGACTGCTGAGAAACAAATCTGCGATTCTGTCAATCAAGTCTTCGGTTGTATTAGTTGGAATTTTCATGTCAAACACCCTTTCCGCGAATTCTCTTAAAGCTGCATTATCTTTGAACATGTTGGAATCTCTAAGTATTGATTGTAGCTTTTCTCTATTTGGAATTTCGCGGATTTCGTTTTCAGAACTCTGAATTGAAGAAATGTCAGGAACCTCGATTCCAATTTCCTCTAATGAGAATCTCTTTTGTAAGACGCTCTTGCCGTTTCTTTCGGTTCTGGTAAGTAGTCCAGACCGTTCCCAGTCTCTCCACCACCTGTGAATTGTGGTAATTGAAACCTTAATAGTCTGCGCTATGTCATAAGCGCCATGATTTCCGTCTGTTAAGGTATAAGCAAGCTTCTTTTGAGGGCTGTTCATTTCCTTGTTCAGCTCTTGTGCAATTTCCTTACGAGACTGGAGAATGAACAGCTTCATTGTGCTCTTAATTTCCTCAATGTCTCGCTGTATTTTTTCAAGCATTTTTGCAACGCGGTCATCATTCAAGTGAGACAAATGTTTACACCACTTGTGTCCAAGTTACATTATAGCTTGCGATTTTTAACTCTTTTCAAATTTAGTAAAACTTAAAAATGTATGAGGGAATTCTATAGCATGGCTCAAACTCTAGCCTTTCTCAATATGAAAGGCGGTGTTGGAAAGACAACAATGGCTGTAAATATCGCCTATTATTTATCAATGATAAAGAAAAACCGTGTTTTGGTTGTGGATTTAGACCCTCAATACAACGCTACACAATACATGGTAGATACTGACAATAATCCTCAATATGTTAATGGTGAAAGACCAACCGTCTTTGACATAATGTCCTTGAAAGGTTTCAGTTACGAAAGCATTATCGATGGAAAGAAAAAACACGTTATCAATTCAGTTGAGCTTAAAGATGTAGCGCTGCCTCTTTGGACCGAGGGAAACGCCAAGCTCGACCTTATACCTGGAACAATTCATTTAATCAATCTCGAAATGGCTGGAAGAGGCGTAGAACACAAGTTGCAAAACTTCATTCAAAAAATAAAGAATGCCTACGAATACATACTTGTTGACTGCCCTCCAACATTTTCTGTATTCCTCCTGAGCGGCATCCTAGCCTGTGACTCTTATCTGATACCTGTAAAACCTGACCCCCTTTCGGTATTGGGCGTACCACTCCTCGAATCCGTAATTGAGTACTACTCAGAAACCTTTGGAAAGGTTATAGAACCAAAAGGAATCGTTTTCACAATGGTACGAGATACCCGAATGATGTCGAATGTTATTAGTGGACTTAAACAAACGAGCTCAGGCTCTCGATACATTTTCGAAAACTACTCCCGAAACTGCACATACTATGCGGAAGCATCAAAACAGCACGTACCACTTTTCAAACACTACTATGCAAGGTACTATGGACATGCTAGAGACATGGAAAATATCGTCAATGAGCTATTGAGACTGTTTTGATTTGACTCAATAATCAACAGCTTCCACGCTATTGTTGAAAAACGAATCGTCGAAGCTCATATATGGCGGTTCAGCCTACCCTTACTCTGGTTAACCTGAATGCAAATATATTGTCACTCTCCCGAGATGTCTTTTTGAATGAATATCCCACTTGCGGGAGCCATAAGCAAAAATGATTATAAGGAACTTTCTCATGTATTTTTTCAGCCCTATAACTAGACGTTTAGAACGTCAATATCTATTAGCCCTCAAAAGACAGGCGTTTAAAACTACTTTCCATATATAGATTGAACTTTGGCTTCTGGCGCTGTTTCAAAGCAGATGGTTTGGATTAATTTTAGACGCTGTTTTAAAGTCGAATAAAGTTTATTTGTAACGTTTGTCTTGATTGATTCTCGGCGTCTTGGCCTATCAGCAGCCCTGGTAGTATAGTCCGGTCACAGGTGTCGTCTTTCGACAATGCCGGAATAGTATATGCGGCTGTCGCCCGCAGGACCCGGGTTCGAATCCCGGCCAGGGCGCCACTCACCTTCTTGAATGCGAATTTAGATCCAAATGAATAGACGTTCATCCTCCAGCAAGATCAGACTTTCAAATGATGCGTTTTTTGAGGCTGTTGACCGGTCGTATTTATGAGCAACGTTTCAAATTATACAAATCTGGGTCTTCCTTATAAATCACAGCGGTTTTGTAAAAATGAGATAAGTATATAAATCCGCTTTCGCATTGTAATTCGGAAAGAGGTTCATGTATGTTGGATGAATCGAGCGAAGACATCAAGAGTATAAGACGTTTGCTTGAGAAGACTCTTGCTGTTCTCAAACTTATTAATAGTGAGAAAGTTCTCAAAAACAAAGAGACTCTATTACAGAATGAAACCAAGCGAAAGATATACGACTTATGTGATGGGAAACATACTGTTAAGGACATAGTCAGCGCACTCGGTACTACTCAACCGAACGTATCTTACCATTTATCTTCCCTCCTAGAGTCTGGACTGGTGCTTTATGAGGATGTTGGTGGAAACCGTTATTATTTTAAAACGTTGGAGTGATTCACTTGACTGAAGATGTTAACTTATTAAGGAAAATTCTGGACGAGTTGAGAGAAATAAAATACTGGGTAAAGGTTTCTGGTCTTCCAGTTATTCGGAGAGCAGCTCATGAGAATTTGAGGGATGATGAAAGTAAACTAGTCTACGACTTATCAGATGGGCATAGAAGCACACGTGAAATTGCTGAAGAACTAAAGAAAAGTGGCAGAGTTATAACACATGCTACTGTTGCAAATATGTGGAAAAGATGGGCTGCAGTGTCTCTTGTAGAGCCTTCCGAGCGATATCAAGGTCGTTTTAGAAAAGTAGCACCACTCGAGTCTTTTGGAATAGAACCTCCCGAAATTTCTAAAAAAGGTGAAGAAATCCAATGAGCCAGAATGAAGAGTTATTGAAGAAAGTAACAATCATGACCAAGTTACTTTATATGCAAACACGACCGCGAATCGAAGAACTAAAACCGCAATTGCTCAAGACGCCCCAGCAGAAAAAGGCATATGATGCTCTAGATGGTAAAAGATCGATCAAAGAAATAGCGCAAATTGCGGGCTATGCAGATTCTCGACCACTGGAAACCGTTCTGCCAGAGTGGGAAAGCAAAGGATTGATTCTAAGTATAGGCAAAAGCACAGGGAAGAAATACATTAACATTGAAAATCTGGAGGTATGAATATGCCCGATGTAGAGGAAAAGCAATTTAAAGAAATCATAAGCAAGATGGATTTAATCATTCGATTGCTCGCCCTTAACATTGTAAAAGGTTTACCGGTTCAGAAAGACAAGATCATAACGCTTTCTTCGTTTGGATTTGGGCCCTCCGAGATAGCGAAACTGTTGGGAACAACATCGAACACAGTTAATGTCGCTCTTAGTGAAATGAGAAAGATGGCCAAGAAGAAAAAACAGACAGCAGAAACCTCTCAAATTGAATCAGATTCAGTTCAAGATTCTGGAGAAGTGGAAACAGGTGAAAAAGTTGCCTGAAGAGAAGGAGATGTCGTCAGATAATGCTCAAATACTTCGTGAAATTTTAAGATGGAGCAGGTTTGAAAATTTCCCCAAACTGAGGAAAATACTTCTAGACAATCTGAAGACGGATCAGGAAAAGCTAGTATATGAACTCACTAATGGAGAAAATAGTCGTCCTGATGTGGCAAAGCAAACCGGAGTCCCTGATTCAACTGTAAGAAATTGGTGGGAGAAATGGTACAATCTCGGTATTCTTGAACCTAGTGGAAAGAGAAAGGGCAGACCACAGAAAATTATGGCACTTGAAGACATGGGCATCGAAATTCCTAGAATTCCTTCACAGAAGCCTGAAGTTAAGGAAGAAAAAGCAACGAAAGCTGAGATCAAGCCAACGGAAGAGACCGTAACCCAAAAATCAGGTGAGCAAAATGCCTGAAGAAAAGAAAGACAAACAAGACATAACGATTGAAATTCTCGAAGAAATGCTGAAATGGATAAAGGTTACAAGCATTCCTCAAGTAAAAAAACTACTTTTAGATATCCTTCCAAGCGATAAAGAGAGGATTGCTTATCATTTTAGTGATGGTGAACATGGTAGCCAAGAAGTAGCAAAGTTTGCTGGCGTCAGCTTTGGCACTATAACCCGATGGTGGAAGACTTGGATAAGAGCAGGCATAGCAGAGTCCGTGGGCGCAAAAGGAGGAGAGAGAGCTAGGCGGGTATTCTCTCTCGAAGACTTTGGCATGGAGATGCCTGAAGCTAAAGGAATCAAAACTGAGAAAAAAGAGGCAAAAATCCAAGCTGAACCGACCAAGCCTCCAGAGGAAAAATTAACACAAGAAGAGACGGAGGGAAATCAAAATGAGTGATGTAATGGAGAAAGATGTTCGTGAAATAAAATATAGGGTTGATGGAATCGAGAAGGGAATGGATCTTCTCCTCAGAGCAAATCGAAAACAGATCTTAGAAGATCTCATGGCATTTTTTGGAAAATCCGAAGAACGAGTAAAAGTCTTTCTTGCAATAAACGGCGAAAAGCCGGTAAATCAAATTGTTCAAGAGTTAAAGATTAAAGGGCCAAACGTTTCTAGAAGAATTTCCGAACTGGAAAGAGAGGGTCTTATACGTGTTAAGCGGATTGTTGGTCACTCAAAGATTTATGAACAGACTGAAAAGGTTTCTATTCTTAACTTGAGAAAAGAACTCCAAAAGAAATTCGGTGGGCTTACACCATCAATACCGATTTCCAAAGAGCCAGGAACTGAAAACATTGAAGAACAAGAACAAGGTTAAATCCCGTATTCAGTCGGTTCTATGGGACTTGATTCATAATAGTAAACTGCAGGACTTGGATGATTTCTCTCTCAGACTCACAGATCGGTTACTAAAAGTCACAAGCGAATCCGCTGTTTCATTGCAAAGTGTTCACGAAGCCTTAAAACAAACAAGAACTAACTTCTTTATAGCCAATAAGCTAAGCAAGCGAGATTTTGCGCATCAGCTTTTTTCCCAACTCTGTAGGATTGGTCTATCTGAGGAGATTGAACTTACGCGATTTGAAGTTGCCAAGAACTTCATTTCAGAATATCTTGAAGTAGGTTATGACCAATCAAAGTTTGTAGAAGAAAGGAATCAGATCATCGCTGAATTTAAGAGTATCAAGAATCCTCATGCCAGACTCTTGAGGGCGTTCGAAACGTTGCTTCAAAAGATTGCCGAATCTTTTCAGGTAGTCTTGCATGGCACGAAAGAGTATTCGGGTGTGGATATTACGAAGAGAGTTGGAGAAGCAATCATAGGTTATCAGATCAAGAGCGTGAATGACACCATCTCAGAAGATAAGATGCGGTCCCAAGCTTCAAAGGCGTTGGAATATGGTTTGGATGGATTTGTCTGGATTTACGGGCGTCCTATGACCAAAGATGTAGATGCATCTATTCAAGCAGCATATCACCACTTCAAGAGAACCAATGAAAAGAAGAGAATGTATAGCGCACTAATTTATCCTGAATTACTTGCCGAGTTGTTCAGGAAATATAAAGGTAACCTCAAATAACCCCTACCAGTTGCTGTCCTGCGGAGATTATGAGAAGGTAGTGCCTCACTTAATATTAGATCGAAGAGAGCAAACTTATAGAGACGCTTGTCCACACTGAATCAGTACCCGAAAACCGGAGTCTTTTCGTCAGTTCCATTCAAGACATTTTTCAATGCGGTGATCGAGACAAAATACACGTCATTGCCGATTATTATGAGTAGGTTTTTCTTCTGACCCTTTCGTATTATGCCTTTGATAACAGATTTCGGTTTCTTGGCTATTCCAACGTGTCCTATTGTAGAGCTCATTGTGGTCTCAGCTCTCTGTTGACCTTAATGGTATACTGGTCAGTTATACCTTGTGAAATTACAATCAGTATTAGAGATGCACAATGCAATTCCTTGCCATTCTTGGTTGACAACTAAATTTGGACCCTGGCAGTGTAACGCAAATATCGCTACAAAATCCCGGCCAGGGCGCCATTACTTTGCTTCTAACTAACAGTTTTATTCGATTCTTTCTTTTCCTTCTCAGCAATGAAACGTTTAAGCTTCTTCTCCATCTTCAACTCGTAAACATGCTCCTTAACAGGCGGAGGCAACCTCGCCTTCTTAAAAAGCAAATTGGGAACCACAATGCGTCTTTCCCCAGCCTTAACATGCACCTTTTCTCCACTAACAAGGTCCTCAAACGGCTCCAAGGCTTCTACAATCC
>Ga0315280_10009513_pt1 | contig 12445 bp, 9 predicted proteins | sample YL17G06_40_MG_FD_203697 | JGI IMG/M metagenome (GOLD analysis project Ga0315280, IMG submission 203697) | Sediment microbial communities from Yellowstone Lake, YNP, Wyoming, USA - YL17G06_40 | ecosystem: Environmental > Aquatic > Freshwater > Lake > Sediment | place: USA: Wyoming | collected... | reverse complement strand
AGCGCCGAGAGTGGCCTCCGAGAACTCGATGTTCCTGCGAAACCGGCCCCAGAAGTCAAGCTCCCAGGACGCATTGAATCCCGTGTTCCAGTTGTCAAAATACGGTTCGTTCTTGGGGTTGGCTATGGTGTTGCTCAGTTGCGTGTGGGCGAAGCTCCCGAAGGCTTCCTGTCTCTGGGGGAAGAGGTTTCCGCGGGCAACGGCAAGTCGAGCCCTGCTTTCAAGGATTCGCGCGCCCGCTTCTTTCAATCGCAAGTTCTCCCGGGACGCCTCCGCGATCAAGCCTTCCAACATAGGGTCGCCGAAGACCGTCCACCATTGGCTGCCAGCATTCTGGTGGCCAAGGTGCGGATCGGCGGTTTCAATCCACTCTGCGGCGACCTGCGCGGATGGCCGGGCGTACTCCGGGCCGACCTTGAAGCCCTGTTGCACCCACTGCTTCAAACCAGTGGCGCACCCCCCCAGAAGGACCGTAGCAACCGCAATCGCAACGCAGGATACGCGCTGCCAAATCAAACAGGTCCCCCAACTTGGAGGATGTAGTTGATCGCACTCGTGTTGCGCGGTGGTCATGCCCGGCGTCGTTACTGGAAAGGCATGGGAATCGCGGATGCCGCATGGGCAAAGAACTCCACTTATCCGTTATTTTCGGCATAACCGATGCCACTCGGCCAACGCAACTTTCCCGGGTTGTTTGCCCGTCAGAGGAAACCGCCCGTGCCACCAATCTATGCGTTCATAAGCAGCCCCCTCCCAACGGCTGGCAAAGCGTCAGCACCAGCCTGATGGATGTCTGGATGCGCAATCTGGGAAGTTTGGGGCGACCAGGATCGAGCTTGCTGGCGCGGTCGCACTGACAACAGAGCCGGGTTACGGAGACGGCATCGTCCTTTGTCGCGGAACTGCGAGGTTCCGCGATGCTTCCTGTTGTTCGGCATCGGCGATGTGGACCGCCCACCCACTGCGCACGCTTCAGTAGCGCGAAGCAACGCTTTTCCTCACGGAGCAATGGAGCGGAGTTGGCTTGTCCCCTGGCGAATTACGCAGTCTCCCATTTCATAGGTGGTATCAAGAACATCCGGGGCGCGATTGTCGTGGGTTACGACGATCACGCCAGCCCCGTGTTCGTGGGCAACCCGCCGGAAAAGCTCCATCACCTGCCGGCCGCGATGTCTGTCGAGGGCCGCGGTCGGCTCGTCGGTGGGGTCACGTCCGGCAGAAGTTGCTTGTCCAGTTTCCGCCACCAAGCGGTGGCTTGTTCACCCGTCCACTGGCCCGCGCACTCGCAGGCGGCCAACGCCTTGCCAACGCTTTCAACGTCCTGGAATCTGTCGGCAGGAGATTTCGCCAGACAACGAATAACGATGCCTTCCAGATCGGTAGGGACTGACGGATTCAGGCGGGTTGGAGGCTCCGCCGCGCTTCGGGTGTGGGCGTCGATGATTTCCCAGATATTTTGGCCAACGAAAGGCGGCCTGCCAGTCACGAGGTAGTAGCCGACCGCTCCCAGGGAATAGATGTCGCTACGAGCATCGACTTTATCGAAGGAGTAAAATTGCTCAGGCGACATGTACAACGGTGATCCGCCAAACACCTGTGGCTGGTCCGACTTTCCATCAGTTGCTGCTGTTGGCTGGTCTCTGACCAGGCCGAAGTCCAGAAGTTTGGCCACATCGTACACGCCGCCTCGCTCGGCCGCAAAAATGTTGGCTGGTTTGATGTCACGGTGGATTAACCCTTTGGCGTGCGCCTCTCCCAAGGCGTTGCAGACCTGCCGTAGCAAGTGAACCGCCCTTCCGGGATGGAGCGGCCCATGCCTTTTGACCAAGTCTTCGAGGCTAAGACCCGGGAGTAACTCCATCACGTAGTAAAACGTGCCGTCATCCGTGTGACCGTAGTCGAAGATTTCCACGGTATTGCAGTGAGTCAACTTAGCCGTCGCCCGTACTTCTCTTTCAAAGCGCGCTAGCGACGCCGTATCGGCCACCTTCCCGGGCTTGATGAGTTTGATGGCGCAAGGTCGCTTGAGAAGCTGGTGCTCGGCCTGATACACCTCTCCCATGCCGCCCGTCCCGATCTTCCTTATGAGGATGTACTGGCCGAGTTGTCTTGCCTTGAACGCTTCACGCCGAACAGCGCTGATCGTATACGTCCCAAAGACCGCGATAAACGCCGCCAACAAGGGCATGGGGATCGGCGTCCCAGATTTGTCGGCATCGAGCGACGATGCCACCTCGACGTTTTGCCAGCGCAGCCAGAAAATCAACAAATACGGCAGACACGCCATTGGCAGTAGCACGGCCAATGCCCGTCTCCACGTGTTTGGCATCAGTACGCCGTAAAGAAGAATCAGGATGCTCCAGGCGGCCAGGAAGGTTCGCGCCGCAGACACAGTCGATACGGCATCACCCACCTCGGCAAAGCCAACCATCTGGGCGCGCATCAGAAGCAGCGGCTGCACGGCTATGGCAGCGAACAGGACGGATTCAAAGCACTGTAGTTGGAAGAAGGAGAGGGCAAGTCGGCTGCGCAGGACCAGAAAGCTGGCGATGAAGAGAACGAGTATGAACGTCCGCAGGCCAGTCAGCGGGACCTGTGGCAAGAAGAGGCTTCTGAGGAACACAAGCACAAGAACAATGGACAACGCCAAGGTGGCGGCCTGCAAGCGGCTTCGCAGTAACTTCGCAGTCTCATCCGAGAAATCCGGTCTGGCTCCCTCGATGAAACCGACATTGGGGCAGGATTCTCGGTTGCACCGTTGCAACGCTGGCGGCGTCTCACGTCCGGCCGAGTAGCTGACAGTTGCCTGAAGTGAATCGGATGAATTGTTGGCGTTCATTGCGGTTGGCCGAGGGTGTCCCGCTCCGGTTTTCTGACTTCTACTGCCCCCATTATATCAGCGCACGGTGTTCGGCGAGGTCCGTCGGCTCGATCTCGATGGTGGCATGGCTGATGCCGAACCGCTGACGGAGAACGAACTTAAGGCTCGTCAGCAATTCGGCGAGTGGCTGTGCATCGTCGGCAACGACATGGGTGGAAAGCGAATCGAGAGTGATCTGACTCGGTTGAATCCCCAATTCCACGGACAGCTTGGAGACTGGTTCCTTGCCGGCCAAATGGGACGCACAATGGCTGCCTCCAATTCCAAGAGAAGCAAGACAGTTTGCCAAGAACGGAATCGGGTAGGCGCTCGTTGACAGTGATCCCGGTTTCGGTGTCCAAGACTCCGGCGGCCACGACGACATCGAAAAGTCTTCACCTGCTCGACGCCCGTATCAGCGACTACGACAACCATGACGCCCGCAGGTATCGGCCACGGTCACGGCAACTATGATTCTGGCGGCCACGACCAGAAGAATCGAGAAGTCGGCGGCCACAGTCCCGTAGTCGAAGTGCCACAACGGCGTCTACTCGACGCTATGGACCTTGGCGGCAGGTCGTTTCCGATCCGGGTATTGGGCGTCCTGAAGGTAGGCCGGTGTTGGTTCCATGCGACTTCCCACACAACGATCTGACCCGGTAGGTCGGCGGCCCGGCGGCGCAGCGACGGCCCCAAACCTTCTCGCCGCAAGATCGCAATGGCCGTTGTGGCGAGTCGGCCAAAGCGAACGGAGGAGGAGGAACGGGCGGCCAGCACCAGCATTCGACACCCGTGCCAAGACGGCCACAACAAGCGGAAACGGTGTCCCGCTACCGCCGGCCTTGGCAACGTGATTCCGCGGCGTCGGCAGCCGGGAACGGGCGTCGAGAAAGTTGGCATCGTTTACACGCGATGCCGCGTCGTTTCCCCATCCTGCTCGGCGTGCAGTGACGAAAGGGCAGCCACTTATGCTGATTTTGCGGGCTGGATTGGTCGAATCGAATTTGACCCTCCCCGGTCCCCTGCCCGTCCAAACAACGCGCCCGCATCTTTGTTGGAATCGTCACAACTCCGCCTTAGCAACGGTTCTCATGTCAGTTATCCACGGTCAACAGACTTGATAACACGGGCGGGGAGCAACGTCGGGCGGGGAGCAACGTCGGGCGGGGAGCAACGTCGGGCAGGGAGCAACATCGGGCGGGGAGCAACATCGGGCAGGGAGCAACATCGGGCAGGGAGCAACATCGGGCAGGGAGCAACGTCGGGCGGGGCACGGGGGATTCTACTCGGGATTCGCGCCCCGATTGCACTGATAGTTGTAGGGGCGCAGCAAAAAGGGCCAGTGAATCACTCACTGGCCCTTGCAACCGAACACAAAGCAATCAGAATGAAGCTAGGCGACAGAATGCGCCTTGCGGGGTTTGGGTTGCCGAACGTAAACGTATCCGTCCGACACCTTGACCCCGAGTTTCCGCATGAGGGGAGCGTATTCGCCAACCATCTTGCGCGCCAACTCAGGGTCAATCCAACCCTTGCTTCCCCAGCAAACGGTTTCAATCAGGGGAATCCGGTCAATCCAAGGGACATTGTACTTGTCGGCAAGGTGATTGAAACGAGACACGTCAAACAAGGGTTGCTTCTTCATTGCTGTTGCTCCAAGGTGAGAATTGAAACTTGCGACCACATAGCTTCTATTCCCTTCTATCGCCCCGTCGGCAACCGATTCCGGCCGATTCCGCGCGGATTCTGCAAACGCGCGTCGATTCTTGCCGCAACACAAGAAACACCCTGTTTTTCGCGGGAAAACGCAAGTCCCGCGCGCCGGAGGAGCGGCCCCGAAAGCCGAGAATCGAGCCTCGCGTAAACCGCGGAGCAAAGCGGCTTGAGAGGAACCTGTGGGGAAATTTGGGCCGGCGCTGCGGCGGCGCTTTTTCGTCGCGCCGTGATCGCGCCGAGTCGGCTAAGTCAGGCGCGCCACGGCGCATACACGGCGCGCCGACTGGTAAACACCACGTCTCGACGACGATCATCGCGCGGCCGACGACAGACTGCTGAGAGTGTTCCGCTTGCCGCTGATTGCCGATGGCGTCGGTGCCCGGCGCTCTCTCACGGTAGCACAAGGCTTGCGACACAGGGCGGTGCTCCAGTCCGCCGAAGGCGATTGAAGGCACTGGGAACGGCGATTGCCCGAGGCAAGCGCCTGACGGGGAGCCAGCCACGCGCGGCCACGGAAACGACTGTCACACATCGCTACACCATAGCAGCATGACGCGCGAAGATCGGCCGGCGAGTACGAAGAACACCGCCTTGACGGCGCTGGACGCGGTTTCGAGACGGAGATCGAGCATCAGGGTGTGGCGAACGTCGGCCGAAACGTGGCCGTGCGGCCCGCCAATCGGCCACGCCGATACTTTTGCGGCTGCACGAGTCGGCGATTCGGGCACAAACTGTCGGTGGTTATGGCCGGCGGCTGGCGGGTGGATACGCACACAAGAAACTGAAAAACTCGTCAAGCGCGCCGGCACGCAAGCGCGCCGGCCGATTCGACGCCGAGGACCGCCCAATAGACCCCTCCTCTGGATAGACCCCCGTGGTCAGTCGAGCGCCTTGTAGATCGTGGGCCTGCTGAGGCCGACGACGCGGGCGATCTCGGCGATGGCCTTGCCCTCGGCGTGGAGTTGGCGGATGGCCTTTTCCTTCTCGATGGAGAGGCGAATCCGGCGGCCCGGCTTGCCGCCGCCCCAGACCTTGCCTGCGGCCCGTGCCGCCGCCTGCCCGGCCATGATCCGCTCGGCACGTACTTCGGTCTCGAATTGCGCGACGGAGGCCAGAACGTGGGCGAGAAGCCGACCCGCCGGGGTCGATAGGTCGAGTGAGTCCTTGATGCTGACCAGGTTGATCTTCCGCCGCAAGAGATCATCGAAGAGGGCCGTGAGGCCGCGCGCCGTGCGCCCAAGGCGGTCAAGACGCCAAACGACCACGGCCGACAGCTTGCCGGCCTGGATGTCCGCCTCCAACTGGTTCCAGCCGGGGCGGTCCATCGTTTTGCCGGTGTACTTGTCCTTGAACCAGCGAACGGGCTGGTCCTGGGCGGCGGCCCAGCGCTCCAAGTCGGGCATTTGGGAACGAACATCCTGCCCGCGGCGCTTGCTGACACGAACGTAAATGGCGATGTACTTCACGGTGCTGTTCTCCAAGGGTGTACTTCCACTATGCTTCACGCCTCGCTTTCTGTCAAATGTGATCTATAGCCTACGCTTGCCGCCCAGAAGTGGCGTAAGTCGTTATCTGATGGTGGCGAATCGGGCGGATATTGGCTCTTTACACTTTTGGTGCCGAAACCTGCTCGCCGCAGTGCGTATAAACGCTCTGTGACCGAGGCCAGCGCGTATAAACGCTCTGAGTGGTGCCGATTGGGACCGTGGATCACGGCATCGAGCAGGTTGTAGCGGTTGTGCCAGTCATGCAGGCCGACTTTGACGAGAATCCCGGATTTTCATTACACCATCATTTGACTTCTTTCAACCGTAAGCCATCCTTTAGTATCACTGGAGAACTTGGAGGATTTCACATGATATGCGTGGCCTACTTCTGGGTGAGCACGAATCGGCGGGGCGAGATCAACTCAGACTTGGACGACCAGCGGGCGGAAGTCGGGAGGTACGTCGCCTACAACCAGGGCAAGATCGCCGCCGAGTACGTCGAAGTGCTGCGGGGCCGGCGGTGCGACTGGCCGAAGTTGGCCGAGGCCGTGGCCCACGCGAAGCAGTTGGGCGCAAGGCTCGTCATTGCCAAGCTGGACCGCTGGGTGAGAAATGCCGCCTTCACCTTGATGCTCCACCAGTCTGGCGTTGAGTTCGTGTGCTGCGACGAGCACTCGGTCTGCCGCGAGACGATCCACTTGTTTGCCGCTTTGGCCGACAAGGAGACCAAACGGGTTTCGGCCCAAATGAAGGCCCGCCTGAGTGCCGCAAAGGAGCGGGGCGTGAAGCTGGGGTCGGCCCGCGACGGCCATTGGGACGGCCGCGAGGACCGACGCCGAGAAGGAATCCGCATCGGGCAGCCAAAAGCGGCCAAGGCGGCGGCTGAGGCCCGCATGTTAAAGGCCCTCAACGCCTACAGTCCTCTGGTGCCCCGAATCATCAAAATGCGTGAAGAAGAGGGGCGGACGCTGGCTGAAATCGCTGAAAAGATCAACGCCGAGGGCCACAAGACGACGGCCGGATTGCCGTTTACGGCCACAATGATAATCCGCCTGCTCAAGCGGGCGGGCAGACTCAAACCTCAGCCGGCAGAGCCACCGCCGGCCGACTTTTCGGACTTGCCTCTGTTCTGCCAAAGCCACGATTCGGCCGGCGCAGCAGGGGCGTAGTCGTCCGATCTGTCGCAAAACTCGTTATTACGACAACTGCGCTCGCGGTGCGCGCTTAACAAAGCGGCCACGGACACAACATTCGAGAATCGAGAAGGCTGAAGATCATGGGCGGACGTGGAAGCGGACAGCACAACAATCATTACTGCGCGTATCAGGTCGCGGAAATCTTGGACGGCGACGAGTTGCCGGTCTACGTCACGATGCAGCGGGCCGGCGAATCGTTCGTCGAGATCGCATGGCCTTGCCGGCACTTGGTTGAAAATCCGCTCATGGCGTGGCTCCGCAAGTTGGAAGCGCCACCGCAAACCCGCGTGTTGCTGGGCAAGGCCGTGCAACTGCCCCGGCGGGCCGCGTGGATGCTCATGCGGTTCCGCCGCGACGAGATTGCGCGGTCGGCCGGCAGTTGGCCGAAACCGCCGGACTTCAGTTTGTGGCTTCCCGTGAATCGTGGCGGTCTGCATCACCGGCGGGCCGTCTGCCGCGTCCGGGGCGGGGTGGTCGAGCGGTTCGCCAGCATCGACGAAGCGGCCCGCGCGATCCAAAGCAGCCCGGACGACATCGACGACCGGGTGGAAAGCGGCCACCGGGACCACGAAGGGTGGTCGTGGTGGGACGACAAACCACAGAACTCGCATACTCCTAACCGCGCGTGAGGGGCTCCGCAGTTGCGTTTTGGCATCATGTGGCGTTTTGGCAACAGAGGCAGGTGGCAGAATCACAACACTCGAAGAACGACCGCACTTTGCGATTTGACTGTGGAGGGCCGAACGGGCTGAACGGTAGACGCTGAGATTCGCACCATGAAGAAGAAGTACATCGAACAAGACATCCCCGTGACGGACCCGGTGCCCGCGCCGGACGAGTCCAAGGCCGTGGCCGAGCAATGGCTGGCCGGCGACCGGGCGGCCCGCGATAGGCTGATCGTTTCCCACCTTCGCATGGTCGCCCGAAGCGTCCGGGCCACGCTCCGGCGGTACGGCGACAACCTGTTCGGGCTGTCGGACGGCGGCGACTTCTTCTCGGCCGGCTGCGTCGGGCTGGTCAGCGGCGTGAACGGATTGAAGGACGCCGAGAACGTCCAAGGCTACTTGGCGAAGTCCATCAAGCGGGCGATCTACGACGAGATCGAACAGTACGCTCGGCACCCGATGCTTCCGGTGAGCGATTGGGCAGAGCAGACGTGGGAGTACAAGCCGTCGCCAACCGAGTTGGAGATCGAGGATGCGATCTGCGAGGCCGCCAAGGGTGAGATGGACGAAGAGGCGTGCCGCGAGCTACTGCGGATGCGCCGCCGCCGATGCACGTTCGCGGAGATCGAAAAGGAAATCGGCACGAAGCCGTCAACGGCGTCGGATCGCTGCCGGCGGATGGAGAGAAAACTGGCAAATCGTGACGCGGCAGACCGGAAATCCGGCGATGACGCACCGTTAATACTCTCGTCCGAAGCAATCACACAACAAGAGGAGACCGACATGGACACCGTGTTCAGGACGTTTATCGAGCGAAGTACGCACCAGCGGCCCGAGGCCCGCTTGAAGCTGACCGATCTGATGGGCAAGTTCCGCAGCACGCTGGACGGCCGCGAGTTGCGGTTGTGGCCCAGGTGGCGATTTATCAAGGAACTGAAAGAGGGCGGCTATACGCTCGGCAAGGACTCCGACCGCGTGGTCTTCATCGTCGGGCTGAGCTTCCAAGCGCCGCGGCAGTGGACCGTGGACGACGCCGGGCGGCTGCGGCTGCAAACCGCTGCATCACCTTCTCGCTGCACTGACGCCGTTGCTGAGGCGGTTGCCGTACCTGCAAGCGCCTTGAACGCTTCTCTCCCGGCCGGTGAGCCAGCGGTCGTGGCGTAACGGTTTCCATGCCGCGAGCAGGCAACGACAACGAAGCAACGACGGCCATTGCTCACCGGCCATCGCCGAATACCCTTCCAATGGGCTGCAACAGCCGGCCAATGGTATCGAGACGCGAGCAGGTCGGAGCGCTCTGGATGCGTCTTCCGACAGTTGGAGCGCCTTAAGTCTTTTGTTTTAAGAGTCTTAGGATTCGCGCTCTGATTATTCCAAGCGCTCCAACTCAAATCTCCTTCCTCCTTTCTTTTGCTTCTAAGAGAAGAACAAAACAAAGGTAGACCACCTGGAATGCCTGGAAATACCCGGAGCGCTGGGAGCGCTCGAAGCCGAACATCGGCCGCCGACGCGGCCGACGGCGCGGCGGGTCCGCCTCAGCCCGCCGCGCCGGCTGGTCTATCTGTCGTCGTCTGAGGCACCAGCAACCCCATGAGGTAATGCAACATGAGTGTCACCCTGGGCGAAGCCCTTTACAACTTCCTTCACGCCCGCAAGACGCCGGCCAATGCGGACCTGGTGGAGCGGTGGTCCGTGGCGATGGAAACACAGTTGAACGTCATGCCCGCCGATGGCGAACCGGTGGCCGGCAGGAAATCCACCTGGTCCAACGGAAGTTTCACCTGGCACTCGGCGCGCATCCCGAAGAACGCCGCCACGGAGCCGACCTGGGAGGACTACCGGCTCGGGTTTCCACTCGATCTTTATGCCGAAGGGATCGGTATGACGGGCTGGCGCTGGCGCGATCGCCGGTCCTTGTGGTTCGGCTACGACTTCGACGCCCTGACCGCCCATGCCAAGGGCATCGGTGTCTCCGACGAAGCCCTTGAGCGGGTCAAGGTCGCGGCCTGTGCCTTGCCCTGGGTGGAAGTCCGCCGGAGCACCGGCGGCGCGGGCATCCATCTCTACGTCTACCTCGACGACGGAGTGCCGACCGAGACGCACACCGAACACGCGGCCCTGGCGCGTTGCATCCTGGGAATGATGTCGGCCGAGACGGGCTTCGACTTCGCCAGCCAGATCGACGCCTGCGGCCACGTAATGTGGGTGTGGCACCGCAAGATGACGGCCGAGAACCACGGCCTGGAAATCACCAAGCCGGCCACGAAGCGGCTGGGCATGGCCGACCTGCCGGGCAACTGGCGCGACCATATCGAAGTCGTCCGGGGCCGCCGGTCGAAGATTCGGGTCAACGAAATCGCCGACGCCGACCAAGACCCCTTCGAGGCCCTTACGTCCAGCCGAAAGATCGTCCCCTTGGACGAAGCGCACAAGGCCCAAATCGAAGCCCTGATGCGATCCGGCTTCACGGTGCTCTGGGTTGCCGACCACCATTTGTTGCAAGCGCATACCAAGGCCCTGGAAGAATTATTGAACGGGAGCGAGGGCAAAGACCTGAAACTCGTCGGCATCTTCAAGACGCTCTCCGAGGGCCGCGACCCCGGCACCCCGAACTGTTTTCTCTTCCCCTTGCCGCACGGGGCCTGGAAGGTCTACCGCTTCTCTCCCGGCGTCCACGAGGCCGACACATGGGCACAGGACGGCGAGGGCTGGACCACCTGCTACTTCAACCGCGAGCCGGACCTGACCACCGCAGCCCGCGCCCACGGCGGCGTGGAAGACCCGGAGAAGGGCGGACACGTTTTCAGCACGACGTTGCCGGCCCGCGAGGCGGTCAAGGCCCTCGGTGCCGACTTCGAGGTTCCCGAGAAGCTGGTCCACCGCAAGACGCGACTGTCGGCCGGCAAGGACGGACGGCTGATGGTCGCCATCGCGCGGGAGAAGGACGACGCCGATCTGCCCGGCTGGATCGACAAGAGCAACCGCTGGGTCCGCGGATTCTCCCAGCGGGTCGTTTGGGAAGAGGAGGAGGTCACGAGCGGTGAGACCGTCCGTGCCTTGCTCACGCCCGAGGGCGAGTCGGCCGGACTGCTGATTCGCCAGAAGGACAACAAGTGGGTCCGCCAGGGCCTCAGCCAGGCGAAGATGTGCCTGCAATCGACCGGGATGAAGAAGACGGAGGCCGAGGTCGAAATCGGCAACGCCCTCCGCGATCCGCACATCCTCGTCAATCAGCCGTTTCAGCCCGCATGGCTCCCCGGCCGGCGGTGCAACATCGACGCCGCCCAGTTCAAGGTCGTGCCCGAAGAGGGCGAGCACCCGCACTGGGACAAGGTGTACGACCATACGTTCGCGGGCCTGACGGAGGCCATCAAGAAGAACCCTTGGTTCGCGGAGAACGGGATTCACTCGGGCGGCGACTACGGGCGCACCTGGTTGGCGTGCCTCATCAAAGACCCCTTCCAGCCGTTGCCCTTCCTCGCCACGGTGGGTGAAGAGAACTCGGGCAAGTCGATCTGGTACGAGGCCACCCGCGAGTATCTCTTCACACGCGGCGTGGTGAACGTCAACGAGGCCCTTACCCGCCAAGATTCGTTCAACGGCGAACTGGAGGGGGCGCTGTTGTGCGTGGTGGAGGAGATTTCGCTGGCCGGCAACCGCAAGGCCCTGGCGCGATTAAAGGAATGGACCACGGCCCGCGTGCTGCCCATCCGCCGCATGAGGACCGACCTGTACCACGTTCCTTGCTCCGCCCATTTTTACATGTGCTGCAACCAGCTTGACCACATCCCGGTTCTGGCCGGCGACTCCAGAATCATCGTCTGCTGGGTGGACAAGCCGGCAAAGCCAATCCCGAAGAAGGAACTCCTGGAGAAGTTGGAACAGGAAGCGCCGGCCATGCTCCACACGCTCAAGAACTGGCGACTGCCGCCGATCATCGACCGGCTGCGGCTCCCCCTGGTCGAGACCGAGGACAAGGCCGATCTGGCGGAACAGAACTCGCCCACCAGCGTGTTCTTGAAAGAGTGCTGCTTCGTCAAGTATGGCGAGCATACGTCCAAGGACGATGCTCGGCTGATTTACGATGCTTGGTGCAAGGCGCAGGGCGTCGAGCCCATGAAACCAGGGCCGCTCACGACGGAACTGAAGGAGCTTACCGGCGGCCGGGTGCGGCCTACGAAATGCCGCAACGGGAGCACCCAGTATCACGCCTACAAGAATCTCGTCATCACTCCCGAGGCCCGCCAGACCTACGGGATACAAGCATGAGCAGTTGTACCTGCGCACCTGCTCGAATCTGGTAATCACACTGCTTTGGAGAAAACCCTATGAGTGCTCACGCAAGAAGTTACCGCCTCACCGAGGATGCGGCACAGCGACGACTCGAAGAACTCAGCGATGTAGACGCCGAACACCTCATGGACGTTTCCAACGAACTCGGCTTGGCGCGGCTGCTGGCGGAGCGATCCGCCCTGACCAACCCTGCCTTGTGCAACAGCATCTTGAGCACCATCAGCAAGT
>Ga0315280_10009512_pt1 | contig 12445 bp, 12 predicted proteins | sample YL17G06_40_MG_FD_203697 | JGI IMG/M metagenome (GOLD analysis project Ga0315280, IMG submission 203697) | Sediment microbial communities from Yellowstone Lake, YNP, Wyoming, USA - YL17G06_40 | ecosystem: Environmental > Aquatic > Freshwater > Lake > Sediment | place: USA: Wyoming | collected... | reverse complement strand
TTTCAAGACCAGATCAGCGCTACTCTAGCCGAACTAAGGAAGGCCAGAGAAGAGCTTTCCAACGCCAGGGAACTGCTAACAAAGGCCAAAAGGTTGCGAGGGGACCTTGCCAGCGAGACGGAACTCTCACGCAAGAACGCAGAGAGTGCGGGAAGAGAGTTCGATAGGCTGACAATGGAAGTAACGAACGCCTACCATCACCTCTGTGAGGTCTTCAAGATGACCCCCCAGAAAATAGATCTCTCAGCCCCGAACACCGTGGATGCCTCTTTTGACCTCATTCATAAGACCTACGAGGAGGCACAGAAAATCTTCAGAGAGGATCTGGTTCATCAAATAGAGGCATACCCCGACATTCTTGCGAAGTACGAGGTCTCTGAGGAAAAGGGGTTCGCGGACATCATAAGGAAAATGGAGGGAGAACTTGCTGGTAGAATAGAGGAGATGTCCAAATTCCAGCAGGAATACAAGAATGTAAATGAATGGATCCTCGCGAGCATTAACCAGGTGAGATCTATTGAGAATCGGATTAAATCAACTGCCATAGTTGCCGATGCACTGTTAGTCGCCCGAGCAATTCTGTCGAGAATCTATGAGAGGACCAACGTAGAAAGAATTGTCGAGGAGTTGGCCGAGAGAATCGAGAATAATGTCGAGAGCGTTTACGGCATGATTTTCCCTGAAGACCAATCCTTTCACTTCGAACATTCTGGCAAAGGACAGTTTCTTTCGACCATAAGCAATGAGCCCATCACGCACCCCTCGGGTTCGCAAAGAGCTGCCATCAGCGCCGGGATAATGCTTACGCTGGCCGAAACTTTCGGGCTACCGATGATCCTTGACGAGGCTTTTGATCGTATCGATGTAAACCGTCTGAAGTTCTTCTGCGAATGTATCAGTGCATTAGCTCGAGCCCCCCGTGGTTCTCAAATATGCTTAGCCGGCTATACATCATTCAACATCGAGAAGAATCCAGACGTCTTGTCATTTATCAAGGACTGGAAGACATACCTGGTTGAGAGAGCGGAAGTCTTGGAGAAGAACATTAAACCGTTGGAAGGTTTTCCCTCAGGCGAATAAATTCACGGAAAAAATTGAGAGAGCCTAAGGCCTATTTAATGAGGATGGGGATCGCTTTGAATGGTGAGATCCAATTAGAAGTCGCCGAGGCAAAGCAGAGAGACGAGGGCAGGAAAAAGGTCAGGATAGACGCAGGTGCCATGAAGGCCATAGGCGTCGTCGTGGGCGACATCATCGAGATAGGGGAAAAGAGGAAGACCGCTGCCGTGGTCTGGCCGGCGTACACAGAGGACCAGGGGATGGACATAATCAGGATGGACGGCCTGATAAGGAAGAATACCAGCGTCGGCTTAGGGGAAAAAGTCACCATAAGGAAAGCCGAGGCCAAGGTTGCCACCTTAGTCAAGCTCGCGCCTACCTCTTTTAAGATCACCGTCGACCCTGGCTTCTTCGATTTTGTGAGGGGGGGACTGAAGGATACCCCCTTAGTTAACGGCGACAACGTTCTCGTACCATGCCTCGGGCAACCGATCCCCTTCGTTGTTGTTCGAACCCAACCCCACGGCATAGTCATCATAACCGAGACGACATCTGTCAGGATTTGCCCGTCACCTGGCGCAGTCGACCGGAAGAAGCTCCGTAGAAGGGGCTGGCTGGTGGACCTGAAGGAGTGGACGAAGGCCGAAGAGGTCAAATTCATCATCCCCGATCGCGGGGAATGGGATGACGAGAGGACTGCCCTGAGCGAGGCGAGTAAGCTCGCGAAGGACTCGGGTCAGCCCGTAACGGTCTTCGTGGGGCTTCGTGCTGAGGGCCAAGCAAAATTAGATGAAAGGTTGGAATATGCTCAGGTGGATCCAGACGGTGATGTCGAATACGTCTACGACGAGGAACTCTTGGTCGTCCGGCGCCGTGGCTAGGCCCGCACCAACGACCCCCAGGCTACCGTACCACTCCTCGATTCGATGGCGCTCCACATCCCTGGCTTTCATGTTAAGTCGAGATGCTGCCTATATTCCACGACCGGTGGGAGGGACCTTCTCCCACCCGCTCCACACAGTCCACGCAAGCCCTGGCACCCGCACCTGCGCCCGTCCACATTTTTTACCATCAAATTATCGAAAAGCACGAAGGGTCGAGGACACCCTTACACCGAAGTGAGGGGGCAGGGTGAAGTGCCGGAAGTGCGGCAAGTGGTGCACGTTATGGGCCGGGCTGGCGATACACTTCAGCAAGCACCACTGGAAGCGCCTGAGCGAGGCCACGTGGGAGGACGTAGTGCTACGGGAGGGGGACTGATGGGTGGGCTGGCGCGGTTGCGAGGACGTCCTGGAGCTCGTCCTGCTGAAGATGAAGAAGGCGGGGACGGCGGAGGAGTGCCGGGAGGCGGTGGAGGAAGTCCTTGCGCTGGTCAAGGAAAAGAAGTTCGAGAGCTTGAAAGAAGAATTAGGAGTGATCGAGTGACTAATAGCCATCTAATTAGAATATATATTTGAATCGTGAAAAATAATAATATGCCATTTGCAGCATTATGCAAAAAATGTGGCAGCTTTCTGATCAACACCAAACTTATATTAATTGCAAATGATATACTTGAACATTTCAAATCTCATGAAAGTTTCCCAGCCATTCACCCATTCTTTCTTAATTACTTCGAGGATTTTGAAACTTATAATGGTTACTTTGAGCGTGAAACATTTGATCTAAGAACAATAACTATCGGTTTTCAATATCGGCGGTTTGATTCAGACGAATACAGCATCACCGTCATCATGAATCGTGACTTTGACGATGCCACTCTAATACTGAAATCTTCACGATCTTATGAAGATAAACAAAAAGCGTTAGCGGCATTGTTATCGGATTATTTTGAATGAGCTGGCATTAATGAATGGTAATAAAAGGCATTGAATAATTATCTGCTGAAGAAAAGGAAGCTCGAGAGGCTGAGGGAGGGGCTGGGGATTCTAGACTGTTGACGAATGCTCTTCCGGTCTGAGCCTCCAACGTGGCCTAGCAGGCTCCAAAAACGGAACTCCCATTAAAGAGTGGAATTGTCGCGCAAGTTCTGTGTAGTCTCTGTTTGGTTTCTTGCCCTATGTATTTTCGTTTGGTGACCACGGAAGTGCTTCTCTTTTTTCGAGGTCATCCCAAGAACTTAGTTCCCCCTTTCTGCTCTTGGTCTAACCCCTCCGAAACATTCAATTCCTCATTCCCGATGAGAGCAAATGTTTCGTTATAAGCATCCAGCTCTTCTTTGGCGTTAGGGGAATCACATCGGTATTTCGACAACATTTCTTCAAAGGTCTTTATAGTTGCATCCTCAACAAGATTAGCCTTCTGTTTCAGTTCAGAAGCTTGTATAGTTAAATTACCAATTCCTTCTTGGATATCGTAGGATGAAGGTAAAGGTATGTAGATTTCTTTCATGTCATTCTCACTCAATTCATCAACGACCCCACCATAGGTTTTAGCGAGTATTTGTCCATAACCCCATTTGCTAGCGAGAAATGCCTTAAGGTAGCCAGGATGAAGTTTTGATGCGTTAGGTATTATTCTCAAAGCGTGTTGCGAGACTGCATAATTATCCCATACTTTGGTAACCAAGGCTGTTCTGCCCAAAGTTCCAGAACATGTTACGAGTACCCAACCCTCTTTTACTTGCCATTTGTTGAGGTGTTTAGTTTTTTTCGAAATGTATTTCATCTCACAAATTTTACTTTCAGCAATATCCGAACCTTGTAGTAATGGAATGCCATACTCTTTCCCGACATAAAGTCTCTTGAATCTGGGAGGTATGAAGATTTGAGAGATTGCTGGATCACCGATTTTAAAAAGCTCATTACCACTTTTTTTCATAAGTTCGATTAGGTTTTGCGCATAAGGTGTGTGATAGGAGGCATCGAACCTTAAATCAAGTTCAGAACTTTTAACGGAAAAGATTTTCTCATTATTACTCGCTGATTTCTCAAGACCTAATTCTTTAGTTAAGAGAGCCTCAGCCTGATTTTGAAGTTTTCTGGCTTTCTCTCTAATAGAGCAGGACTTTACAATGTTTACATGTATGTTTCTTTCAATTTCATCAGACAATTCAGGAATCGGTACTTCTTTGACATGTTCTGGTTCAATGTGCTGAACTGTCATCCCGTATCTATCTTTCGTAATAAGAGCCTGTGCAATCCATGTGGATAAAAACGCATAGAGGTATCCGCTATAAACATCTTCTTTTGGAATGACTCGAATTAGATCATGTGATAAAAAATAATCAGTAAAACTTTTGGATACAAGTAGTGGTCGCCCTACAATACCCGAGCATGTGAGAAGTATCCACCCTTCTTTTACGAAGAATTTTTCAATTTTTTTAGTGGTCTCTTTAGATACAAAACGTTCTCTGGGTAGTTCAAAAAGGAAAATTTCTGAAGGACCCATATAGGGGTAACCGTGTTCCTTCTCGACCCATACCCTCCTGAATCTGTTTAAATTAAATAGTTCTGTACATAAATCGCCTACTTTATTAAGGGAATATTTTGATTCCTGTAGCAGTCGCTTTGCCAAAAAACGTTCATTCGAATAATAAGTGGAATCTAATCTTAAATCTTCAGTAATAACCCAATCAATTTTCAGCCCAAAACTTTTTTGGGGCAACTCGCTTATTATGCCTTTTTGTAATGTAGCCTCAACCAACGATCGCTCGCTCCCTAATTTTCATCCATTTTTTGAATTCCAATGCTATTTCTGGAAGCTCATCGTTTATTTCAGGGACCAGCATTTTTTCTCTTTCCTTTATTTTTGAGTTGCCAACTATCCTAATGATTTCCCTTTCTTTAGCTACAAGTATTTCTTCACCTTCAGGTGTGGTCTTGTAAATAGGGTTTCCCCTTCTGTCATGTCCTACATATTTTGGCAGAGCCATGAAAGTTTCATATTCAAACATTTTGCTACTCTCTTCCTCCAGCCTAATCTCATCAGGACTCTTTTTCTCAAGTATGAGAACGCTAGTTTTAGTTCCAACATTTGGAAGGAATGTTTCTCTTGGTAAATCAATACTGGCTAACAACTTTGCATTCCTAAGAATCCAATATCGAATGTACTTCTTTCCAGGATTGCTCAGAATAGAATCAGGTAATACTATTGCCATTCGCCCACCCGTTTTTAAAAATTGAAGGCACCTTTCAATAAATAGTTCCTCTGGGGGAACGGAGCTTTGAATTTTATCCTTTTTTTCAAGTGTGTCATTGTCCCAAACATGACCTAGAGCATATTGTTCAAGAATACTTGGATCATCTATTGGTATTTTAGAGCCAAAAGGCGGGTTTGTAAAAACCATATCAAACTCTTCGAGTTTTATTTTCTTTCTCATTTCGTCTGGCCATTGTGTTGGATGCAACAATGAGTTGATACTAAACAAATTTCCTGAACCATTACCATGCATAACCTCGTTCATCTGTGCCGCTCGCACCAATAATGGATTGAAATCAATAGCATAGAGATTTGCTTCGCAGTATTCCCTAATCGCCTCGACTATCATGTTTGAAGCGGTTTCCTCATTGTGCCACTTTTCCATTTCTATTTCAAACAAATATTGCTTCATGAGATTTATTACAGCTATCAAAAAACCTCCAGTTCCACAAGCTGGATCTAGTATCTTGGCATTAATCCAACGATCTTCAGGATAGGTGCTGAATAAGCATTCTACGGACATTCTACAGACATTTCTTGGAGTAAAAAATTCGCCTCTATCCCCACGCAAATTCGCACCAACGATTTCTTCATATGCTTCCCCCTTGACATCTGTATCAGTCTGCAAGAAAGAATGATGCTGTAATTGGCTTACTATGTAAGCAGTAACCTTTGGTTCAAGCTCAATTTTTTCCTCTTCTTTCTTGAATATGCTTTGGTATCGTGGGTATTTTTTAACAGCTTCAAATAGCTCATTAATTCGATCTTTCACCTTTTCTATTCCGTGAGGTGATTTTTTCTCTTGGTTAGTTATGTAGAATTTTAATTCTTTGCTTTTCTCATCCTGGACTTTACAAAATATAATCTTTAAAAGTTCATGAAAAGCCTCGGTTTTTTGCAAGCCTTGATTTGCGTATATGTAATTATGACACCTTTCGAATACTGATTTCAAGTCTAAGGCAGGTCTTAATTCATCAAAATTGACCTTTTCATAATCCTCAAGGCTTTTTCCCTTTATGGGGATATCTATAATTTCTTCGAACCTATCTTCAATTTTACGAAAACATTGTCTATCAATGCCATTTGTCCATAATCCGAATTGGCTACTTAAGCATGCGCTCAAGTAGGATTTAAGTTGCGCCACTCCTTCATTCTTATCATTAGGCTTGATTTTTTCCTTCTTAGTTTCAACTATGATGTAAACATTTTCCTGTATGTGGCTTTCACTTTCATGGAAAACTACTAGGTCAAGAGGATGTCTTTTGACTCCTAATTTTATTGAAAAATTAATTCCTAACTCGGTTTTTTTGTATCCATACTCTTCGACTAGGCTTCTAGCCACTCTTTGCCTTACTTTTTCTTCAGGCGTTTCATTTCTCAACTTTCCTGTGACATAGCATAATATCTTACCTGATGGGATAAGTGTTGGAAGACCAAGAAAGCTATTTAAAGTCATTCAATTCCCCTTTTCAATGAGCCTGATCTGCCGATCCTTCTTGACTTTACGGAGCATGCCATAAGTAAATGCGGCCAAAATGAACGTTGCCAATGCAAGTGCAACGGTAGCATAATCGAGCATTCCCAAATAGATCCCTCCAATCAAAGCACCTTCTCTATCTCTTCTGACTTCCCGATCACTTTCTATGGTCCGATGGTGTATAAAACCGTTAAGCCGGAAGCCTCGTAATTCCGGCGAAAATACCCTATTTAATGCCTATGATTTTTATAGCATCTAATCAATAATTATAATCATGGGAGTATTTGATCTCTGGTCGAAAAAGTCCAAAAAGGAAGAGATGCGGGAAAGAATAGCTGAAAACTATCGGAAGGGCAAGGCCGCTGAAGAACAGTTCCGCGTGAAGTGCTCCTTTGAAGGAAAAGAGGTTGAGCGGACAGGCAGGGGGCATGATTTCCGCGTTAGGACAAGAGATCCATGGACAGGCAGAGTTGTTAGAAGCGAGCTTGTAGAGGTAAAATCGGGTAATGCGGACCTGTCTGATCTTCAGAAAAAAACTAAGAAAAAGAAGAGCAATTATAGAGTTAAGCGAGAGGACCCATGGTTTTACTAAGGGATTCATGTTGTAAAAGTCTGCATAATAAATGTCGTTATCCAAAGTTGAAACTTAACTATTCAGTTAATTTGTCTGGTCCTTTTGATTTCGATGCATGTAATATGTAATCACAACCAGAATAAGTATAGCAAAGGGAACTGAATTAAGACCATCTTTTATTCCTACTCCACCAATTGCAGATGTTCCGCCACCTAAAAAATCAATGAGTGCTCCCATGAACCAGTCTGATGCTAGAACTGAAATTCCAATTATACTAAAGGTTCTAACAAAAACAATCCTAAAAGAGTCATTAAGATCAATAAGACAAGCAGCAATATACAGCATTATGACCATTGGCCATATTATATTCACACCATTTATTCTACCATCATTACTAATAATTAGAATTAAATTCCAGTTCGTATGCAACTGTATTATAAATAAAATGAATGATGAAATTATACCCACCGATATCATTCCAAAAACGCGCTCTACCAGTCCTTTAGCCTTCCATTTGAATGCAAGAACCAAAGTTACTATTGATGATATAAGAGTAAGGCTAGTACCATACCAATTTACACCAGAATAAGTAGACTCGGTGGGGGGTATTGGTACTAGTGGCCAGAAATAAACAAGAAGAGTGGCAAGTATTGTGGCAAATGCTATAATCCCGATGTTTTTATCCTTAGTTTTTTTTTAATGTCCATATTTTTTCCTTATTTTGACTGTTTTTAGGGGGGCTTCCTATAAGTATTAGGCGACTGCCCGGAACTGCTGGATACAAAAGGTTACTCTTCACCTTCATCCTTTCTCCTTGAAACAAGAGGTCTTCGAAGCGGGCAATTTTTTGTTTGACAGGCCTTTCCATTTCGTTGTATTTCCATATCTGTTCATATGTTTGGTGGTTTTATTCTTTGTATCAGCCTTAGCATTACTACTACTGTAACAAAACTTGTATTGTAGTGTGAGAAGGTAACTACTGGTTTACATGCGCCAATACATCTTCACTGAAAAAGAGAGACGAATCATAAAGAGATTTCTCGAAAAAGACGAGAGGCTTGAGGGGTTCAATGTGTTATACCGTAGATGCCGCATGGGTTTGCCGGAGATTCAAAGAGATGGCGAGTTGATCGAGCTTTTACTTGAATGGGATATATTCGTATCCTATGCAAGTGAAGATAAGGCGCTCGCGTTAGAATTACGTGAAAAATGGAAGAAAATGGAATTAAAAGTATGGATGGCTGAAAAAGAACTGAAAGCCGGTGACAGCACATCTGTGGAAATAGGTAGGGCTATGATCCGATCGAAATTCAGGGTTCCCATATTAAGTAAAAATTACCTGGAAAAGCCATGGACGATTGAAGAACTAAAAGCTATTTTTCAGCTCGATTTGGCCTCAGGTCAAAAAACAATATTACCAATATGGCATGGTATCCATGAATCCGATCTTGTAGCGTTTCCTTTTCTAATGGATATGAACGCTGAACGGACGGATAAGAAAAGCGTCAATGACATAGCAATTGGAATTGGCAATCTTGTAAAAGGTTGGTATAAAAGTAAGAACATAGTCCCCCAAATAGAGACTCAAACTACCATCGAGAGAATTCCAATAATGCCTAAAGTCCATTACGGGATTTATCCTCTTCACAGTGCTGATGGGAAAAGTCAATTCCCTAAGGTAGGTTTTTTCATAAGGCTAAATGATCCTAACCCCATCAGAGCACGAATCAAAGCAAGATGTATAATCAAAGAAGGGAATAAAGAAGACGATAGAGGGAGTCCCGACGGGTCGGGCTATTATGAAGGAAAAAAAGACTGGCATTTAAATCCTGGCTCTATATATTATGGCAACTTCACATCAGTTGTCGATAAAGATGACTTGAAACCTGGGCAACGTCTCGAAATAAGAGTTGAAGTCACACTTATCGATAATGATGGAAAAGAGTTTAAGTATTTACCTATCGGTTGGATCCATGTTCCCGAAGTAGTACGCGACGGAAAAATTATTGAAAAGGACTACTGGTTTTTTGAGCCCTAAAAGTTCCAAAGTACCTAATCCATATCTAAGGTTATTTGTATGAAATAAAATATATTATTGTATGGCTGACCAAAAACTCAAAGCACTATTTATAGTGGGTTTGACTATTCTCATAATTTTATCAATATATCATAATAGTGTGGTAGCAACACTGCCGGAATTTATAACGGATCATAATAAAATACTAATAATCCCTATTGAGTTTGACGATATGCGTTATACCGACTTCCAAAATCAAATTGATGTTTTTGCAAAAAAATTACCCTATATATTGCCATTTTCAAACAATTCTAACATATACTCTGGTTTAACAGTAGAAGATTATTTCCGAGAGGTGTCATATGGAAAGTATCAGCCTAATTTCACTATTGTGTATCTTGAGATAAATGGTAGTGCAAGACCTTTTCATATATATAAAAATTGGACTTATTATCCTACGTATTGGTCAAATATAGCAGGTGGATATGGCAAACTTTTCTTTGATATCCCTACCGATTTTAGATCTGAATTTTATACTAATCTTGCTGAAGTTGAAAAAAAGGTAGGTCCATTAGACCAGTACCAGACATTCGTTATTGTCCATCCTGGTTATGAGCAACAGTGGACACATAATCCTAATGACATGCGGACTTCATCATGGTATAATGGATCTTTCGGTTATTCGTTAAAAGGAGTAACTACAACCATTATTTCATGTAGTTCTGAAGTTGGGCCGATTGCACATGAACTTGGTCATTCGCTCAGGCTGCTTGATCTATATGATAAAAACCATTTATTTTCTTTTGGAGGCAAGTATAGTTTAATGGCAGATGGAAGCTGGTTAGAAAATGGTACAAAACCACCGCAGTTATTTTCAATTGAGAAATATTGGTTAGGCTGGCTTTCTGCATCTAATATCTCAATGGTTGATTCTGGTAAAAGGACAATAATCCTTAGTCCTCTGGATGATTCAAGAACTGGACCCTATAAAGCTATAAAAATACCCATCGATCCAATTTCATATTACGTATTGGAATACCGAAGGAATGGCTCAAAGGCAGGTCTTGATGAATTCTTACCTTCTAACGGTGTTTTATTATACAAGGTCAACGAAAGTTTACCAAACCCCGAAGAAACTAGCCTGTATGGAAATGGTGTGATAAATGTAATTAAAAATATTGATTCGCCAAGTAATTTTCAGCTGAATGACAAAATCATCAATATAACTTCGATTAATGAAAATTTAGTGGAAGTAGAAATATCTTCAACATTAATAGACATGAACCAGATAATTCTATCTGTTGTGGCAGTAATTTGCATCAGTTTAGTTCTCTTTGGGGTTTACAGGAAAATAAGCTTGAAGAGAAAGGAAAGCACGCCTCAGAAAATAAAAAACAAGAAGCATAAATAAGAATTTTGGACGACATAGCGATCATAACTTGTGTACGATCTACGTTTTTTATTCAATCCCTCCATTCTATGAACATAAATTACTTAAGTCTCCCCACATCGAGGTAACAAAGGTGCCCAAAATTCACCCATCAAAAGACATCCTCTCGTCAAAGAGCCGGCTCCTAGAAGGTCGAAAGGTCGCCCTAGGCATCTGTGGTAGCGTAGCCGCCGTCAAGTCGCCCGAGATCGCCCGGGAGCTCATGCGTCATGGCGCCGACGTTTGGGCACTAATGACCGAGTCAGCCCAGCAGCTAATCACCCCTCAGCTCATGGAGTGGGCGACCGGCAACCCCGTGGTAACAGAACTCACGGGCAAGATCGAGCACGTGTCATTGGGCAGAGGTCCCCCCGGCGGCGCAGATCTCGTCCTTATCGCACCGGCAACGGCAAACACCATCGGCAAGATGGCGTCGGGCATAGACGACACCCCGGTCACCTCGCTCGCCACGACCGCCATCGGCGCAGGCGTGCCCATCGTCCTGGTCCCGGCAATGCACGGCAGCATGTACGAGCACCCCATCGTTTCAGAGAACCTCAAAAAGCTCGCCTCTCTGGGCATAAAGATCGTCGAGCCCCAGATAATAGAGGAAAAAGCCAAGATCGCGGATACCGATGCCATAGTCGAGGCCGTTATCGCCCTTCTCGGCAAGAGGGACCTGAAAACCAAGCGCGTTTTAATCACCGCCGGTCCCACGAGGTCCTACATGGACGCCATCCGGTACCTCACCAACTCCAGCTCGGGGAAGATGGGCTTCGCCTTCGCAAGGGAGGCTCTCGCCAGGGGCGCCTCGGTAACGGTCATCACCGGTCCAACGTCAACCCCTCCCCCTCCGACCTCAAACACGATCAGGGTTAGCACCACCGAGGAGATGCTGGACGCCGTAAAGTCCGAGCTTCAAACCAAGAACTACGACCTCCTCGTGATGGCGGCCGCCCCCTTGGACTTTGCCGTCGCAGAAAAATCAAACGAGAAGCTCCCCAGCGAGTCCCCTCTAACAATCAAGCTCGTGCCCCTGCCCAAGATCCTAGGGGAGGCACGGAGGCTCTCCAAGCGTCTCTTCATAATCGGCTTCAAGGCTGAGTACGGTCTACCGCCAAAGGAGCTCATGTCAAGGGCCCGCAAGCGGCTGACGGACTCCGGCATGAACCTCATAGTCGCCAACGATCTGTCCCGGTCCGACACTGGTTTCGGGGTCGACACGGACGAGGTCTACGTCCTCGACACCAAGGGTCTTGTCGCGCACATCCCCCTGTCCTCAAAGCGGGAGATCGCCAGGAAGGTCCTTGACATATTCGCCGAAAGGAGGAAAAGCCATGGCTCTCAGTAGAAGCATCACCGCCCCCACCTTAAGGGCTACCCCCCAGTACAACGGCGAGGGCTATGCGCCGGGTCACATCACCGGCTTCTTCACGATCCACATGACGGGCGATCCGCTCTCTTCGGGCTCCACGGGTGCCGGTCTGTGCCTCAAGGAGGGGGTCATCACCGAGGTAACTGCCGTTGAAAGCGATAGAACCGAGCTGACGATGGAGTCAAACAACGTGCCCGTGCCCTCCTTCCCGACCTGCGAATCCGTGCTGAAGAGGCTGCTTTCCGGTAAACCGATGAGGGTAACCGCCAAACAGACCTCAAACCTCCCGGCAAACTACGGCTACGGCGTCAGCGGTGCCTCTGCCCTCAGCCTCGCCATAGCCCTCAACGAAGCCTTGGATCTAAACCTCTCCG
>Ga0315280_10009511_pt1 | contig 12446 bp, 8 predicted proteins | sample YL17G06_40_MG_FD_203697 | JGI IMG/M metagenome (GOLD analysis project Ga0315280, IMG submission 203697) | Sediment microbial communities from Yellowstone Lake, YNP, Wyoming, USA - YL17G06_40 | ecosystem: Environmental > Aquatic > Freshwater > Lake > Sediment | place: USA: Wyoming | collected... | reverse complement strand
CGTTGGATTGGTTGTTGGGCATAAAGAGGGAACCGAGGATCTTAGTCTTCGAATTGGTATCGAATCCGAAAATTGTCAAACATGTAGGTACAGACCTTTGGAATGTCCTAAGTGTGCCTCAAAAGATGTCTACGAAATAATGTTTGCAGAGGAGATTCCTGAAGAAGCTCCCCTAAGTTTCAAGGGTATAAAGAGAGTTTCCAGAAGTTGAGATGCCAAGGCTTCAAAAGATCCTCACTTCCAGCAACATTAGGAGCGCGCGCGCTATTTCTCGGCATCCTGGATTTCTACACAATTTACAAGTGTAAACCTTGCAGGGAAGGTTTCATGGGGGATCACCGATAATGACTAATGCACAAAGCCCTGTAGAGCCTATGCCTGAGTATGACACGGTAGATCAGATTGTGGAACGCAATAACTGCAAAAGGTCTGCCTTGATTTCGATACTGCAAGAAATTGAGAGCGTGTATAACTATCTTCCGACCTGGGCACTGCGACGCGTTTCGGAGAAGCTTGGAGTTCCTTTAATCCAAGTTTGTGGAGTTGCCTCCTTTTATGACGCGTTTCACTTAACGCCACAGGGCGAGCATCTTGTTAGGGTGTGCCTCGGTACTGCTTGCTACTTAAAAGGCGGATCGCGGGTTCTTGAATCCGTGGAAAAGGAATTGGGTACAAAAGACGGCGAAACCACGTCCGATTTGAAGTTCAGTGTTCATTCTGTTCGTTGTCTGGGTGCATGCGCATTAGCGCCGGTAATGGTCATCGGTCAACAATACTTCGATAAAATGATGCCGATGAAGGTCAATAAGATACTGAAGCAGGTGCAAAGCAGAAGTGGGAAAGATCAAGAATAAGCAGGCTCTCGAAGCTCTTCAGAAAACCCTATTACAGCAAAGAGACCCGAACAAGCCGTGTGTGAGAGTCTGCGTTGGAACAGGATGCAGAGCCCGCGGTAGCCTAAACGTTATCAAATCCTTCGAGGATGAGGTTAAGAAACAAGGCCTAGCATCTAAGGCTGATATAAAACAAACTGGTTGCCATGGTTTCTGTGAAAAAGGACCTGTGGTCGTAATGGGACCTGAAGAGGTTTTCTATTCGAGAGTAGAATCAGCTGATATCCCTGAAATAGTCTCAGAAACTCTGCTGAATGGCAGGGTAGTTGACCGCCTTTTGTACGCAGAACCGGTAACAGGTCACAAGTCTGTACACGAATACGACATACCGTTTTACAAAAAGCAGACACGACGAATTCTCCTTAACAATGGGAAAATCGATCCAACCAATATACTGCACTATGTTGCTGTAGGTGGCTATCTAGCTTTAGCAAAAGCTGTAACAGGGATGTCCAGTGAAGAAGTCATCGGTGTTATTGAGAAATCCGGACTTCGCGGCCTCGGCGGAGCAGGCTTCCCCACAGGGAGGAAATGGAGATCAACCCGGGATGCGGTAGGAGATATGAAGTTTGTCGTTGGGAATGGAGACGAGGGAGACCCGGGGGCCTTCAGTGACAGGAGTCTAATGGAAGCCAATCCCCACAGCATTCTAGAAGGTATGACTATAGGAGCCTACGCCATAGGAGCAAACCGTGGCTTCTTGTATGTTCGTGCAGAGTATCCCCTAGCTCTGAAACATCTTCAGATAGCAATCGAACAAAGTAAAGAATATGGTTTCCTAGGCGATGACATATTTGCTTCTGGATTCAGCTTCAACGTTGATATAGCTCGAGGGGGAGGCGCATTCGTATGCGGTGAGTCATCTGCACTTGTGGCCTCAATAGAAGGCAAAATGGGAGAGCCTCGAGCGAAGTATATTCACACTGTCGAAAAGGGCTTATGGAACAAACCAACAAACCTAAACAATGTCAAGACATGGGCATCCGTTCCTCTGATAATCAACAACGGAGCCAATTGGTACTCACAAATCGGAACCAAAGAAAGCAAAGGAACAGCAGTCTTCTCTCTCGTCGGGAAGATCAACAATACTGGACTAGTTGAAGTCTCAATGGGAACCCCACTTCGACGGATAGTATATGACGTAGGTGGCGGGATTCTTGGAAACAAAAAGCTGAAGGCTGTCCAAACTGGTGGCCCTTCAGGCGGTTGCATACCAGAAGAGTTGCTCAACTTACCAGTTGATTTCGATGAACTGAACAAAGCTGGTTCGATGATGGGCTCCGGCGGTATGATAGTGATGGACGAAAATACCTGCATGGTAGATGTGGCAAGGTATTTTCTTGATTTCCTACAGTATGAATCGTGCGGTAAATGCGTTCCATGCCGCGAAGGAATAAAAAGAATGCTTGAAATCACGACAAACATAACAAAAGGCCAGGGTAAAAAAGAAGACATGGATCTTCTCCAAGAAATGGCAGAGACAATAAGGGACTTTTCACTTTGTGGTCTAGGACAAACAGCCCCTAATACGGTTTTGTCGACACTCAGGTATTTTAGAAAAGAGTACGAGGCCCATGTAATTGAAAAAAGATGCCCTGCCGGAGTGTGCAAAGCCTTGATTCAGTATACAATTCTCAAGGAGAAGTGCACGGGGTGTGGCGCTTGCAAGGCACTCTGCCCTAGTCAAGCCATCCAAGGCGAACCCAAGAAAACTCACATTATTGATCTGTCAAAATGCGTGAAGTGCAACACTTGCCAAGATGTCTGCAAGTTTGAGGCAGTTGCAGTCAAACAGAAGGTGGGATAAGATGATAAGCTGCAGCATAAATGGAATAAAGGTTCAGGCAGAAGAAGGCTCAACGATTCTCGAAGTTGCGCAGATGTATGGGATCGACATTCCAACACTATGCTATCATCATGATCTGACTCCGTATGGAGCCTGCCGCCTATGTATGGTTGAAGTTGATGAAGGAAAAAGAACAAAGATCGTAGCTTCGTGTCTATACCCTGTTAAAGAAGGGCTAAAGACTAGAACGCATACAGAGAAATTGATCAAAGGACGGAAACTCATTCTGGAGCTTCTGCTCGCCAGATGCCCATCTTCAAAGGTATTGCAAGATCTAGCCTCCAAAATGGGAGTAGAGAAAATCAGATTCAACATGGAAAATGATGACTGCATTCTCTGTGGCTTATGTGTAAGAATGTGCGCTGAGCAAATGGGAAGCGGAGCAGTAGGTTTTGTTGGAAGGGGACAAAAGAGAGAAGTCGCCACTCCATTCCACGCAGCCAGCGACATTTGCCGCAATTGCGGAGCATGCATGTATATCTGCCCTGCAGTCAATCTGCAATGCCGTGGAGTGAAACACCCTGGAGACTTGTGCAACTCTTGCTTGGTGATAACTCCACAGTGCATAGAGAAATATGGCCAAGTCACATGCACAATTGAATCATGCGGAGCATGTGTACAAAAGGAGAAAAAATAGTATGAGCTATTCAAAACAGAATGCGAGTGCAGCAACTCTGACAAAAAACAGAACAGACCCATGTCCCACAAGCGGAATCTGCGTTACTTGCATAGACGGATGCCCAGGCCCCTGTGAAGTAGCAAAATCCTCGATAAGAGGCACCGAAGTGATATATCCAGCACCCTTTGGAATAATAACGACAGGTTCGGAGAAAAACTACCCTTTGAACCTCTCGCATTTCAACATAATGGGAACCGCCGTTGGAGCCTCAGGAATTGAAGCAGACAGTGACAAAGCCATTTTCCCCAACGTCAATCTAGAGACTAGAATTGGCCAAGGCAAGGGCATAAAACTGAAGATACCCTGGTTCACCTGTGGACTCGGATCAACCAAAGTTGCCCTAACCAACTGGAAAGAACTGGCAATGGGAGCGGCAGTATCTGGAACGATGCAGGTAATAGGAGAAAACGTCTGTGGCATGGATGTAGGTTCGAAGATCAACAATGGAAAAGTGACCCATTCCCCCGAACTTGAATGGAGAGTGAAGGCATACAATGAATTCAAGGAAGAAGGCTACGGCGCTATCGTAGTTCAGGCAAATGTCGAAGATACAAGGCTAGGAGTCCTCGAATATGCTATTTCAAATCTGAAAGTTGACGCTGTCGAGCTGAAGTGGGGACAGGGCGCAAAGGATATCGGGGGCGAAGTAAAAATCAACGACTTAGCCAAGGCACAGCTTCTGAAGAAGAGGGGGTACATAGTTCTTCCTGATCCTGAGAACCCTGAAGTCATCGAAGCATTCAACAAGAAGCACTTCAGAGAATTCGAAAGACACTCAAGAGTTGGCATGGTCACAGAGGAAGGTTTCGTCAACAGGGTAAAAGACCTTAGAAGCCTAGGTGCAAAATACGTTTTCTTGAAAACAGGAGCCTACAGACCAGCAGATCTGGCAAGAGCTGTGAAATTCTCTTCAGTAGCCAAGATTGACCTCTTGACCGTAGACGGCGCAGGCGGCGGAACAGGCATGAGCCCATGGCGCATGATGAACGAATGGGGAATACCCAGTGTAGAGATATGGTCTTTGACCTACCAATACACAGACAGACTAGCCAGAAGAGGAGACTACGTGCCCAGCATAGCTCTAGCAGGCGGCATTACAATGGAAGACCACATTTTCAAAGCACTGGCTTTGGGTGCACCATATGTCAAAGCGATAGGCATGGCCAGAGCCCCTCTAACCGCAGCGATGGTGGCCAAGAACGTTGGCAACAGGATCGTTGAAGGTGACCTTCCTGTCTACTACGGAAGATACGGGAACACAGTAGAAGCAATCTTCGTTGAAGCTGAAGGATTGAAGAAAAAACTAGGAGGGAGATTTGCCAACCTTCCGACGGGAGCTATGGGGCTATACACATATAATCAGAGACTCGTTCAGGGACTCAGACAACTTATGTGCGGCGCCCGAAAATTCGCCGTGAACAAGATCACAAGAGACGACATTGTAGCCTTGACACCTGAAGCAGCGCGGATATCAGGAATCAAATATGTGATGGACGCCGACAAAGAAGAAGTAGAAAGCATCTTGAGCTAGCTAGTGTCAACAGCTTCCAGAGAAAAAAGACACGCCCAACATGTCAGAGTCGCTATTAAGAAAGGCGGGCCACGTCCAAAGCGAAATAGTACGACCCCGTCAGTCAGATTCAAGCAAGAGACGACCCAGAAAAAGCTCGCCAAATAGCGCGCGATTGCGGACAATCGCGAAATTCTCCTCCTTTCTTTTATTCGTGCGCTAACTATTAGCTCGGGCGCTTTTCGTGCTGACGGCGTCTTCGAATTCGAGCTCTGGTGCGAGTAAGCTCACCGGCGCGCGCTTCTAGGGCACACGCGACCGCGCATGCGCTTACTTTGGAATCTTCTTTGGTTCCGATTTCGCGCGCAAACCCTAGTTACTATCCAAGAACCCAGTCAGGAAAACGGCGTATTCACAAGGGTGTTCATTTCGAAGTAAGGACCTTATTATCTTAATTTTGCCGCCTTCTCCATGGGTAACCCTTGATATTATGTATTCTATCGTCCTTCGGCGAAATTCGCATAACCAAGTCTTCTGACCTGATTCCACCAACTTGTGATATGGACATGTTTCATATTTCAAAGTGAAACCGCCTTCAAAATACTCCACGCCGACTTTCACGTCCAATTGTCGATACATATCTACCATTCTCTTGCCCACCTCGCTGATTGTCCACGGATAGTCCTGCGGAAAAGTCTTGTCGAATTGATCTTTGACAAATGAAAAGGCCTCTTTGGCACTGGCTGCAGACATGGCTTCGGCAAGACTGCTCATCATGGTTTTGCGGGAAACTGGTTCGAGGATTGGTTTCTCGGCGCGCTTCAGCTTGAAATTCTGAAGGTTCTGTGACGTAGTTGCTGAAATCTCATAGCCCAACCCCTTAAACATAGATTCTATAAGTGTCTGCTGGCTACTCATCAATATTGGGTCTATTTGTTTGAAGATTATTGTGAACTCCTTATCCGCAAATTTCACTTCTGCATCGCTTTGGAGATTGTATATGTTTTTCACGATGAATTTTTGCGCGAGCCTCTGCGCTTTTTCAAAGTCGTCTCGAGCTAGCATTCTTATTGCATTCGATATTTGTTCTCCTGTCGTTGCGTAGACTGCAGCAAACTTTCCCTTGTCGGTTTCAAAGACCTTTGAGGCGAAGGAGTTCAACACCGTTCGTGGAACTGTGATGGCATCTAGAAATTGCGTGGTGATTGTTTGGTAGGCGTTAAGTTCGGTTAGTAAGTCGAGAAGGCTTTGGTCTTCAAGTCCTACGAATTCCACTCTTATTCTGCCGCTTGCATGTTCAAGATTGTAATTGAGAAGTTTCCACCCTCGTGTTGCGAGCATCACAGAAAACGCGTTAATCGCCACTCTTGCAACTGCTGGAGAAATCGCCTGGAACACGAGTGCCAGAATGTTCTCATTTTCTTCAAGTATCTTTGCTTGTTTGAACCAGTTCATCTTGATGCTTGCAGAAACTAGGGTGTTCAGGAAGTCTCTTGGTTCCTTTGGTAGTTCTGAAGTGCCAATAACGGTTCTGACGTCTTCGATCATCACTTCCAAGTCTGTCACTGGTTCCTCCAGATGCTTCTGAGCCCAAGAGAAGAACCCTGGACCCACTAGTGCAAGGTTGTTCCTGAATATGGCGGGCTTGATTTTCTCGAATCTTCTCTGAATCTGTTGACTCAAGATTTTGTCGAATTCCTTTTTCCTCAGCGCAAAGGTGTCAGCTCTCACCATCTTGATGACTATGTCTTCGCCCATTATCCTGAGGTCAAAAGGGGTTCTTGCTCCCTCCAGGATCGTGGCAATCTGGATTGCAACGATTTCTGGCATTTTTGTGAACACTCTGGTTCTCAGAACGATTGTGTTGTCTATTTCGTTGTGAGAGCTTATGTCAAACAGGCGGGTCAGATCCTTGATTTCTTCGAGCAGAAGTAGAAATTCCTTATAACTTGTAGGAGTTTTCCACTCGACGGAGTCTTTAATTACCGCAACTGTGTTAAGGGTTTCGACTTGTTGTTCTTTGATATAGTCTTCAAAGCTCTCGTCGCCTAGAGCGACTGCGAGCAGTCCGTCCAATGTCTTCCTTTCTACAGAAGCTAATTCCAAGGCTTGTCTAAGATTTGTCTGTTCAGTCGTCTTCCTCTTCACCGAGCATTCGTCGCATGAGCCTATTTCCTCAACTCTAACAAAGGTCTCTAATGCCTTTTCAATAACGCAACTTTTTGTGCCGTGTGTTTTGGCTAATTCTTCAAGGATTTTATGGGTTTTCTGCGGTATAGTGGTGTGAAGATGAACCGGCATTTCATCTCCCTCCTTTTGACTGGAAGGAGACTGTGTTTGGTGAAGACTGTCCTATAAGCATGCTCATAGAAAATGAACAATTCCGACGTTCTATGTACATGGAAAGAGGGATGAAAGACTTGTTGGCTACGACGGGATTGCTGTGATTCCTTTTCGAGTCATCATAGCATCGGCAACTCTTCTCACTGCCAACATGTAGGCTGCCGTGCGCATGCTGACTTTGTGCTGTTTCATCACTGAGATCACGTTGGCAAATGCTTTGTCTATGACATCCTTCAACCTGTTTCGAACCTCCTCCTCAGTCCAGTAGTAGTTCATCTGATTTTGAACTTGTTCAAAGTAACTCACGGCGACGCCACCCGAATTTGCCACAATGTCCGGAATAAGGAAAATGCCTTTCGTGAACAGTATCTCATCCGCTTCAGGAGTGACTGGACCGTTGGCTCCTTCCGCGACGATTTTTGCCCTCACTCTTGACGCGTTGTTCTTCGTGATTTGGTTCTCCAAGGCGGCAGGCACTAGAATATCGCATTCTAAAGTGAGAAGCTCCTCATTAGAGATTGCTTTCCCCTTGCGATAGCCCACAACCGATCCTGTTTCCTCCTTGTGTTTCAGAACGAGTTCTGGATCTAACCCGTTGGAGTTGTATATCCCGCCACTAGAATCTGAGACCGCTACTATCTTACAGCCAATATCGTGTAGAAGCCTTGCAGCATGGTATCCCACGTTGCCATACCCCTGCACCGCAACGGTCGCACCTTTGAGTTCTGTGTTCAGATGCTTCGCACCGTCTATGACTGCGTAAACTAGGCCAAGAGAAGTAGCTTCATTCCTGCATAATGAACCTCCAACGTTCACCGGTTTTCCGGTGACCACGCCAAAAACGTTGTAACCGACCATTTCGCTGTATTCGTCCATTATCCAAGCCATTGTTTGAGCGTTTGTATAGACGTCGGGTGCAGGGATATCTATGTCAGGGCCTATGAACTTCGAAATAGCCCTAGTGTAGCTTCTTGTAAGACGCTCGAGTTCGCCTTTTGACATCGTTTTTGGATTGCATCGTACGCCGCCTTTCGCACCTCCCAGAGGAAGACCGACTACGGCGGTTTTCCATGTCATCCATGCAGCTAACGCTGTCACCTCATCAATTGTTATGTTGGGATGATACCGGATCCCCCCTTTGGTTGGACCTAGTGCATCGTTGTAGTGGACTCGCATTCCCGTGAAAACGCGTGTATTGCCATCATCCATCAGAACGGGCACATTCACCACAAGTATTCGCATTGGATGCCTGAGCATTTCATGAATCATAGGGGCGAGGTTCAGCTTCTCTGCGGCAATATCTAGTTGTTTAAGTGCTGCCTCGTATGGATTTGGCGTGCTGACTACAGAAGCCAAAGTCTCCATGTGGATGGTGCCTGAATTCTGCAGCTTCGCGACAAGTTCTGCCGAAATTCTTCTCGCTAATGCGTTGCCATCCACGCGGTCAGGAGGCCCAAAAAACCAATGATAAGCGTCGGCAAGCTCGTCAGCATCGGCGAAGTGTGAATTTGACGCCACAATCTTGGGGTTTTCCGAGAAGTAGTCAATCATGACACGGAACATATTCAACTCGCTTTCGGAGAGTAGTTCAGCTTTTCGATTAGCGTCAGAGGGCTCTACCTGCAGATATTGGGCCAAGGTGACTTTTTCCCTTAACGCTTCTAGCAGTCGTCGAGCCTCTTCCTCGGGAACGTCAAAATGCTCTGAGTATGTTGAAACGAGAGCATAGTGTGCGGATGTGTAGCTCTCAAGCCCGGCCGTTATTTTAGGTTTGTCAGCAAAGAAGTCAGCCATCAGTCTCAACAAATCTGTTTCCGCCACTGAAAGTTCTGTAAGACTCAACATCTTTCATTCACAACGCAGATAGTGCAATGTACAACCTTAGAAATGTTGTGTCCATGATGTACATTGATGTACATCATTAGCAAAAACCCTTTTAACGCCTGAAGTGGCAGGGATACTTATGGAACAAGAAAAAGGGACAAAGCGCTACTCGACAGGGATTCAAGCTCTTGACCAGATTCTTGAAGGGGGCCTGTTTCTTGGTGAAAACGTCGTGTGGGAGATAGAATCTGGGACCTTTGCGCGTGAATTCATGGCTGCATTTATCAGACAGGGGATTATGGAGGGGAATTCGGTGATATATTTGGACTTCATTTATCCTCCACAGGCCATAATGTTCCACCTTCAACCCCTTATCAAGCAGTTGCCAAGCGGATGGGAAAACAAGCTCATAGTTCTAGACTGCTTTTCAGAAGCCGGAGGACAAGGCGAGCTGGTGTTTAGTGATTTCTACGACAGAGCGCCTCCGTGGATAAGAAAAGTGTCAAGCTCAAAGGATCCTGAACGATTTCATCACTTCTTTGGAAGAATTGAGAGAGAATTCGTAACTCCTGGCACTCGACTCATTTTTTACAGTCTGACAATGATGGAGCAGATTTGGGGGCCAGAGGCTGCAAAGATTTTCTTTAACCACCTTTGCCCAGCATTATATGCTTATGGAACGTTAGCGTATTGGGAGCTGATTAAGACTGCTCATCCACCGGATTTCATTGCAAAAATTGAACACACCACCCAGGTTGTTCTAGATCTTTCGAAAGAGCAGAGCCACACTTTTCTGACAGTCAGAAAAGGTGGACAGAGGTATTCACCATCAGTTTATGAGAAAAAAGAGTACGTGACGAGAGGGCTGGAAATCGCTTTTCGGGACTAAGTGCACCATCAAACGTATCCTAAACGGGACTATAGGTCACAATTTCGGCATAAGATGCTGACAGTATTGCAAACGCAGGAGTGATGGGCTTTTCGGCCTCCTGTGTGTGCGTTCTCTGATTGATAGCTGAGGATCAGGGGGCGCATCGAGAAATGGAGAGAAGCAGAGCACAGAGGACATGAAACCAGACTCTGAAAGGACGAACAATGACATCCACTGTTGAACCAAAAGATTCCCCTTCCACCCCTACCTACGCTTTCCATGGTCGGCAACATGACTCGCGCGCGCCGACGCACTTATTAATATTAGCTCTCGTAGCACGCTAGGTTGCTACTAAATTCAGACAAAAATGGATTTTAATTGATCTTAATTTTTTCTCGATTACATATCTGGACGTTTCCAACTGGAAGGATAGTTACCGATAAAGCCGAATAGATCTATTAAAATCCGAATTTAACCACGCCTTAGCACGATAAGAATACGCAATCGAAAGGATCCTAGACTTACATCCCCTTTCTTTTGCTTCTTACAGGACGCACAGTAAACCTTAAATTCTGGATTCCGAGAGCAGAAGCCTCTCTATAGAGGAGACTAATATGGGAAAAGAACGATCACCATACGGTGTTGCATTAGAACAGCTAAGACTCGCAGCTGAAAAGCTGAAGCTCGACCCAGGAATACACGCAATGCTGCAAGTGCCCAAAAGATCTCTGACTGTTACGGTTGCAATAAAAATGGACAATGGCAAAATCGGAGTTTTCCCTGGAATGAGAGTGCAGCACATGGACGCAAGAGGACCCTTCAAAGGCGGCATAAGATACCACCCTGGCGTGACTATAGACGAGGTCACTGCGCTGTCTATGTGGATGACATGGAAATGTTCGGTCATAGATATTCCATACGGCGGAGCCAAAGGCGGCGTCTGCTGTAACCCAAAAGAAATGTCCAGAACTGAACTAGAAAATCTGACAAGGCGCTACATAAGCATGATTTTCGACATCATTGGACCATATCGCGATGTTCCTGCACCTGATGTCTACACCGATGCACAGACAATGGCATGGATAATGGATACTTACAGTCAACGCCAAGGCTACAGCGTTCCAGAGTGCGTCACTGGAAAGCCTATCAGCATTGGCGGTTCTGAAGGCCGCAATGAAGCAACCTCACTGGGAGTCGACATATGCGTCAGAGAAGCATGCAGGCAATTGGACATGAAAGTCAAAGGAGCGACCGTCGCTGTTCAGGGCTTCGGCAACGTTGGATGGAACGCGGCCAAGATAGCTCGTGATTGGGGCGCGAAGATATTGGCATTGAGCGACTCAATGGGGGGCATATACTGCAAAGATGGACTAGACCCATACAAAGTGTACGAGCACAAGCAGAAAACCGGATCGGTTGTAGACTTCAAAGGAGCTGCGAACGTAACAAATGAAGAAGTACTAGAAACGAAATGTGACATACTCATACCTGCGGCCCTAGAAAACTCGATTACGAAAGAAAACGCAGACAGAATTAAAGCGAAGATAGTTGCAGAGGGAGCGAACGGACCCACCACGCCAGAAGCCGACAAGACACTCTATGAAAAGAAAATACTGCTCGTCCCGGACATTTTGGCCAACGCAGGCGGAGTGACAGTTAGCTACTATGAGTGGGTTCAGAACTTGGAACGGGAACACTGGCCGTTGGAAGAAGTGAACAAGAAACTTGAGGTCAAGATGATAAAGGCTTTCAAAGACGTGTATACGTTGTCCAAGAAGGAAAAGTGCGACATGCGAATTGCCGCACTTGTTCTAGGTGTTGGCAGAGTCGCAGATGCAATTAAGACGTTGGGTCTTTGGCCATAGCCGAAAAACACTTTTGCTCCTTTTTCTTGTTTGAGCAAGGAGAGATAAACTGAAGTCAACAACTCTCTTAGCGCTCGCCAAACTTCTAAACGGCTGTTACCATATCTGCTCTAGATAATAGGTTGACGATTGAGCGTGCGCTATGTTCGAAGGGGCGCGCCGTAAGTGATGCAGAAAAGCATAAATAAACAAAGACGTTGAAAACCAAATAATTGCATAACGGGTGTCTTGTGTTGAATGAAAGTACAAAAGACGTATGTTTCAAAATCAGGGGTCATACGGCAATAGTTACCGGTGCTTCGAGTGGGCTAGGCGTCTCGTTTGCCGAGGCGCTCGCCGAGGAAGGAGCAAACTTGGTGATTGGTGCGAGGAGGTATGAAAGACTGACCCAAGTCGCTGAAGAACTAACCCGGAAACATGGTGTGAAAGTGATTCCGATGAAAGTGGACGTACGTGAAGAAGACGAAGTAGTCAATCTGGTCAAAACAGCCGTTGAGAACTTTGGGTCACTGGAAATAATCGTTAATAACGCTGGAATTGCATCTCTGAGCCCTTCGGTGGACATGACCCTGGAAGAATGGAAGAAAGTCATAGACGTGAATCTTACAGGCGTTT
>Ga0315280_10009508_pt1 | contig 12448 bp, 15 predicted proteins | sample YL17G06_40_MG_FD_203697 | JGI IMG/M metagenome (GOLD analysis project Ga0315280, IMG submission 203697) | Sediment microbial communities from Yellowstone Lake, YNP, Wyoming, USA - YL17G06_40 | ecosystem: Environmental > Aquatic > Freshwater > Lake > Sediment | place: USA: Wyoming | collected... | reverse complement strand
TGGTGCGGGGGGTGGGACTCGAACCCACGGAGGCCTTCGCCACAGGATCTCTCAGCTGTGACGGATCTTAAGTATGGCACCACGTGTTTTGAAGCAACGCGTAGCCCTGCCCCTTTGACCTGACTTCCGCCTACCGCTATGCGAATAGGTAGGTCTCGGGAACCCCCGCATCTATTGACCTAGATGTGCTCCCTGAAAAAAGGTTTACTGAGATCTTCACCTTGTGGATCGCATATGAACCGCACAGTTGAACGATCAATTTCTAAGAGTAGAGACTTTCCCGTTAGTTCTATTCAGTCCCTACGATCTTTGATGGAAAGATGCGCTGTTGGTCCTGAGGGTTCTGATGTGTGGCCAGTATCTACGTATAATCTTCTGTAGATTTGGTCAATTCTTCAACAGCAGTCGGAAAATTTATTCATTTGACATGAAAAATACTGGATCTAGCCCTTAATCTAGATGTTTTTGCCAGCGTTTGATTAATAGTTTTGTGCGGCAATTCGTCAAAACGGTATGGGGAGTAGACACCGCCTAGTCAAAGACAGCTGGAGAATCCTGGACTACTAGGCAATCTCATCGAGGAAAAATCATCAACATCCGGATACCGAGAGAACATCAGAACCGTCCTGAGGCACTTTTATTAATCGGTTCAACCAACACTAGAAAAGACGTTTCAGAAATTTGGTGAGCACATTGGTCAAGATCTCGGTAGGCAAGCTTAGAGGGATTCAAGAACTTTCTTCCTCGGACGGTTTTCTGATGATGATCGCGATGGATCAACGTGGTTCTCTAGCGAAGATGCTTAATCCCGCGAGTCCGGATTCGGTTAGCTACGAGCAGATGGAAGAGGTGAAGGTTGATCTCTCTCGAATCTTGGCACCTCACGGAACCGCCGTCCTTCACGACCCAGAGTTCGGAGCATCTCAAAGCATTACTCGCTTCGCTCTTCCGGGCAATGTCGGTCTGTTGGTGGCTGTTGAAACTACAGGCTACAAGGGTAGCTCCAGTTCAAGGTTGACTGAGATTGTGGAGAATTGGGGTGTCGAGAAGGTGAAGCGGATGGGCGCATCAGCTGTGAAGCTGCTGCTCTACTATCGTCCTGATGAGAAGGAGAGCGCTGAACATCAACGCAAACTCGTGAAACAGATCGGTGATGACTGCAGGAAATATGATGTTCCATTCGTTCTGGAACCGATGAGCTACGCCTTGAAAGGCGAGGACAAGAACTCGCCTCAATTCGCAGACAGGAAGCCGAAGATCGTCATTCAAACCGCGAAAGAATTGACGCCATTGGGCGTGGACATACTTAAGAGCGAATTTCCAGGCGACCTGAAATTCCACAAGGACCCGGATGAACTCACTAAATGGTGTAGGGAGATTAGTAACGCTACTTGCGTTCCATGGGTTGTTCTGAGCGCTGGAGTAAAATTCGAGGAATTCCGCGAGAATGTCATTTACTCATCAAAGGGCGGATGCTCAGGCTACCTCGCTGGTCGAGCAATATGGCAAGAGGCCGTTAAGATGCCTTCGCGCGAAGAACGGATAAAGTTTCTAAAGGAGACGAGTGTACCTCGACTGAAAGAGCTGCAGCAGATAGTACGCGCGAACGCTCGACCTTGGTACGACTTCTACGGCGGAATGGACAGGATCGAGGTTACAACAAGAGGCTGGCACGAGAAATACTGAAGACTTCATTGGATCGACCGGTTTATCTTAAAGATGGCGGGCCTGCGGGGATTCGAACCCCGGACCTACAGCTTTCCGCCGTATGATTTGTTCCTTAGGAGGTTCGGCTGTCACCATCTGCCGCGCTATCCTGCTGCGCCACAGGCCCTAATCTTTCTGCAGGTCCTCGTTCCATAAATATCTTTGTCAAAAGCATCGACTGGTTCTTAGGTGCCTAGAGCAAAATCTTTCTCGGCACCTCTTCAAGTTTCACTTCAATCTCTTTACGTTTCGTCATGTCTCTAAGCTTCACTATTCCTTTCTCTATCTCCCTTTGTCCTACTATAATGGCGAATGGAATAGCTATTGAATCAGCATACTCCAACTGTTTCGCTAGCGCTCTTCTCTTGAGATCGAAATCAGCTGGAACTCCAGAATTTCTCAAGAATTGAACTATCTCCATGGTCTTCCTACGAACAGCATCATTTACCGCAGCCACGAAGACCTTGGGTGATTGGGACAATCTTGGAAATATCGATGCCCTCTCAAGTGAGATCATTAGTCTCTCAATTCCTCCGGCAACTCCCGTGGCGGGGACATCCCTCTTTCCGTAGATACTGCATAACTTGTCGTATCTTCCTCCGCCAAAAATGGATCCTATATCTTCTCCACCTTCATCGTAGGCTTCAAAGACTATGCCGTCATAATATCCGATGCCTCGAACTATACTCAAATCATAAATGCATTTTCCTGATTTCCCGAACGCTTCGATAGCCTCAGCGAGGTTGGTCAATTCATCGTAGCCTTCAAGGGCTGTCGCATCTTTCAGTCTCTTTGTTTCCACTTCACCTAGAACTTCGCTCGGTTTTCCTCGAATTGAGGTGAACTCGAGGATTTCATTGACTACGTTATCAGTCAACCCAATCTTGCCGAGCTCACTGGCTATCTCCTGCTTCGGAATCTTGTGAAGTTTGTCTATTACCCTAATAGTTGCCTCTCTAAGTTCTGAAGACGCTACACCTATCTCCGATAGGAAACCTTCGATCAGTTTACGATTGTTGATCAGCACTTGATATTTTTTCAAACCTACGTTTTCAAGTATATCCATGCCTACTGCGATGGCTTCTCCGTCTGCTTCCTGTTCGACGGTGCCATAGATTTCAGCATCCCATTGGTAGAAATGCCTGTAGCGTGCGAATTGTGGTTCGTCGTATCTCCACATTCCTGAGATTGCGCACAGCTTTATCGGCTCCGGTAAATCATATCGGTTCGCGACCATCCTAGTCATGCCGACGGTCAGATCGAACCTTAAGCCAAGATCTCTTCCAGCCTTATCTTTGAACCAGTAGATCTCGTCTTTGATGTCTGGGCCTGACTTCGCTTCAAGAGTCTCCAAGTTCTCGATTGCTGTCGGTTCCACGACTTGAAATCCGTATCTTCGGAGGGCTTCCAGTATTCTGTCGTTAAGCCAAAGTCGTCTCGCCATTTCAGAAGGCTCTATATCTTTCATCCCTCTGGGGAGTGTAAATACAGGTTCAGACATTTGCTGTTCTTCCAGTTCAGTTCAACTATGCCAGAAATTTAGCTCTCTTCATTTAATAGCCTATCTCAAATAGTCTCATTGAAAACTAGATGTTGAGTGAACCCAGCGTGTAGTAGACTATGTCTGTTCGACGGTCGATGACAGCGAGGACGAGCTCCTTCCTCTCTCTCGTGGCATACCGCAATAGCTGATTCAGTTTCTCCAAGCTCGCTTCTCGACCTTCAAATATGATCGAGACCAGCCTTCTCAAAGGGCCTTTCCCGTGAACCTCAAAGTCCACGTCCGAGGCTTCCCTGACGATGTATCCTCTATCCCTCAAGTCCCTGTACACCAGATATTTTATCCAAACCTCAGGCTTCCCTACCAAAAGCTTCTTGACCAAATCCCTGAGACTCAATCCTTCTCTTCTCCTTTGAGTCACCACTCTTATTCTACCCTTCTCCAGAAGATAGAAAGTCTCATAGGGGGAGAGGAAGATCTTGTCCCCTTTCAAATGGCCGAAGCCTCTTTCTCTAAGTTCGATAAGATGTCCTGCACGCGGAAGATAGATCCTCTTCTCTTCGTAGTATGCCTCGAGCGCCTCGAGCAACTTCTTCGCCCTCTTACAATCAATATGGGAGGTTAATATAGAGTATGCGAGCATACATCATCTTCAATCCAGTTGGTGATAGCAGTGATCGATTTGGCTGAGAAAATAGAGATTATGGAGCGGTGCCTTCAAGATGGTTAGCTTCTACGATTTGAGAACTGTGAAGTGGAAACGAGGAGCCGTCTATCTAATTGATCAAACGCAGCTTCCTAGTAGGCTACGCTATATAAAGTGCGAAGATTATAAGCAGCTGGCTGAAGCGGTCAAGAATATGATGGTGCGAGGGGCTCCAGCGATAGGCGTCGCAGCAGCCATGGGGCTGGCTCTCGCAGCGTGCCGCAGTAAGGCGAGGACGAAACACAGGCTTCTCAAAGAGCTTTCCGTCGCCGGAAGAGTGCTTCAAGAAACTAGGCCGACAGGAATGAACCTCTTTTGGGCTCTCTCAAGGGTGATGGAGAAGGCGAGATCGGTTGAAGGCAATGTGGAAGCGGTTGTTAAAGCCGTTATAGAAGAAGCTAGGCAGATGGCGGATGAGGATGTAGAAGCGAATCATAAAATAGGAAGATTCGGAGCCGAACTACTTCACGATGGCGACGTAGTGCTTACGCATTGCAATTGACTTTCGAATGGAAAGTCAGCAGAATGCTGGAGCGCTAGCGACAGTCGGGTACGGCACAGCATTAGCGCCAGTGAGAACCGCCATTCGGCGAGGGAAGAGAATAAAGGTTGTAGCTAGTGAAACTAGGCCCAAACTTCAAGGGGCTCGGTTGACGGCATTCGAGCTGAAGCAGGACAAGATTCCGGTCACACTCATAACCGATACTATGGTAGGCTACGTAATGCAAAACAGAATGGTCTCAAAAGTGATAGTCGGCGCGGATAGAATCCTCGCAACGGGCCATGTGATCAACAAGATCGGTACACTGGCGGTAGCCATTCTGGCCGACCATTTTCACATTCCATTCTACGCGGCTGCGCCTCACTCGAGTTTCGATTTGAAAACTAGGTTAGACGATGTAGTGATAGAAGAGCGAGATCCTAGAGAGGTTGCGTTTGTAGGTGATTACCGAATAGCGCCGGAAGGAATTTCGATACTGAATCCCGCTTTCGATGTAACCGAGCCGAAACTGATAACAGGCATTATCACTGACTCAGGCATGATTGAACAACCACTGAAGGAGAACATCGCAAGATTATTCGGAAGAGACCGCTAGGGCGTCGGCTTCTTCGTTACTGGCAATACAACTTCAACAGGAAGCTTGGCAACCTGTTCTATCTTGCTCTTCCATTCATGTCCTATCGATATAAGCGCGTATATCCCTGTCACTTCCGCCTTGGCTTTCTGAGCTATCCTTATGAGCGCTCTTTGAGTTTCACCACTATCTATAATGTCGTCAACAATTAGGATGCAATCTCCTTTCTTCAGAGCGTCTCGTGGCACATAGAGGCTCATCATCATAGCAGTCTTAGCAGGGATGTAAACTTCCTCTATGAATTCCCTGACACCGACTTCCCTAGTCTTCTTGGCCAAAACGAGGCCAACGCCAAGCCTATGTGCTAGGAGAGTCGCCAATGGAATGCCGTCAACAGCAGCCGTCAATATTTTCGTTACACGTCTTCCAGCAAACTTGTTGATCGCATTCTGAACAGCTCTCTCCATCAGCAAGGTGTCCGAGATTATTCCAGTATTGTCGAAGTATCCGAGTTCATCGAACTTTATTCTTTGTTGAAGTTCGCTTTCAAGTCTCAGAACTTTTTGAAGAGTCTTATTGATCGATTGCGCCCTGTCTATCGTCGGTAGAACATGGCCCTTCACATATCTACTGAGAACAGTCTCCGGCAGCCCGATTATCTGAGCGAGCTCACGATAGGTATAATAGTTCTTCGCCAAGTTCAACAATTCAATTGTCATCAACTTGTACTTCAAATCGAGAATTCGAGAGCCCGCTTTCAAACAGATTCCTTCTCATGCTTGACGATGTTGGTTCAATAACAGATTCTTGTATAACTCTATAACATTTTCTGTGCTTTTTTACACGATTCGATGGACGCGTTCATCTGAGGCTTTTCACGACCCCTTCACTATCTTGATATCTTCCAATGTATCCTCTCTTCGCTCTTCTACCAAGCTTGGCAAAAGTTATTTGAACGAATCGTTCACCCGTCTTGATCGTCACGTGATGTCTAGAAGCATTGAAGAGAGCTATTGTAAGTTGACCTCTGAAGCCCGGATCGACGAGCGCGAGGCTTCCTATCACACCTTCTCTCGCAAGGGAAGACCTGATGTTTAGAAATCCAACCACGCTGAGATCAAGTTCAATCCTTTCAATCGTAGCAACCAATTCTTGAATCCTAGGCTTCATAGTAACCGTATTCTTCAGTCTCAAATCGTAGCCAGCTGGATTGAGGCAATTCTCATCGAAAGGAATGATTTTGATTATGCCCGCTTTTAACGCAGAGAGAATCTCAACATCAGATAAGACCACAGCTGATCAACCAATGAACTATCAAATCTGAACACTTTAATTTGATTTCTCGTCGCAACAGTTTCGCGTTCACACGATCTGCCAAAGTTAAAATCTACGCTATCATAGTATCATACGGGGCCCGTAGTCTAGCCAGGATAAGATTTCCTGTTGTTTGTTTTGGGCCGTGCTCTATGCCTATTTTTAAGGTAGGGGTAGGTCTTGGCTAGGCTCAGGGATCCTGTCACTCGTCTCTTTGTCTCCGGTCCGAAGTGCTATGCAAGTTTGCTCGAGGATCCTTTGGTTGAGGAGTGGATTGGGTCTTATCGTTGTGAGAAGACTAGGGATGGTTATTTGCGGTATTTGCTTCGGATCTGTGTTGAGTCTGCTTCCTCGCCTGGTCGCTTGCTTGAACTTGGGCCTGAGGAAGCGCGTGGAGTTGTGATGCGCATAGTGCAGGGTTGTTTGAAGGAGGATAAGATAGTCACTGCTCGGCATATTCAGGCCGTTGCGAAGAGTTTCTTTGAGTTTCATGATCGCGTGATCAAGTTCAAGCGTGTCGACCGGATCAAGAAGATTAGAAAGAAGATTGCGTACGAGGTTATTCCCAGCAAGGACCAGATCTACAGAATGGCTGATGCCGTTAAGAAGAAGTGCCTCAAAAGGATTCGAAATCGAGCTGTCATCCTCTGCCTCTTTCAATCCGGCGCACGCGTGGGCTGTTTGCTCAACTGGCTTGTAAGCATGGTTCGAGATCAACTCTATCCAGAGATCAAGATACCTGTGCGCTTGAAGATAACGAATGCAATAGATACAAAGCTCTCTGGCTACGGCTTGTCATACTACTATACGTTTCTTCAAGCTGAAGCAGCTCAAGCGCTCAAAGAGTACCTAGACATGAGAATGAAGCTTGAAGGAGAACTTCGAGACGACGACTACATCTTCAAGCCTCTGCATCAAGCTCTATCTCAAAAGGAGAGGACGAATAAGAATAGAATACTGGAACTAGTCAAGTCTGCAGCCAAGCGGATCGGCTTGGACCCGCGATGCGTCTGGACCCATACGATCCGCAAGTCATTCCGAAAAGTCCTCAATGCGTCTTCTATTGACGAAGACACTAAAGAGGCTTTGATGGGTCATCGTCTCCCTGGCTCACGAGACAACTATTTTGACAGCCATGACCTGGATGAGATTGCTCGAAAGTACATGCAGGCGGACTTCAGCGCCTCTAAGAAGACAGAGGACCTGCAGAAGGACTTGGAAGCTGGCAAGGCTGAGATTGAGAGGCTAAGAGTCGATCTGGCGTTAGCTCATTCAGGGCGTAGAATGCTTGAGGAAGAACTCGCCGGACAGGCTAGAACACTAGCTGAGTTAAAGGACGAGATGCGAAGACTAGCCAGGGACCTCAAGAGCCTGAAAGAATCCTAAGCCTCTTCTCGATCGCCTCAATCTTCTTAATCCAAGCTTCTATAGCCTTGGCCGTTTCCTCAATCTTATCCATCAAGAGGTCCTCCAATCAAGCCAAATCTGAGCAGCATGATTAATGAAAGCAGTCTTCTCTACTGGTGGCCGAGAATCCAGCATTTGAAGATTTCAATGCCGAGAACCGAGATCTTGCCAGTGTCACGTGAACCTTTCCTGAAAGCTATCGATCCCCCTCATACAGCAGCGGAGAAATATTATCAAGCTATCAAAGAGACCGCTCGGAAAATCGGCTATCCATTGTTTCTGAGAACGGATCTAGTTTCAGGGAAACATGATTGGAAGAACAGTTGCTACGTTGAGCGAGAGGAAGACCTGATTTCCCATGTGTTCAGCGTCATCGAATTCAACGAGACAGCTGATATCTTAGGGCTGGATTGGAAAGCTCTAGTCTTCCGGGAGTTTATTGAGTTAGACTGGAAGTTCAAAGCCTTCTGGGGCGAGATGCCTGTTGCCAGGGCGCGACGGTACTTCATCAAAGACGGTCAGGTCCTATGTCATCATTCATACTGGATAGAGGACGCAATCGCTCAATCGGGCTTCAAGCCGAAGGAACCGGATTGGAGAGATCTTCTGAAGCAACTTAACTTTCAAACTAAAAAAGAGGTCAAGTTGCTCAGCGAATATGCAACCGAAGTCGCATCTGTTCTCTCAGGCTTCTTGTCAGTCGATTTCGCTCATGCAAAGGATGGCCGCTGGATCCTAATCGACATAGCCTTAGGCAAAGAATCTTGGCATCCGGAAAGGTGCCCGAAACGAAAACGAGGTTTCTGAAGTCTGAGAGTTCTTGTGATCAATATCCCTTGGCTTGGAAAAGAGACATGGTGAGTGTGCGGCAGAGGGGCCTGGCGCTCGCTTCTTTGGTTACTCCAGGTAAATCAGGTAATTAAGGTAAAATATATGTTCTTTACCTAGTTTACCTGCTTTACCTCTAGCCTACTTCTAGTGAAGTTATCTTCTTGGCCGCGAATTTCTTGAAGATCTTCATGAAAAAGGAGTACATACCGGTCGAGGGGTCTTTTCGAAGGCAACCAGCTTCAACGAGCTGAGTGAGGTATACGCCTAGGCCCTGCTTCTTGCGAATGCCGGTGAGTTTCTCAATCTCTGTGAAGGAATAGGTGTCCTGTCGTGCTTGCGCAAGCTTCTTGATTATTTTCAGCTTGTGCTTACTGCGTCCTACTCCTTCTGCGATTCTTCGATCAAAAAGCTGGGTCTCCAGGATTCCATAGATCCTCGGGCTTGTTGCATCAAGAAGTTCCTTGCTGACGACTTGCATATTACTGTTTGTTGCTGCATCGAAAAGACAATACCCGAAGACCTGCACAACGTAAGGGTGCCCCTCACTACTACGAGCGATCTCTCGTTTCACTTCGTCGTCAAATCTGATTCCTGTGCGGACTGTTGCTTTCTCGAGAAGCTCGGATACCTCGACTTCCGTGAATGGCGTGAGCGTGATTGGCTGAAAGAAACGCTCCAGTGGTGAGAAGACCTCAGCCACCACTTGGAAGAGACCTGTCTTCCCAGAAATCATGAGGCAGTAAAGAGCCCGATCTTCTCCAAGGCGTGAGAAAGTGTTACGCAAATACTCGAGAGCCCCAGCGATCTGCGAGAGCTTCTCAGCTTCATCAATCATAAGCACAACGGCAGAGGCTTTTTCCCGTACTTTGGACCAGATTGTGAGAAGTCTGTCTTTGAAACTATTTTCTAGCGATCTCTGCTGTATCCTCTCTATTCCACCTCCAATTATGGGAAGTGTTACACTGTAGTTCTCGAGGAAGTTCCGTACCGTCTCAAACCGTTTCCCCAATAATCCGTAGTAGCTAACACAGCTTTTGCGCAACTCTTCATGCAGGTGCACTAGAAGTTGCTCGAGGTCGCGAACACCAGGATAAAGGTCGACCCTCGCTACAATGCAATTCTGACTGTGTGCGATTTCCTGAAACTTTCGCAAAAGACTGGTCTTGCCAATTCCCCTCTCTCCCATTATTGCCGAATGCTGAGGAGTACCAGCGACCGTACTGCTAAGCCGACGACTCAGCTCTTGAAGCTCAAGCGATCTTCCCGCAAACTGCTCAGGGTTTGCAGGGCCAAATGGATTAAACGGGTTGGGCAAGGAGGAAGACCCTGATATACAGGTAAATTAGGTAAACTGGATAAATAGATATTTCTTTACCTAATTTACCTAATTTACCTAGGTCACCTGCATGCAGCCTGAATTTGAATACCCGCTAGGTAAACGGCATGAGGCATGGAGCCAGAGAAATTAAGATATCGACACGCATTTAGGTCGGTCAGGCCAATTGTTGGATTATGGACAAATTTGTCGGGTTTTACAAACAGCTGAAGGATGATGAAGAACTTTCACTGGAAAGCCCTGAAATAACGCAGGTCCATTTTGAGAAGCCTAGACTAATTCCATTCCTGAAGAAGTATGACACCACGATGGCTAAGATCTACTTGACAACCCAGAGGCTACTGTTGCTTCAACTCTTTCTAACAACTCTCAGCGATCTAAAATCTGGGAAAATGCCGGTAGATCGAGAATCCTTTTCAGGAGTGACTGGAACTTGGTTTGAAATACCGCTGAGACTGATCGACAACGTAGGGACGAAGAGAGGGTTTTTTGCAAGACTCTTAGGCGGAAAAGAGGGCCTAGTCATCAAGTACAAGAGTCCATTTACGCGGGAAGTTACCACGATGATAGCAGGCGTCGATAGCATAGACATGTGGAAGATGCAAATAGAATCTCATATGTTTCTTCAAGCTCCCTCCACACCAAAAGCTCCTGCAAAGGCATATTGCAAGTTCTGTGGAGCGCAAATGTCAGATTCGGCTTTCTGTCCAAAATGTGGCAAATCCAATATCTGAGAAATTAAAAAAATGAAGAAGAAGAGTTAAAGTCGCTCTATTCTCTTTCCGAAGTCTATCCCTGTACCGCTAACTAGCTTCTCGAATGCCTCTTCAACTTCCTCTCTAGCCGTTTCTCCAATTTGGTCATAAGATCTCTAGTCATGAGACTTCGTGTAGATGTATCTCTCCTTTCTCTATGGCTTCGCTCCATCTCTCCTCTAGTGCTTTGATTCGCCTTTCAAGTTGCTCTTTGATTTCAGATCGCTAGTTCTTCCATTGCCTGAGCTAGAATGTCATCGGCCCAATTGTCCTTCTTCGCAAGATGATCCAGCAAGTAGGTCTTCAAGTCTTTGGGATTGCCCTTATACGACAGGATGAGCTTCTTGAAGTATTTGATGGCTGTCACTAGAACGATCTGATCCCTCTTCATTCCCATGACAATCACCTCTTTGGCAATAGACTCATCAAGAACTGTGTTTCTTTGTGCGCTGGTCTCTTGCTCGTAGAACAGAGAATCCTTCCACTCGCCCGATCTATGGTCCTACGAACCTTCTCACTCGATTTGTTTTCTCTACTCAGTTGGGAAGCCCAGCCGAGAGCCTGTAAAACTGCTTTCGCAAAGTCATCCAATTCGTATTCCTCCTCATATCCTGATATCACGCAAGCAAACTATATAAAGCTAGCGTAATATCCTGATATGATGATAGCCCATGGTCATATACGCTAGAATAGACCCAGAACTGGAGAAAAAATTTAGAATGAAGGTCCTAGACAAATTCGGGACTCAGAAAGGAGGCGTCGAAAAAGCTATTGAAGAAGCCATTAGAAAGTGGCTTCACGAAACAGCAGGCCTAAGGGCTTCCGAGAAGAGTGAAAAAGAAGCCTAAGTGAAAGGCAGCGGGCTTGTCCTGGTTATAACAATGGAAGTCTTGACTCAAAGGGATTTTCATGCCACCGCCTGCAGTTAAGACTATTCGTGACTTGATCTATTGGCAATATGCGAAGATTATTTCGCAGTCTGCGGGCGCTGGGAAGAAGCAGTACGGCTTCGTGATGGACAGGTTCAAGAAGCTTGCTTCCGGAGAGATCTCTTGGTCAACCTCTATCAGAGAGTACGTGAAGGAGCGTGAGAAAGCAGGCAAGTGCATCTACTGTGGTGGCGAGAAGGACTTGACGCTCGACCACATCCTGCCGAGAGCCAGAGGCGGACCCGACTCAACTGACAACGCGGTGTGGGTCTGCAAGAGCTGCAACTCTTCGAAGAGTGATAGGCGACTGTATGAGTGGTATGAGCTGGACAGGCGATACGAGGTGCCGAGAATAGTCGAGGGAAAGTACCTCAAACTTCTCTATGCCCTCCACGAGCAAATGGACACTTTAGACGTGAAAGACATATCTCAACTCTGCCCCAAATGCGATCTAGGGCCAAAATGTCCAGAGAAAGCAAAACTCACAGTCTATTGCTTAGAAGGTTTATTCTGCAAGAGGCTAAGCTAGGAAACACAGTCGAGATCAACCGGACAAACCATCTTGATAGAGAAACCCATAAGAGAAAAGACTAAGAAGTAACAACTAGCACCGAAGGAAACCAAAGGAAAGGGGTTTAAATACTGTGATAGAACACGCAAGAAATCGAAGGGCCCGTAGTCTAGCCAGGATCAGGACACAGAAGATTCAATTCTGTGCAAGCCTTCGGAAGCTCTCTGAGGAAAGCCTGGGATCGTGGGTTCGAATCCCACCGGGCCCGCCATTCCTAATCCGCAATTCGCGCCGATTAGGAGTCTCTTTCAAGCGGAAATAGTTCTCACAACATCAAATCCGTCCACAGTCTTGACTCGGCTCGTTGCTGGATTA
>Ga0315280_10009507_pt1 | contig 12448 bp, 5 predicted proteins | sample YL17G06_40_MG_FD_203697 | JGI IMG/M metagenome (GOLD analysis project Ga0315280, IMG submission 203697) | Sediment microbial communities from Yellowstone Lake, YNP, Wyoming, USA - YL17G06_40 | ecosystem: Environmental > Aquatic > Freshwater > Lake > Sediment | place: USA: Wyoming | collected... | reverse complement strand
TCGCCGGAAGGCTCCCGCTGAGGACTCTGCTCGGCTGGTATTCGCTACCCCTCTTCTTCGTGGCTTCGCTCTCGATCCTGTACATATTCACCGAGCCTGGGAAGGACATCTTCCGGACCCAGACCCTCGGCATCACCATCGCGGTGACAGAGAACGGCGTCATGCTCACTTTGACTTTGCTTGTCCGCGCCTTGGCAGTCGTCACCTTCTCGTTGGCCGTCTTCATGACCACGAAGTACTCGCACATCGCGATCGTCGCCTCGCGGCTCCTGCCCGGAGCTCTCGCGAACATCTTCCTGCTTTCATACAGGTTCATGTTCGAGACCTCCGATGAGGTCTCGGACGTTCTCGACGCGATGCGCTCGAGGGGCGGGAGCCTCGCGAAAGGTGCGCTGAGGCAGTCGAGGATGTTCGCCGGCATATTCGGGATCGCCTTTGTGCACGCCTTTGACCGGGCCGACCGGATCGCGAAGGCGATGGAGGCCAGGGGCTATGCAGGGGAGTTCCCGGTGATGGAACCACTTCAAAAACCGACGGCGGGGGGATACGGGCTCATCGCGCTCGGGTTGGCTTCCCTCGCGCTGGCGGCATACTCAAGGTACTTCGACAAAGGATTACTCGGATGGTGAGAGAATGTCTTCAGAAGCTTCCTGCGCGAAATGTCCCGAGACCGAGGGCGCGATTGTCCATGTCGACTGCGTGACCCACAAGTACCCCGACGGCACAGAGGGCATACACAACATGTGCTTCAGGGTGTACCCGCACGAGATAGTCGCCCTTTGCGGGCCGAATGGGGCCGGAAAATCCACTCTGATCGAGCACATCAATGGTCTGATGCTTCCCGACATTGGCCGGGTCAGGGTCTTCGACAAGGAAATCGACAAGACGAACGTCGCCTCCATCAGGAAGGTCGTCGGACTCGTTTTCCAGGACGCCGACTCGCAGCTCTTCTCACCGACGGTCCTCGACGACGTGATGTTCGGCCCGCTCAACCTCGGCATGCCGTTAGAGGAGGCGAGAGAGAGAGCCCGATGGGCATTGGATGTCGTCGGGATCAAGGAGGTCAACAAGGTTCCGCACTACATGAGCGGCGGGCAGAAGAGACTCGTCGCAATCGCCGGCGTCCTCGCGATGAGGCCGAAAATACTGGTCGTCGACGAGCCCACGGGAGATCTCGATCCGTCGAACGCACACAAGATTGAGGAGTTGCTGAGGTCGCTGAGAGATGACCGAGGGATGAGCGTCGTGATAGCGCTTCACGACATGGACATGGCGGCGAGGCTCGCGGACAGGGTCTGCATCGTGAAGGAGGGCTCGATAATCGCTGAGGGCAGACCGGAGGATGTGCTATACGATGAGAAGCTCCTCGAGTCCGCAGGACTCGAGCTGCCAGCTGTCGCGAAACTCTTCAAGAATCTCGACCTTGAACGGAAAGGAAAGAGGAGACCGCTGTCGCTCGACGAACTGTTGCCGCTCGTGAAGTTGCCCCCGGACAAGCCCTCTCGCTAATCAACGAAGAACAAAAAGAGAATTCCGAAATGGTTTCGAGGCGATCGCGCGTGGCTATTCGTCTGTGCGCCGTCTTCTGGCAAAAACCACGACAGACAACGCAAGCATGCCCATGACTGGCAACACCAGCGTTGGGAACTCCGGAATCACGCTGCCGATGGTGATCTGCACAGTGTCGCTGGCAGTGTGTCCCGCTCCGTCCGTGACCGTAAGCGTGACATCGTATGTGCCGTCAGTCATGAAGCCGAAATCCACGACAGGACCCCACAGGGTGTAGTCTGTGCCGTCATACGTAAATGTCCATGTCCAGTTCACGATGCCGATGTTGTCCGAAGACAGGCTTCCATTCAGCTCAACCAACTGGCCTCCCAAGAACGATTGGTCAGGCCCTGCGTCAGCGACCGGCGGGTCGTTGTCGGCCGTCAGGTTGGTAAGCTGACCCCAACCGCGCTGCCCAAAGTCGCTGACGAAGAACTGCGACACATACCTTCCGCTCGGCAACAGCTCGTCATACGCGAACTTCAGGCCAACGACGCTCCAATCGCCCATGGGCCAGTCACTGAACCAATTCGTGTTCCCGTTCGTTTCGTCGACCTCAATCATCGAGACCGAAGGCCGGAAAACACCGGTCAGATCCGAGGGATCTGCCCAGGGCATGCTGCTGTCGAACTGGAACCACGCGAAATCACCAGTGGACCGGTCAAACCAGGCAGTGCCAGACATCCAGCCGCCCAGCGTAGAGTTGATGTAGTATCCTCTAATCGCGTCGTAGACTTGAAGGCCCATCGAAATCTCATACGATCCGAGGTATTCCTGGTCGGTCATATTCGTCAGCAAACCGCCATGTGCAGTTCCAATCCAGTTGTAGTCAATCGTGTATACATCACCCGCCTGCGTGTACGGGAGGTTGTTGGATGCGTAGTTGAGCGGATTGAAGGAATCATACAGCATCTGGACGACATAGAAGTACGCGTGAATGCCAGTCGAGTGATCGTAGATGGCATAGGCCAGGACGAACTGCGAAGGATCCTGCTCCTGCACGACGGCATGCACATAGGATGGGTTTGTCCAAGATATGTTCAGCGTTGGCGAGTGATCGAAGTAAGTCACGTTCGGACCCCAGATATCAGGGTCCAAGGAGACGTTGAGCCTCAGCTGGATCTGGCCAGTCGCATCGATCATTCCTTGCGCATGAACATGGTCGCGTGCGCTCGCAACATACATCAATTCGACCGGAGACACCCACATCTCGTAGTACCCTGTGCCGTCGGTCATTGTCTGGTTCTGCCCTCCATAATCAGGCGGTGGTAGACCAACTTGCACCTGTGCATTGGCGATGCCAGATAGACTGCTACTGTCGTTGACCCAGCCGTAGAGCTTCGTCGTTTGAGGCAGGACGTTCGGCAGAAGCTGGACGTCGTATAGGTTCTCGCCTGAGACAACCGCAAGCTCGCTAGTGTTGTGCCTGTACCCCATAGCGTCGACGTCCACAGTGTAGGTCGTGCCGGAAACAAGCGTGACGTTGTAGTCTCCAGAACTGTCGGTCGCGTTCCAATTCTCAAAGACGGATGAATGCACCCACACGCTGGCGTTCTCGATGGGGGACCCGCTGAGCTTGTCAGTGACCTTGCCAGTCATCCAGGCATCCAGAGGCATGAGCTCCACGTTATAGACATTCTCACCGGTAGCGACTGCCACCTCGCTCGAGTTGTGCCCGTATCCCATGGCGTCTACATCCACGGTGTAGGTCGTGCCGGAAACAAGGCTGACATTGTAGTCACCCGTGCTATTGGTCTGACTCGATGCACTAAAGATTGAGGAGTGCGCCCACACGTTGGCGTTCTCAATCGGGAATCCGTTGACCTTGTTGGTGACCTTTCCGGTCAGCCAGGCATCGAAGGGAGTGAGAACGAAATTGTGCCAGATCACGTCCCCAGGATTGACATCGACCGTGGCCCAGCTCATGCCATAGCCATCTGCTTGCGCTGCGAGAACCAGATTGGTCCCGCTGAAGGCGTCAAGGATGTACTGTCCAGCACCGTTCGTGGTCGCAAACGTGAGATTGTTCATCGAGTCGTCAAAGAGGTAAACGCGCGCATTGGCGATAGGCGTCATCGAAAGATCGGTCACATTTCCCATAACTGTCGCGGTGATTGGAAAGAGCTGAGCGTCTATCCGCACCCTGTCGCCTGCGTGGACCGTCATTCCGCCGACTCTGAACATCGAGTAGCCGGTTGTCGAGAACATGATCTGGGCAGAGCCGTTTGTCACATTCATCTTGTAATGGCCGAAGGCATCCGTGAAGGTGTAGTTCGAGTATCCCATCTGCTCATTCCATTGATTCGATGATTCGTAATAGACCAGGATATTCTCGAGAGGCAAATCCGTATCTGCGTCCGTGACATTGCCCCGGATCACTGCATCGTCCGTGCTAACGACATTTCTCAGCGTTAAGTTGAACCAGTAGGTCATGCCTGAAACCAACGGGTTGTGAGTCGTGTTGTCAATCATGGGATAGCCGGGAACGTCGAATAGAGCTGCGCCCCCGCCGACAGATCCTGGAATGACGTTCAGAGAGTACCAACCAGAGGAGTCAGCCATAGTAGAGTTAGCATAAAGAGGGGGCCCCTGACCCATGTTTGACGGATCGTTGACAACTCCGATGACTGTCCCTATGGTCACAGGAATGCCGTCAGAATCCTTCACCCAACCCTTAAGCGTGACATCGGTGACCAGTGGGGCGATGGGTGTCATCACGAAATCTAAATCAGACTGCTCACCTGGCAAGACAGACGTCGTGCCGTTTGCCGAGAAATAGTTTCCGTGGAATGCCAGCACCATGTAGTCGAAGCCGCCAGGAACGGTGAAGTTGTACAGTCCCGACGCGTCGGTCCAGGTGGATGCCACGGGCGACCCTCCGCCCATCATGTTAAGGATGTAGATCATATACGCGTGCTCGATTGGGTTCATCGCACCATCTGTCACAATTCCCTGGATCCAACCATCATTCGGGGCGGCAGTGGCCTTGCTCGGAAGCAGGACCAACATGCTCGTGATCATCAATATGCAAAGTGCAATCGCCGAAAGTACCTTAGTGCGTCGTCCAAGTTCGTTCATCTCAAAATCCTCCTTGCAGGAATCCCACAGCTGCTACCCATTCCAAGGGGGGGGGTGAGTAGCGATACTGCTACGTTTTTTGAATGGTCTAGCTGGCTATATATTGATGTCGTTGGGGCTTCTGCGGACCCACCTCACAACAGGAAAGGCCCTACGGGCCGCAACGGACGTGCACAAGTGAGCCTCAGTGACCGCAATGTTCCCTCATTGGACCACTAGAGAAAGTGGGTTCAAGGCTACGCCTGATGAGACGCAGAACACATTCATTTGCAGGCAGAGGCTCAACGGCGACGCGTGCGCGCGAGCCTCATCACGACGACAACGGCCAGAATCCCTGTCATCGGCAGCAGGAGTGTCTGGAACTCAGGAATCGCCGTCTCCACGGTTACGACGACGACATCCGTGTCATAGTTGCCAGCCCGGTCAGTCACATTGAGGGTGACTACATACGTCCCTGGAATGAGGAACTCGAACGATGGGGTTGCTCCATAACGGAGCACGGGCGATCCCCCGTAGGTGAAATTCCAAGTGTAGTTGACGACGACGAAGTTGTCGGTAGAGCCAAGACCGTTGAAGTAGACCGTGTCCCCCTCGGTGACGACGACGTCCACACCTGCATCGGCGACAGGAGGCTGCACCTCCCTGACGGCCAGCATCATGCTCGCCGAGCACATGTCATATGCAGGCCCGCCCGCGCTCGCCCGAACTCGAATGAACCCAACCGGGGCACTCGTCACGTTTGTCGTGTCGAGGTCGAATGACGCCCGTCCATCAGCACCTGTCAGCATCGTTGGCACAGCTATGTCTCCGGCTCCCGTGCTCAGCTCAACAGGCATCCCCTCGATCGGCGACCCGTAGAAGTTCACGACTGTCACATTGACTTCGACCATATCTCCGACGGCTCTGACCTCTTGAATCGGGTCCATCGAGATGAAGCACTGCTGGGTGTGGATGAAGACCCGCGACTGGGAGAACATCGAGACAGAATACGGGTATTGCGCCCTGACATACACGTCCGCTTGCAAGCTTAATGAAGTCACAACATTGTATCTGCCCACCGCAATGATTGTCGAGGTCCCCATGCCTTGTGGATCGGCCACAAAGCCCCCGGACGGATTCACTTTATAGTCCGCGTTGCCCGTGAGGGCGTTCTGATACACCCGAACAAACGCTCCACCGAGCGCGGCGTTGTTCTCGTCCAACGCCCAGATGCTTACGTTCGTTTCGTCGTAGCCCGTCAGCCGCGCTTCCATGATGGGCTTTTCTATATAGCACTTCGGGGTTGCGACTGTGTACGATCTTCCGATGACGTAGTCCCCGGATATCGTCGTCGGTCCGTTTATCTCATACAACAATGTCGTGCCATTGAAGAAGCCCATGCCGCCCGGAACCAGGTACACGGAGCCAATCAGGTCGATGGGAGCCCAGTCCTGCGTGTAAATGCCTATGGTGACAGTGCCTGCATTGATGTCGACCGGCACCATCACGTTGTCATCCCAGTTCCAGTATATGTACCCGGCGTTGTACCACTCCTCCCAGCTCGCATAGTCGAAATAAGTCGTGAACGGGCCGGAGGTCACGAGGTTCGCCCTGTCCTTGTCGGTCACTATGTTGATTCCCCAGCCGTCGTATGTAGAATCCCACATGATGTAGTCGTTCCACACCAACGAACCGTACTGTGTTCCAGAGACGACCAGGCTTGCGTTGATGCCGTTGGCAGCGACGCCCATCTGGTTCCACACATGAGCAGTGGCCTCGATGTAGTCGTGCGCCGCATCAGGTATCAGGTAGTGCGTGTCCCAGGTCATGTATCCGCCATACATTGTGAGCACTGTCCCTGCTCCTTTGTGCGTCAGCGCGATCGTCGCAGGCATGGCGTTCAACACCGTCGAGTTCTTTATTGTGACCCTGAGCGCGAAGCTGTTCGCGGTGTCCCTCATCTGGACAGTGAAAGACGCTTTTCCAGCACCATTGGTCACGACCGAGCGTACGGGGTCGAACACGCGGCTCTCGTTGCTGTAAGTTATTTCCATGGCATGCTTCGCAAGCGGATTGCCCGCGTCGTCAACAGCTGAGACGCTGATGGTCGTGGCGTTAGCCGAAGCACCCCTTGCCAAGGCCGTCGTGCCGACAGAGTCTATTTGAGCCATCACCCATTGCGGGGCCTGGCTGTTGTAGATCAGGAGGTTCACTGCTGAGGAATCAGTCCATAGGTAGCCCGCCTTGCTCACAACATACGAAAGCGTCACTTCCAAATGGGCGTTAAGTTGATGTATGGTGGCTGGCGCAATGTATGTCATCGACGCCTCCCCGCTGGCGTCAGTCACCACCTGTTCCATATCAACCGACCCATATGAGATCAGGTTGGGGTCAACTGAGATTGCCGCTCCCTCAACCGGCAGACCGTTCTCACCGCTCACGTTCAGATGGACGATGGTGCTCTCCCCCGGCTGCAGCACGAGACTCTCCGGTTCGACCCCGAGCACGAGAGTCTGCGGGACCTCACCGACAGACTGAATCATCCCTGCAGCGACAGAGCTGTCAGACCCCTTCGTGACCGTCACCGTGATGTTCGAGTAGCCTCGCGAAATACCCATCACTTGGAATTCGCAAGCGCCCCCAGGACCGGTAATTCCAGTTGAGGAATCGACGGACACTGTGGCCGGGCCAAGCCCGTATCCGGCAACATCTATCGAGACCGAGGCCCCTGAAACAGGTCTGCCGGAGTTGTCGATCACCATCACGTAGGCCTCCGCGGCACCGCCTATGCCGACCTTCTCGGGCATGCTGAGCGCGGCGTTCAAGAGGGCGTTCGCTTCTTGGAGTCCAGTAGGAGCTTCTGTGTCTTCCAGATACCCGATGGAGAACATGTTGAAGAGCGTACCCATGTAAGGATACCAGCCGACCCACGAATCCCTGTATGCTTGGACATTTACTCTGTAGTAGAGGACGTTGACCGGAATGGCATCGGCGATGACGCCTTCGGCCCATCTTGTGAACGAGACCTGAGACCCGATGTCGAAGCTACTCCTGGCAAGGGCGCCAAGGTCGTAGACATCATCCGCAAGCTGTTGCGTCGTGGCATCCGCCCTCGTGTTTACACCGAAGAGATCCTTGTAGAACGGGTTCGGATGTGCAATCGACCAGAAGCCGAATGAATTCATGGGTGACATCGGGCCCAGGATGTCGAACACGTTGCCGACGGGTTCTGAAGACAAGGACCAGCCGATGATCAACATCTGGTAGTCCATCGATTGCAACCTCGTGACGAGCGTGTCGAAGTCGATGGCCTTTGCCTCTGCGTTGATGCCGACATCTCTCATGTTCTTGGCGATCATCTGGCCGGCTCTGATCCTGACGGGGTCGTAGTCTGCCGGAGGCGTCAGGATGGTTATCTTCTGCATAGGCGCTCCGCCAGGCAGTTCCCTCCAGCCGTCGCCGTTCACGTCGAGGTAGCCGACAGCGTTCAGCAAGTTGTTGGAAGTCGCGAGGGTGGCATCGAAGGGCCATGTTTGTACGGATTCGTTGAACCAAGTTCCCCAGAGTGGTGGCTCGCATGCGCTCCCCTTGACGCCAAGTCCTCCCATGTAAACATTGACAATCTGGTCCTTATCGATGAGATGCGATACTGCGCGCCTGAATGAGATGTTACCCATGGGATCGAATTTCTCGTTGAATGCGAGGTAGAAGTAGCCGTTTTCAGGAAGATACCTGAGTCCGATATTCGGATCGGCCTGAAGGCTGGTGATCCGCCCTGCCGTCACGGGCCATGAGATGTAGTCGACTAATCCTGATTGGAGAGCGAGTATCGCGCTATCCATCGTCGGTGTGATCCTGAAGTACAACTGATCGATGTGAGTTGGGTACAGCTTGTAGCCCAGGGGCGTTGTGGTGTTCTTGCCCCAGTAGCCAGTGTACTTCTCCATGATCCTGTAGGTGTTGTCCGTGCCCTCCTTGTACCTCCACGGGCCCGTTGATATGGTGGCTGCCTTGTCGTTCCACAGCACGTTCAGCAGTCCATCCGTCGTGAGGTGGTTCTCCCAGATTGCTTTGGGCAGGATTGGTACTCCCGCAGTTGTCGTCAGGAACAGTCCGTACGCGGAGCCCATCTTCATCGTGACCGTGTAGGCGTCCACCTTGGTGATGGCGGTCGTCATCTCAGCCGCGGAGCACTCACCATCGTCGTTGGCATCGAACGCGTTGATGATGTTGGCCGAGTAGGTCGTGCCTTCCCTTGCAGCCTTGTAAATGAAGACCACATCATCCGCCGTGAGCGGCGTCCCGTCGTGGAACGTCACCCCGTGCCTGATGTGGAAGGTCCATGTCATTGACGGTTCGTCAAATGTCCAGCTCTCAGCAATGACTGGAAACGGAAGCATGTCGTAGTCAAGCCCGACTAGTCCCTCGAAGCCCCAGTTAATCACATACGATTTCCAAACGCTGTTGGATGCCAGGTTCCATGTGTTGAAATCAGGCATGTCCTGCTGAATCGCCACGACCAACACCTCAGCCTCCGATTGTGCCGAGACTTCGTCGCCGAGAAGTGCGAACACGCCTGCCACCATGGACATGCACAGAATCGATGCAACTGCCGCTCTACCTCGACTTGAGAACACGACAAACACCCGTTTCCCCCATTGCCCTGTCATCAGTCAACGAGTACTGACTAACATGAGCAACGCCGAATCATCTCTCAGAGTATTTGTGGATTGCTGCGAGAGGAACCGTGCATGAGAATCCAAGGACCCGAGATGAGATCGTAAGACAATACCATCGCTGTTCGGGACTATTTAGATTCTCAGGGCAGGGTGTGATGGAAAGCATATGGTCGGACAAAGCGGAGAAGGCTCCGAGGTCAGCGGCGTCACTTGGAGAGACTGGACAAAGGACGCATTCGAGGAAGCCGCCAAGGAAAAAACTTGTGCTGCTCGACCCCAGCGCCGTCTGGTGCCACTGGTGCCATGTGATGGATGAGACCACATACTCGGACCCTCAGATAGTGAAGACGATCAACAAGGACTTCGTCCCCGTGCAAGTCGACATCGACAAGAGGCCTGACATATCGGAGAGATACAACAGGGGAGGGTTCCCGACCACGGCGTTCCTCTCAGACCTTGGGAAGTCCGTCTGGGGAGCAACCTATGTTCCGCCTGCTGACATGAAGAGAGTAATCGAAGCGATACTCAGAGCGAAGGCTTCTGGGGAGATAGATTCTGCACTCGAAAGGGGCCGGCTCCAGTACCTCGATATCTCCAAAGCGACACAGAGGAAACAGTCCGCTGACCATGAGTTCGTAGCGACTCTTTTCGAGGACATCTTTGCTGCCTACGACGTCGAATTCGGAGGTTTCGGCGTCGCACCGAAGTTCCCGCATCCGGAAGTCGTGGACCTGCTGCTGCAAAGGTATTCGCACGACCGTGACAACGAGCTCGCAGCAGCCGTCGCCAACACACTCGATCGAATGACAGAGGGTCTGTTCGACGAAGTCGAAGGAGGGGTTTTCCGATACTCAGTGACAAGGGACTGGAGGGAGCCGCACTACGAAAAGATGCTTGAGACGAACACAGGTTTTCTGAGGAACCTTGTCCACGCGCACAGGATCCTCGGCCAAGAGAGATTCGCGACGAGAGCACGAGGTGTGGCCAACTACGTTCTCAAAACTCTCAGGGACCCGATCGATGGTGGGTTCTGCGGAAGTCAGGATGCGGATGAGGAGTACTATAAACTCACGGCGGAGGACAGGTCGAAGAGGACGGTGCCCGCAGTTGACAGAACCATCTTCGCTGGCTGGAATGCCGACGCGGTCGTTGCGCTACTGGAAGCCGGAATCGTCCTGAGAGAAAGAGACTACATAGATGAGGCATTGGTTGGTTGGAGGTACTCGGTCCAGCGTCTGTGGAATGAGGAAGTCGGTTTGGTCAGGCATACGGACGGACAGGACTTGTATCTATTCGCAGACCAGGCGCCATTCTTCGAATCGCTGCTGGCCGTCCTCGGACTGTCCGCAGACGATGACATCCGAGCAATCGTCGATCGCCTTATCGATGGAGTGAATACGGCGTTCGCTGATCATGAGGGCGGCTTCGTCGACGTAGTGAGGAAGGAGAACGAGATCGGCGAACTCGCGAGCCCGAGAAGATCTCTCCCTGAGAACTCTACATGGGCGCGAGCCTTGGCGTTGTATGGCATTGCAAGCCACGACTTACAGCCCATCGAGAAAGCACGAGAGATCCTCAAGTGCTTCACTGCCAAGGAGGTTGAAAATCACGGTCTCTTCGCAGCATCTTACATTTCAGCCTGGTGGGCTCTAAAACGAGGACCGCTGTGCGTTGAGGTGCATGACCCAGCGGCCGGAGAGACTTCAGAGAGCGAGCTCTGGCTCGCAGCCAGCGAGATCCTTGATCCTGGCATGATCGTCATGATGACTCGCGAGAAGGGGTTACGAACTGCAAGGAGCGCAGTGCCTTTCGCGGTCGTGTGCACTCCTTCAGGATGTTCACAGGAGATAACGGACAGCAAGGACCTCTCTGCCAGATTGTCTCAGACCCAGTCCAGTCAAGTCTAAATATCCAGGAACAACGTTACAATGTTCCGGGCTTGCCATGGCGAGGAGATCTAAGCTTATTCCAAAGAAGATGTTGTCAAGCGACGAGACTGTCGTTTTCGAAACGCGCCCGAGCGCGTGGTTGTACATGAAAGCTGCTGCCCTGTCATTGATAATCGCGTTGGTCACGTTCGTGCTGTTCGTGTGGAAATGGATCCCCAGCGCGCCGTCGGTACCTTACATAAGCGATTACCTTGAAGGATCCAACGGAGCCTACCTTCAATACGCCTTCGGCGTGGTCTTCGTGCTCGCGATGATATTCTTCGCATACCGCTGGCTGAAATGGGGTAGCACGGTCTACGCCGCAACCGACGAGAGGATCATCACTCAGAAAGGGATCCTGAACAGGAACTACGAGGACATCCCGTTGACAATGATCACGAACATCGACCTCGCGCAGTCTATCGGGAAGAGGGCGCTTGGATACGGGACCATCGTGTTCTCCACTCAGGGGCTTTCAGGCGGAAGAAAGGCCGACATCGTCTGGGAGGCCGTTCCTGACCCGTTCCGTGTCAGAAGGAAGATTCAAGAAGTCATGGATGTCCGCATAAAGTCCAAGGGACAGGCGTAGGCGCTCCCTGATTTGTTCGGCGGAATGACAATCCCGCCCCCCCGTCATCGCAAACCCAATTAGCCCCCTCGATGTTCCAGAACGGGGCAGGATCAGGAGGTAGATTGATTGAGCGCAGAAGATGTGATTAGGGACGGTCCGGGAAAGGCATTCATGATATGCAACGAGGCAATCGTTCGCGGTGCGATCGAGGCCGATGTGAAGATCGTCTCGGAGTATCCAGGCTCGCCGACCACCGAGATACTCGACACTTTCTCGGATGTGTCGACCAAGTTCGACTACAAGATGGAGATATCGGCCAACGAAAAAGTCGCGCTGGAAACCTGCGCAGGCGCCTCAATGGTCGGGATGAGGTCCATGACGGCGATGAAGAGCGTCGGCATGAATGTCGCCTCCGATTCGTTCTTCTCGCTATCATACACGGGCGTCAAAGGAGGGATGGTGATAGTCGTCGCCGATGACCCGCATGCTCACTCCTCCCAGACGGAGCAGGATGGTCGTCCTTTCGCGCCGAATGCTTACATTCCCATGCTCGAACCCTCTGACCCAACAGAGGCCAAGAAGATGGTGAAACGGGCGTTCGCCCTTTCGGAAAAGCATGGGGTGCCGGTAATGATACGCACCACCACCAGGGTGAACCACCAGAG
>Ga0315280_10009506_pt1 | contig 12450 bp, 9 predicted proteins | sample YL17G06_40_MG_FD_203697 | JGI IMG/M metagenome (GOLD analysis project Ga0315280, IMG submission 203697) | Sediment microbial communities from Yellowstone Lake, YNP, Wyoming, USA - YL17G06_40 | ecosystem: Environmental > Aquatic > Freshwater > Lake > Sediment | place: USA: Wyoming | collected... | reverse complement strand
ACCGAGAGCAGACTGGCTGCCCTCAGGACCTTCGATGCCTTCGAGGCGCGCCTCTTCTCGAAGGCCTTTTGGTTTGGACCATCGGCTCAGGGAGTCGGAGGAGGGAGGGGAGCGGATGCGTGGGCCATCGTTCCCGACACTGCGCGTCCGCCTCGTTCTTCTCGTCTTTCTATGCGTTGTCCCAGCCCTTGGACTCGTTCTCTGCAATGGCCTTGACCACCGGTCGCAGCGCCGGTCAAGCGCTCGGATATCCACGCCGTCCTGGAGATCGTGTTCAAGAGGGTGAGCGCGTCAGGGTCGTAGGGATGAGGATGAAAGATGCCAATCGGTCGCAGGCAATCACCGCGTCGGGCATGACGCTGTGAACCGACCTGTGCGGGTCCTGATCGTTGATGGCGTCCGGAAGGACCGGGCCCTGCTCTTGCGGGCAATGCGCCGGGAATTCTCCGCGCTGGAGGCGGTGGAAATCGCAGGGGCAGCGACTCTGGAGCAGGCGCTCCGCGGAGAGCCTGCGGATGTCGTGATCACTGAGTATCGGTTGCGGTGGACCGACGGCCTGAACGTCGTGCGCTCCGTCAAGGCGCGCTGGGCGACCTGTCCGGTGGTCATATTCACTCGCACGGGGGGCGAAAGGATTGCCGTCAGGGCGATGAAGGCTGGCGTGGACGAGTACGTCCGCAAGTCGGTGAAACAATTCACCCGCCTCCCGAGCCTCGTGCGTGCGGTCTTGGAGCGGTCCCAGCAGCGTCCGGCACCGGACCGGGAGGAACGGCTCCGCCTGCAAGCGGCGGCCCTGGATGCTGCGGCCAACGCCATCGTCATCGCGGACCGGGAAGGCCGCATCACCTGGGTCAATCCGGCGTTCACCGGGCTCACCGGCTACGGCCTCGAGGAAGTCCTCTGGCACACCCCGCGGCTGCTCAAGTCGGGCCGGCACGATCCGTCCTTCTATCGCGACCTCTGGGAGACGATCCTCTCCGGCCGGGTCTGGCAGGGGGAGCTCATCAACCGCCGGAAGGACGGGAGGCTGTACCGTGAGGAGCAGATCATCACCCCTGTCCGTGACGGGCAAGGGGCTATCACCCACTTCATAGGTATCAAGCAAGACATTACCGAACGCCACCAGGCGGCGGAGGCGCTGCGGGAAAGCGAGAAAAGGTTTCGGGAGCTGGCCGAGTTGCTGCCCCAGATCGTTTTCGAAGCCGATGAGCGCGGGGTGGTGACCTTTGCCAACCGGCATGCCTTTGAGGCCTTTGGCGTTACGCCTGAGGATTTCGCCCAGGGGCTAGATATTTTTCAAATGGTCGTTCCCGAAGAGCGGGAGCAAGCGCTGCAGGATCTCCAGAGGGTCTTGCGCGGGGAGAGCCTCAACGGGACGGAGTACACGGCACTACGCAAGGACGGCACGACTTTTCGCATCGCCCTGTATTCCGCCCCGATCTTCCGGGAACAGACGACCATCAAGCTCCGCGCGATGGCGGTGGACATCACCGACCGGAAGCGGGCGGAGGCAGCCTTGCTGTCACGCACCCGCCAGTTGGAGGCGATCCGCGCGGTCAATGAGGAGATCGCCCGGGAACTCGATCTCCCCATGCTCCTCCGGCTCATCACGCGGCGCGCCATGGAGTTGGCCAAGGCGGAGTGCGGGCAGGTGTGGCTGTGGGACGAGAGGGAGCAGTGCCTGGTGTCGGGGGCGGGGGAAGGGCCCTGGACGACTCTCGCCGATCTACGCCTCCAGCGGGGCGAAGGGGTCGCGGGCACGGTGGCGGAACGTCGCGCAGGGCTGATCGTCAACGACTTTCGCACCTCGCCGCACGCGCACCCCCGGCTGCTGGCGCGCACGAAGCACGTGGCAGCCCTGGCGGAACCCCTCCTGTACCATGACCGCCTCGTCGGCGTGATCTCGCTGGGACGCGAACAGGCCGACCAACCGTTCGCGCAAGCGGAGCAGCAACTCCTTGCCCTGTTCGCGCACCAGGCCGCTATCGCCATCGAGAACGCGCGGCTGCACTCGATGACGGTGCGGCAGCTCAGGGAGTTGCAGGCGCTCCACGACATGGGCCGCGCCGTCATCTCTAGCCTGAGTTTGGCTGAGCAATTGCAAGTCTTTGTGGAGCAGCTTGGCCAGGCCACGGGTGCCCAGCGCATCCTGGTGGGCCTGGTGGATCCCGGTGATGGGGCATGCTTCCGCTTGTGCCTCGCCTTCGACGGCGCGAGGCCGGACCCCTGGGTCCGGAACCTCAGCTTATCACCGGAGCGCTATCCAGAGATGCAGGAGGTGGTGCGGACACGCCTCCCGCTGCTGATTCCGGATGTTTTGGCTGAGCCGAGTTTGGCCCCGATCCTCGATTACCTCAAGCCGCTGCGCCTCCGATCCCTGGTGGTCATGCCGCTCCTTGTCGAGGACAGGACGATTGGGGCGGTCAGCCTTGGGTATGTGGGGGAGGCGCGGACCTTCAGTGAGGAGGAGGTCAAGCTCTTCCAATCCTTTGCCGCCCAGGCGGCCATCGCCATTGAAAAGGCCCGGCTGTACGAAGAGCTCCAGCATTCGGCGAGGCATTTGGAGGCCATGGTCGAGGAAAGGACCCGTGACCTTCAAGCCGACCGGGCCCAGGCGGAGATAGCCTCGCGTCACAAATCCGAGTTTCTCGCCAACATGTCCCACGAGCTCCGCACGCCGCTGAACTCCATCATCGGCTTTTCCGAGCTGCTGCTCGCGCAGCAGCCCGGCCCGCTCGCGGAGAAGCAGGCCCGATACCTCGGCCATATCCACCAGTCGGGGAAACATCTTCTGGAGCTCATCAACGATATCCTGGATCTGGCGAAGGTGGAGGCCGGGAAGGTCGTTCTCCATCCGGAGCCTTTGCATGTTTCGGTCGCTCTGGAGGACGTGCTCGTCGTTGCCCGAGGGCTTTCCAGCAAGAAGAACCAGGAGGTTCAGTTCGAGATCGAACCGGGCCTGCCCACGCTTCGGGTGGATCCCGTCCGGTTCAAACAGATCCTGCTGAACCTGCTGAGCAACGCCGTGAAGTTCACCCCCGATGGCGGGCGGATCACGGTGACCGCGCGCCGCGTGACCGACGACCGACGACCGGAGACCGGGTCCGTCGCCGGTCCCCCGTCTCCCGTCGAGTACCTGGAGCTGGCCGTCACGGACACCGGCGCCGGCATCCGCCCCGAGGACCTCCCGAGACTCTTCCAGGAGTTCACGCAGCTCGAGACGACGCGGGCGCAGAAGCACGAGGGCACGGGCCTGGGCCTCGCCCTGACGAAGCGGCTTGTGGAACTGCACGGCGGTCGGATCTGGGCCGAATCCGAGGGCGAAGGGAAGGGGAGCGCGTTCACCGTCGTGCTGCCCTTTGCTGGGCCGGTTGAGGGAGAGAGGGAGTGACCAAGGGACTGAGGGACAAAGGGACAGAGAAGAGCGAGCGGCGACCGGGATCACTTTGTCCCTTGGTCACTGTGTCCCTTTCTTACTTCATCGCTGTAAGTGGGGGCCGGGGGAGTACCTTTCACGATGCTGTACCTCCGTGGGACCTAGGCTCGCCTGTCTTCCGGTCCGTCATAGTTCTCTGACACAAGACCGTTCGAACGTTCGATAGTTCGAGGGTTCGGTGGTTCTCGAACCCCCGAACCGCCGAGCCCCCGAACGCTCTTACCATTCCTCTGTTCCTCCTTTACAGTTCACCCCCATCTTGGATAGACTAGAGTTGTCCGGAGGCGAGGCGTATGTGGGGGAAGTTTCGTTGGGAATTGAGCCTGCGTGGCAAGCTGCTGGCCGTGATGTTCGGGCTGCTGATGCTCGTGCTAGCCACGCTGTTCCTGATGTACTGGGGGGCGGAACGGCGGCTCATCGCCCAGGTCGAGCGGCACACCACTGATCTTTCCACAGCGATTCAGATCAGCGTGGAGCGGCTCACCTCCAAGGGGAGGACCAGCGAGGCGCGCCTCCAAGACTACGTGCAACGCCTCCAGCGGCGCGGCGTGCGCGAGATCTCGATCGTAAGCAACGAGGAAGAGGTCATCGCCTCGTCCAACCCGCGTCGCGTGGGCGCCCGCGTGGATCCCAGGCGCAAGGATCTGCTCATCACGGCTCGACTGGGCGAGGAAAACGTTGGCGGTCGCGGCCAGAAGACCTACAACCTGTTCGTTCCCATCGTGGTTGGCAACCAGCGGAGCGGTTATATCCTGATCAGCATGATCCTGGATGATTTCACGGAGATGGTCCGCGTCAATTTCATCAGGCGGCTGATTGCCACGATCCTGGTGTTTGGTCTCGGCATTGGGGGATCAGTTGTGCTGGCCTGGACCTATGCCAAGCCAATCTCTCGCGTTGTGCAGGCTGCTCGCCGGGTTGCCAAGGGCAACCTGGATGAACGTCTGCCAACAAACCGCCGCGACGAGATCGGCGAGCTGAATCGCAGCTTCAACGAGATGGTGCAGCGCCTTCGGGAGAAGGCCGAACTGGAGGCGCGCCTCCACCAGGCGGAGCGGCTGTCGGCCATCGCCCACCTGGCATCCGGGATCGCCCATGAGGTTCGGAATCCTTTGAACTCCATTAGCCTGATCATTGATCACCTGGGGGCGCAGTTCACTCCCCAGGAACCGGCAGAGCGGGAAGAGTTCTCGCGTCTGACCTCGATCATCAAGCAAGAGATCTACCGGCTCAACGCGATGATCGAGACGTTCCTGAAGTACGGGAAGCCGTTAGAGCTCAAGCGAGAGCCGACTGACATCCGAACGCTGTTGGATGAGGTGCTGGAGGTGGCTGAACAGAAGTCCCAGGCCCAGTTGATCCGGGTGGAGCGGAACTACGCAGACCCCCTGCCGCTGGTGTGGGTGGATGCGGCGCACATCAAGACGTGCTTCTTGAACTTGGTGCTGAACGCATTGCAGGCGATGAGCCAGGGTGGAGGCACCCTATCCATCACCACGCGCATCGCGCGTGGTGATGGTAGTCAATTAGTCGATTCGTCGATTGGTCAATTGGGAAGGACGGCTGCGCCGGGGCAAACGGGCAATCCGGCAACCGGGATGGGACCAGAAGGCAGTAGGCAGAATGCAGAAGGCACCGAAAGCCGCGAACCTTCGGGGCTGCCTACTGCTTACTGCGTACTGCCCACTCCAGAATGGGTGGAGATTCGGTTTCAGGACACGGGTGTGGGAATTGCGCCAGAGGATCTTCCGCGGGTGTTCGAACCGTACTTTACCACCAAGGAGGTGGGGATCGGGCTGGGTCTGGCCCTGACTATGAAGATTACTGAGCAGCACGGCGGGCACATCGATCTCACCAGCGAGCGGGGAAAAGGTACGGTTGCCCGAATCCACCTTCCAACGGGAGCGCCTGAGACATGAGCAAGGGGCAAGTCCTCGTGGTGGACGACGAGGCGACCCAGCGCGACATTCTGCGGACCATCCTCACTGCCGAAGGCTACCGGGTCGAGACGGCTGCCAGCGCAGCCGAGGCGCTCGTGAAGAGCAGCCGGACGCGGTTCGACCTGGTCCTGACGGACCTCAGGATGCCTGGGGCGGATGGCCTCTCGCTGGTAGGGCAGCTTACGAAAGAGGACCCGCCGACCCTGGTGGTGCTCATGACGGCGTACGGCTCGATGGATTCGGCCGAGCAGGCGGTCAAGCAAGGCGCCTTCGATTACCTCACCAAACCACTGGGACGCGAGGACCTGCTCCTCACGGTGGGGCGTGCCTTCGAACGGATCCGGGTCATTCAGGAGAACCGGCTGCTGCGGCAGCAACTGGGCGAGCGGTTTCGGGCCGGGGGCATCATGGGGAGCCACTACCGCATGCTGGAGGTGTTCGACAAGATCCACAAGGTGTCAGGCAGCAACTCGACGGTCCTCATCGCTGGCGAGAGCGGAACAGGCAAGGAGCTGATCGCCCGCGCCATCCACCGGCACAGCCCCAGGAAGGACCGGCCATTCGTGGCTGTGAGCTGTGCTGCCATCCCCGAGACCCTGATCGAAAGCGAGCTCTTCGGATACGAGAAGGGTGCCTTCACCGGTGCTCTCAGTCGCCGGCAAGGGCTGTTTGAGGCAGCCGACAAGAGCACGCTGTTGTTGGACGAGATCGGCGAGCTGAATGTCAACTTGCAGGCCAAGGTTCTGCGGGCCCTGCAAGAGCGGGAGATCCGTCGCGTGGGTGCTCGCGAGGGTGTGAAGGTGGACGTCCGCATCATCGCCGCTACCAACAAGGATCTGGAGCAAGAGGTAAGGCGGGGGACCTTCCGCGAGGATCTCTACTATCGGCTGAACGTGATGACCGTCACCCTGCCGCCCCTTCGCGAGCGGAGCACCGATATTCCGCAGTTGGCGGAACACTTCGTGGCCCGCGCCTGCGCCGAAGCGGGTCGTCCGCCCATGTCCATCACCACCGAGGCCATGCGCCTGCTGCTGAGTTACCACTGGCCGGGAAACGTTCGGCAACTCGACACGGTGCTGCAGCGGGCGGTCCTGCTCTCGCATGGACGCGCCATTGACTACACCGACTTGCCGATCGAGGTGCGGTTCTCCTCGCTCCCGTCCCGCGAGACGGTCGTCGCCGGCCCCGGCGTGCCCGATGCGAAGCATTGCTTTGCCCTTCCGCCGCAAGGGATCAATCTCGAGGAGATCGAGAAGGAATTCATCCTTCAGGCGATGGAGATGTCGGGCGGGGTCATCGCCAAAGCTGCCAAGCTCTTGGGGTTGAGTTATCGGACGCTTCAGTACCGGCTGGAGAAGTTCCAGATCCGCCGGGAGGGGGGCGAGGGGATGACCCAGAATGGGGTGCAGGAGGTCGAGTGAGGACCGTTCAGTGTCGTCAATAATCCGCAACGTGACCGTCAATGCGAAAGGGGGGATGGCATGGGCAGCGTAGTCAAGAAGCGGCGCAAGAAGATTCGCAAGCACAAGTACAAGAAGCTCTTGAAGCGAACACGGCACCAGCGGCGGAAGACGTAGGCCGCCGGGCCGAAAGCCGGGGGCCGGGCGCGCGGAGGGGAGTCAAAGTCAGATCCCCTTCGCGAACTCTGGCCCCCTCTTTCGCTGTCCGGGCTGAATTCCTGAGGAGGGAGACACGGTGTTCGACTTTGCTTCTCGGCGAACGCGCGCCCGCAGCCGCATGCAGCAAGAGGGCATGGAGGCCATGCTGCTCTTCCTGTCCTCAAACCTCTTGTATCTCACGGGGTGGACCGATGCCCCTGGGGAGCGATTCCTGGGAGTGCTCCTCACCTGCGATCGCGAGGCCATGATCGTGCCTCGGCTGTATGCCGATGAGGTGGCGACGCACGTCGGTGTGGCAGACGTGCGGATCTGCGACGACGAATCGTCGCCCTTCGACCAGGTGGCCGCGCTGGCTCGGGAATTTGGCGTGTCCCGGGGTCGCTGGGCCGTGGACGACAGCCTGCCGTTCTTGATGGTCACACGGCTGCAGGCGGCCGTTCCCGGATGCACGCTGGTGCCCGCGTCGCGGGCGCTGGCACCCTTGCGAGCACAGAAGGAGCCGGGAGAGGTCGAGTGGATGCGACACGCCGCTCGGATCACTGAGGAAGCGGTGACCGAGACGTTGAGCGATGTACGCCCCGGTCTCGCGGCCAGGGACGTGGCGGCTGCCATCGAGGACCGCATGCGGAGGAAGGGGGCCAGCGCCGTTGCGAGCAGCATCGTGGCGGTCGGTACCACCGCCGCCATGCCGCACGCGCGGGCCGGAGAGGAGTTGCTGAAATCCAGAGAGGTCCTCCTGATAGATGTCGGGTGCAGATGCCAGGGATACCGATCCGATCTCACCCGCACGTACGTCCTCGGGGAAGCGTCGGCGAGGGTGGGGCACGCTTACCGCGCCGTGCGCGACGCATACGAGGCTGCCCGAGCGTTGATCCGGCCTGGCAGACCGCTGGGAGAGGTAGATCGGGTCGCGCGGGACGTCATTACCAAGGCGGGCTTCGGATCCAACTTCATCCATCGGCTTGGACACGGGATCGGGCTGGACCCGAAGGAAGAGCCGTACGCCGTCGCCGGAAACCCGAATCCGTGCCTCCCGGGACACACCTTCTCTGTGGAGCCAGGGGTGTACTTCCCAGGAAAGTTCGGCCTTCGTCTGGAAGACGTCGTCGTTGTCACCGAAACCGGAAACGAGGCGCTGACCGATCTGCCGCGGGAGCTCGGCGTGCTACCCACATGAAAAAGCGTTCGGGTGTTCGAGGGTTCGGTTGTTCGGGCGTTCATGGGATCCGGGGGGAACCACCGAACACCCGAACACCCGAACCCCCGAACGTTCTTGCATGCCGATGAACATGCCTCCGACCGTCCGTATCGGCCAGCACCTGCAGGTGACCATCGACCGCCTGGTCTTCCAGGGAAGCGGACTGGGGCGGCTCCTGGATGGGCGTGTCATCTTCGTGCCCTATACTGTGCCGGGCGATGAGGTGGAGATCACGGTTACTCAGGTTCGGGATGACTTCGTTCGGGGGAACCTGGTGCGCGTGCTCAGCCCCGCTTCCTCCCGGGTGACGCCTGCCTGTCGGTATTTTGGCAATTGCGGTGGATGCCAGTGGCAGCATGTTGCGTATCCTTCCCAACTCGCGTGGAAGCGAGAAATCCTGCGGGAACTGCTGGCGAGAATTGGCAAGCTCGGCGAGGCGACGAGCTCGATCCCGATGGCAGATCCGATTGCTGCCGCTCACCCGTGGGAGTACCGGGCAAGGGCGCAACTGAAGGTTGTTGTCGCCGGCCGCCTTCACGTTGGCTTCCACCAGCAGGAAACACATCGGGTCGTAGATATTGATCGGTGTCCGCTGCTCCATCCGCGCCTGAATGATGTCTTGAGGATCCTACGGTCTATGCGGGATCCTGCCATCCATCGTCTGCTCCCGCGCCTGCGGGAGGTGTGGGTTGCTGTCGGCACAGCAACGGGAGAGGCGGTCGTCTCTCTCTTTGCCGACGCGCAAGAGCGTGCGGCGATCCGCCTGTTGTTTCATCGGATTCAGGCCGAGGTTCCTGGACTCCGGGGTGTGGTCCTGCTGGAGGGTGATCCTCGACAGCATCCGCGGTTCGTGGACCGGCACGGTCATGGGGCGCTCGTGGAGCAGGTGGGGGAGCACCGCCTTCGAGTGGATGCCACCGCTTTCTTCCAGGTGAGCGGGTCGGCCGCGGAGACACTGATGCGGCTGGTGATGGATGGAGCAGCCTTGACCGGTGCCGAGCGCGTCTTGGACCTGTACAGCGGGGTGGGAACCTTCACGATTCCCCTGGCGCGCCTCTCCCGCCAGGTGGTGGGGATCGAATCGAACCCTGCTGCCGCGGCCGACGCCGCTCATAATCTGCGCAGCAACGACTGCCCAAACGCGCGGGTCCTCCAGGCCCAGGTGGAGCAGGCCTTGCCGGCGTTGGCGAAGGATGGATCTTGGGACCTCATCGTCCTGGATCCTCCCCGCCAGGGCGCGAGCCGGTGGGTCCTGGACACCATCCTGGCCATGGCGGTTCCGCGCATTCTCTACGTTTCGTGCGACCCCAGCACGCTGGCGCGCGATCTCGGCATCCTTATCCCTTCGGGCTACCGGTGCGTGGCGCTCACCCCGCTGGACCTCTTCCCTCAGACCTTTCATTTGGAAACCGTGGCGGTCCTCCAACGTGCCGCGTGACGCTGCCGGGTAGACAGGGCAGTGGGGGCGCGACAGGCGTCAGCAGTTTTGGCTTTGCATGGCGGGATACATCTTGCATAATACGCAGCGGTCTCATTCATATTGATGCGCCACAGGCGAAGGGCAAAAGGAGGTCGGGCATGAAGAGTGTGTGGAAGTCTCTGGGAACGCTCGTGTTGGTGATGGGCGTTCTCGCCCTCACCACGCCTGATGATGCGTGGGCACGGCCCGGAGGCGGTGGGAGCTCAGGCAGCCGAGGCTCGCGCAGTTTCTCGAGCCCGAGCACGCAGCCCTTGACGCAGCCGCGGCCGATTCCGCAACCGGCGCCGCAGCCTTCTCCCATGGGTGGCTTCTGGCGCTCCCTGGCGGGGGGCGTCGTGGGCGGCATCCTGGGCGGTATGCTGTTTCGGAGCCTGGGCTTCGCTGGCGGCTTCGGCGGCTTCGGCGGCGGCTTTGGCCTGTTCGACCTCTTGCTCTTGGCCGGGATCGGCTACCTGATTTACTGGATCGTCCGGAGGAGCCGAACCTCGCAAGAGGCCACTGCGACCAGCTACTACAGCCAGGCGCCGGCCGATTCGTACGGCTCGACGAGCGCGCCGGCGGCCGCCCTGGAGCCCACGTACGGATCCGAGGGCTTGGAGCGTGGCCTCGGTTACATCCGGCAGATGGATCCTTGCTTCGACGAGGTAGGGTTCAAGGAGTGGACGAGTGACACGTTCTTTCGGATCCAGGCGGCGTGGATGCATCGCGACCTGGAGAAATTCCGCCCGGTGCTGACCGAGGAGATGCAGGAGGTCTTCCGCAAGCAGATCGAGGATTGCAAGACCAAGCGGCAGATCAACAAGCTCGAGAACATTGCGGAGCGCGGCTGGATGCTCCAGGGGTCCTGCACCACGTGATGGTGCGGGGGATCGAACGCCGGCCCATCTTCCAGGACGACCGCGACCGGACCGACTTTGTGGCTCGCCTGGCGGACCTGGGCGGCATTCGACTTCGCGGGACTGTGGCTCGGCATGGAAAGAGACCCGAAAGCGAAATAGGAACCGCGGTCAGGATGCTCTCGGCTTGTTCCGCCTCTGCTATAGTGAGCGTGCGACAGCCTATCCCTCTGGAAACTCCGCAGGCAGGCCGAGATCCTGCAGCACCTCTGCCACCTTGGCCCAGGTCTGCTCGTTGAGCGTGATGCCCTCCCGCGAACGGCGCGCCGCCTCGTCGCGATCCGGCTCGCCGGGAACCTGTACTGGCCTTCCTCCCGGAAGAGGCTTCGAGCTCTTCACGTATGCTGTCAACTCATCCACCTGCGCGCGGAACTGATCCGGCGGGAGGAACCACGCCACATCCAAGGCCAAAATGAAGAGGCCGTTGAACTCTTTTGGGCACGGCCCAGGCCGCGAAAAGCCGGCCCCCGAAAGAATACCTGACAACACCTCCACCATCAGGCTCAGGGCGTAGCCCTTGTGTCCTCCAGCCGGGAGCAGCGCTCCGGGGGGCTCGGAAAACAGGCGGGAAGGATCACAGGTCGGCGCGCCCTCGGCATCTATGAGCCACCCCGGCGGCAGGGACTCCCCCCGGTACATGATCTGGCGCACCTTGCCATGGGCAGCGGCACTCGTGGCGAAATCAAAAAGAATCCCTCCTCCGGTCTGGCCCGGGATACCCACGGCTATTGGATTCGTCGAGAGGCGAGGCTCCATCCCGCCCGACGGAACCACGCAGTGGCCCCCCCCGCAGTCGTTTGCCATGATCAGCCCGATAAGCCCGGCGTCCTGGATGGCCTCTGCATAATCCGCCAGGCGGCCCACCTGTGTGCATCCCGTCACAGTCACGATTGCGATGCCGCTCTTGCGCGCCTTCTCGATGGCGAGACGGGTGGCGAATCCAGCCACGACTGGCCCGAAGCCGTGGCGACCGTCAACCTTGGCCGCAAAGGCCGTTTCCCCGCTGAGGACGGGCCGGGCGGTGGGGTCCAGGTGTCCTGCTTTCCACCATTCGTGGTATGAAACCAAGCGGTAGATGCCGTGGGAGTCGTGCCCGCACAAGCTTGACTCCACCAACGAGGCCGCAACCTCTGCGGCGTCCTCCGGCCGAGCCCCCATCCGTTCGAACGCCCGAGTGAGGAGCCCCCGGAGGGTCTCGGCGCGAATGATCCTCATGGCTCTCTCCTTCCCTCCGACTTTCTCCGCGTTCCCGTTGGGGCTAGGCACTGCGCGTGGGCCGCAGCTGGAATCGCACAGGCAAACCGACTTTGTCCTTGTAGAAGGCCAGCGTGCGATCAAAATCCTCGACGAAGGACACCACGTACCCCAGGCAGCAAAACATTGTCTCCTCCTCTCACCGCATTGATTGACGTCACCAGATGCTTCCGATAGACCCAGATTGCATACCCCACCGGGCCACCCATGTCAAGCGGAACGGATCCCTGCGCTTCTCCGCCGATGGTGGTGGTATCCCATCGTGCCGTTGAACGTTCCCTTGCTGGCGCCCCACAGGATGTCCCCTGCGACGACATCCTCGAGAGAGAGTGGGGTGGTGATGATGGCTTCGTACGTCTTCTGGTGGATCATGCGGACATACGCGCCGTACGTACACTCGTACGCTGCGGCGAACATCGCTGAGGACATGACCATGCCGGGAGCCACGAACTCCACGTATCGTTGTCCGCCCACCGTGCCCACCAGCGTTCCCAATCCAAAGCCCAACCCCAGGAGATAGAGGAGCGGCTCCCCGATGCTTGGGCCGACCAGGCTGGGGAGGGAGTACTTCCGGAAAACGTCCAGATTCCGCTGCCACACCCGCACCGCCCGCCACGTCGGCCATGT
>Ga0315280_10009505_pt1 | contig 12450 bp, 10 predicted proteins | sample YL17G06_40_MG_FD_203697 | JGI IMG/M metagenome (GOLD analysis project Ga0315280, IMG submission 203697) | Sediment microbial communities from Yellowstone Lake, YNP, Wyoming, USA - YL17G06_40 | ecosystem: Environmental > Aquatic > Freshwater > Lake > Sediment | place: USA: Wyoming | collected... | reverse complement strand
ACAAAAAGATGAAAGAAACGGTCAATATGTATTATGCGATTGATCGGATATCCAAATACTCAAAAAAAGGCGATATCTTTACTGTCGATGCCGGGACAACCGCCTACGCAACCAGCCAAGCCTTAAGACTTAAAAAAGATCAAAGAACGATCATTCCCGGTTGTACCCTGACCATGGGGTACAATCTTCCGGCGGTGATCGGTATCTGGGCTGCCGAACCCCGCTCAAGAATTATCTGTATTACCGGCGACGGCTCTTTTCAGCTGAATATTCATGAGCTACAGACCATCGTCCATCACAAAATCCCGGCTAAAATATTTATAACGAATAACCGTGGATATCTTGCTATTCGCACCACCCAAAGAAACTTCTTCCAGGGAAGATTAATAGGTGAGGGGTTGCGCTCTGGAGTTTCTTTTCCTGATACCGAAAAGATTGCTAATGCCTATGGAATCAAGTTTTTCAGGATAAAAAATAATCACCAGCTTAATCAAACAATATTGAAAGCTTTGAATCACAAAGGCTCGGTCATATGTGAGATTATTTGTCCAGAATGGCAAGACATCCTGACGGTTTCTTCTAAGAAGTTACCAGATGGTCGGATGATTTCCCCGCCGATCGACGATATGTATCCTTTTTTGCCCGAAGAGGAGATGAAAAAAATCAGGGAAGAACTGTCTTAAGTCTTTGAGCCAACCCAACCGCGTTGAGATGAACTGTTCGATGCAGATAAGTTGGCGAACCAACCTATCATAAAATGGAAAGGAGATTATAAAATGACAGTAGAAATGAAGAATCCCCAATCTATCTATAGAGAGCCAAAGAAATTCAATGTTTTAGAAATGCTAAGAATGAAAAAAAGGAAGGAACCAGTTGCCTGGGTCACTGCCTATGATCTTCCATTTGCATATGCCGCAGAAAAGGCTGGCGTTGATATGATTCTTGTTGGAGATTCGGGAGGAATGGTTCAATTGGGTTATCCAACCACAAACCCCGTAACAATGGATGAGATGATAGTGATGGCAAGAGCCGCGAGAAGAGGAGCCATGAATACGTTTTTGATAGGAGATATGCCCCAAGGTTCCTATGAAGTATCAGAGCGTGACGCGGCGATCAATTCGTTAAGATTTATAAAAGAAGCAGGCTGTGATGCCGTGAAATGCGAAGGCGGTAGCCGAATAATTTCCAAAATTAAAGCTATGGTTAATGCAGGAATTTTAGTTATGGGCCATTTGGGACTAACGCCTCAGAGCACCGCTTCTTTTGGCGGCTATAAAGTCCAGGGTAAAAGTTTAGAGAGCTTCGAGAAAATCATGGAAGATGCCTTAAAATTACAGGAAGCAGGCGTTTTTTCAATTTTACTTGAAGCAATGCCTTCAGAACCGGCAGGACAAATTGCAGGCCAATTAAACATTCCCGTATATGGGATAGGGGCTGGTGATCAAGTAGACGGACAGCTTGTTATTATGCATGATCTCATGGGATTCTATCAGGCTTTTAGACCATGGTTTGCGAAATGCTATATTCCTGAGGTCGTTCATGATTTTTCGAAATATATCGGCAGCATTGCAGATTTAAAAAAAGCTGGGCGCGAAGAGCGCAAAGATGGGCTTCTTACTTTAGCTGAGATGGCGATTCAGCATTATATAGAAGATGTTCGAAACAAAATATTTCCTTCTAAAGATTACATTTATCCTATAAAAGAAGATGAATTAAACAAATTAAAAATTTCAAAATATTGGAAATAATTTTAGCAAAACAACTTCTGCAGATACCCTGACAGCGCCATTCAGTCCTGTGTTTCATTGGATCAGACGCAAGCTTGGCATTGACCGGGCAGTCGTTTATAGTTCCTTTTCAACAGTCTGGAGTTCGGTGACTAGCCCAGTGTCGTTTCGCTTGATTGCATCCCATTTCGGTCGGGAGGAGAAAAGGTTCCCTTTTACAATTGATAGCCTGTTGGCTATTTTACTATAGTTCCAAATAAGATGATTGCAAATTACCTTGAAAACATTAATAAAAATTAAGAAGTTGCTCGTAGGATTGGAAGTAAACCGGGCGGTGCTGTTCAGCTTTTTGTCTCAAGGGTGGTCTGCCCTAGCTGGCCCCGTGACAATGATTGTTATTGCTTATTGGCTGAGTGCCGAAGTGCAAGGTTTTTATTACACATTTAGCAGTGTTTTGGCGTTGCAGGTTTTTGTCGAGTTGGGTTTAGTGACCGTCATTGTCCAAGTCGCCAGCCATGATTGGGCCTTTCTCAAGCGGGATTTAAATGGCAATATTAGCGGTGAAGCTCGAGCCTTATCGCGTCTGGCGAGCCTGACGCACTTTGCTTTAAAGTGGTATTTTGTCTGCGGCTTTGTTGTCATGGCAGGTCTGAGCGTTGGAGGATATTTTTTCTTCATGGCGAAGCCGCATCCCGAAATTGGGTGGCAAATACCTTGGTTTGCCCTTTGTTTTGTCGCGGGTTTGGCTCTAATGATGTCCCCATTTTTTTCAATTATTGAGGGCTGCAATCAGGTAGCCTCAATCTATTCGTTCCGCTTTGTACAGGGGGTCCTGAATTCCCTTGCAATCATTATAAGCATTGTTCTTGGATTCGGCCTATTTTCCTTGGCAATTGCCGCGTTAGTTCGCGTTGTTTGCGGAATATTATTTATCGGCTTGAAACATTACAAGTTTATTACTCAATTATTAACCTTAAAAATCACGGACCGAATCAATTGGCTTAAAGAAGTGTGGCCTTTCCAGTGGAGAATCGGGATAAGCTGGTTATCAGGATATTTTATTTTTTCCATTCTTACTCCAATCATGTTTTATTACCACGGTCCTAAAGTTGCCGGACAAATGGGTATGACATGGACGATTGTCGCGGCGGTGGAATCTTTTGCCTATGCCTGGATCAACACGAGAATGCCTCAATTTGGCATCATGATAGCGCATCGCCAATATGTAGAATTAGACCGCTTATTTCGCCGACTTTTTATTATTACAGTAGGGATTGCCGCTGCTTTCTCATTTATCATTTGGTTTCTTATATATATTGTCAATGTACTCAATTTGAAAATTGGAGACCGCATTCTTCCAATGCTTCCGCTAACATTGCTTTTACTTTATAGAATTCTTAATGTGATGGTCAGCGCTATGGCTTTCTATCTTAGGGCTCATAAACAGGAACCAATGATGATCCCATCTTTAATCAGTGCCGTATTGATTGGAATATCAACCTGGCTGATAGGGGCAAAATATGGGCCTACGGGAGCGGCGGCGGGAATTCTTTTCCTAGGATTTGTCTGGGGCCTGCCCTCCTGTTATGTGGTATTCAAAAGGTGCCGACGGAAGTGGCATGTTAAATCCGGCGAGGGCGAAGCGTTCGGTGTTACGTCTCCAACAGTCTCATGAAGTTAACCGTTGCAATTCCGACATTTAACAGAAACGAGATTCTGCGCCAAAACCTCATCGCGCTGTTGCCGCAAATGGATGCAAATTGCGAATTATTAATCATTGATAATTGCTCTGTCACGCCAGTCGCGGATACTTTAAATGACTTGGTGCAACAATATTCAAATATAAAGATTCGCTTTTTGCGCAATCGCGCCAACATCGGAAGCGGCGCCAACATATTAAGATGTTTTGAATATTGTACAACGGATTGGCTATGGATTCTTGGAGATGACGACCGTGTTTCTAAAAATGCAATAAAAACAGTTATTTGTGCAATATCAAAAAATAAGGACGCGGTATTCATTAATTTCTTAAGTAACGTATTTTCCCGAACGGAAATAAATAAAGTACATGGAATAGATGAATTTATTGACAAATTAGACCATTTTGCCAATTTTCTTTGTATATCTGTTAATGTATTCCAGGTTTCTAAAATTATAAAATACTTGAAATATGGATTTCAATATTGCTATTCATGCGGACCTCATATCGCCTTAATGTTGAGGGGGCTGGGAGATAATGAACAAGTTATATTCTCGAATGAGGCAATTATTTCTAAAATCTCAACGAGTAACTATTCTGATTATTGGTCAGCAATACCTGTAGCACTTGGGCTAGACACCTTAATCGAAAATGTAAATGGAATTGAAAGGAAAAAGAAATTAAGTAGAAAAATATCTGATTTATCCTTCCGGGTTACATATGAGCTGCTCATTTTTCGAATGAAAGGGACAATATCTCATAAAGAAATGATATTTTATTACAAGCAAATCATGTACCGTAGACATTATTTTGGTCATAGGTCGATGAAAGCTTTTATATATTCTATAATATATAGAATATGTTTGGCGTTAGGTCTAAGCGGTATTCGATTACTTAATTGGTACTGTGATAAAAAATGTATTAATCGGATTATAATTGAGAAATTTCCATTTTGAAAAGGGGCATCCCTATTAGATTTCTAAAAAGACAAAACAGAACATTTCTATTTTTAGTCGACAAATTTCGAAGGCTGTTTCCGAGAAAGAAGCCTAGCAATTGGGATGTCTACCGAAAAGCGGTAGAGCAGGCAGTTGGATTAGAAATCGGTGGGCCTAGCCGGTTATGGGCAACCGGTCATTTTCTACCCATTTATGCTGCTTGCCAATATATAGACGGCTGCAATTTCGCGGGCGAAACTGTCTGGGAAGGAAGAATAAAGGAGGGGCCTTATCGTTGTGAGGGGGCACATAGAAAAGGTCGTCAGTATATCGCGGACGCAGTTGACTTAGCAATATTCAATGACCATTCTTACGATTTTGTCCTGTCATGTCACTCTTTGGAGCATATCGCTAATCCAATTAGGGCTCTTAAGGAATGGATGCGAGTTTTGAAACCGAATGGTTTTTTGGTTTTAGCTATCCCTCACAGAGATGGATTCTTACCTTTCGTGCGCCCTGTAACTTCTTTCACTCATATTGTTGATGATTACGAGTCTAATATTACAGAGCACGACATGACTCATCTGGAAGAGCTGATTGAAGCCAATACAAAACTCAAAGGCGTGGCATCAAAGCAGCAAGAGAGAAACACCTTGCTGAGTAACTTTGAGCACAGGATGATGCATCATCATTGTTTCGACCCGACATTAGTTATCTCGTTGGTCGATTACATTGGGATGCAGATTCATGCAATCAACCTTCTGGAGCCTTTTCATATCGTATGTCTTGCTGAAAAACTGGGCGATGGGCAAGTGTCGAACAATTCGACTTTTTTCTTGAAAGATGCGGATTACTTGAAGAATACTCCATTTTCAGTTGATCAGCCATGTCTGAGAAATAGCAATAAATTCTAAACACAATGAGCTATTACCCAACATCTGGTGATATATGTGCGATTATTACAACTTTTCGTCCAGATGATAGGTTGTATGAAGGAGTTGGGCGGATCCAAGAACAGGTAGGGTTTGTTGTCATCGTAGATGATGGCGAATGTAACGAAAACGTTTTGAAGCTGAATAAATGGTTCGAAGGTGTAAATAAAGTTCACCTTCATCATAATATATGCAATGTTGGTATAGCAACATCATTAAATACAGGCATTACTATTGCTAAAGAGAAGGGATATAGATGGATATTGACTCTCGATGATGACAGCTTGGTAAGGCCAAATTCGGTTGAGAGACTAATAAACGGCTTGATAAGTATAAAATTGAATAAACCCATAGGATTAATAGGTATGGCATGGATCGAACCCAATGAAAACACAAAATCAAAACCTATTATCGAAAATGTAACATTCTTAGAAAAGAGAGGAATAATTACTTCAGGTAGTTTGTTTTCAATGGATACTTACGACAGAGTTGGACCATTCAGGGATGAATTTTATATAGATTCAGTAGATTACGATTATTGCCTTCGTGCAAGAGAACAGGGGTTTGCAATTATTAAACTTAATGAAATAGGCTTTGAGCATTCGATTGGGCGTAGCAAAGTTTTCTGTATAATGGGACTTAATGTCGTTGTAGAGAACCATGAAGCATTTCGAGTTTATTATGAGTTTAGAAATTCGATAGTATTAGCGTTAGAATATTTTAAATATGATCCTTTGTATTCTATCGCGACATTTTTAGGACGAACAAAAAAATTACTTAAAATATTGTTATTTGAGAGAGATAAAATAATAAAACTGATTGAGGCTCTCAGGGGTTTAAAGGATGGATTAGAACGAAATTTAGGTAAAAGGATACACGCGCGATGATAACGCAGACTGTTACTTTAAAAAGAGATGGGTTGCCATGCATCCTCCTGCATTCCAATGTAAAAAAGATTACTTTAGGAATTGTCACATCTTTATTGATGGCTGGGACTGTAATCTTATCACCAATCGTATCCCCTGCAAATCAAGTAATTGCATTGCTATCAATTATAATTATTCCTTTCCTAATCTCTTTTCTGATAACGAAGAATATTGTTGATTCACTAACTATTGTTTGGCTGAATGAAATATTTTTTGGAGTTAGTGGGGCATGGATAAAAATAGGACCGCTACCAGGAAGAGGACTTTTATTGTTAATCGTAATATTCTCGTATATTGCGTTTAGCCATAAGCGAATTCAAAAGCAAGATAAAATAAGTAAAAGGTCTTTGTATATAATATTTTATGGACTGATTTTTCCACTTTTCCTTTTCCTTTATAGTGTTATTGTACGTGGCGCTACAATTGCAAATGCCTTAAGTGATGTTATGCGTTTCACCACAGTCCTTATGTATTTCCCTATACGCGATTTATTTCGCCGTAATTTTGATATATGTTTTGGATGGATTATAGGAGCTACTTCAATTCTCTCTTTGCTTTTTGTCGCTATGGCGATAGCCCCACAAAATATTCGTAGTCTCTTAATTGTAAATTGGATGGCTAATAGTACCATCATTAATAACTACAATGCATGGGGGGATGAGTATTTTCGTGCAGCGAATACTCCTATGATATTGTGTTTCATTGGAGTATTTTTGGGCATTATGTATGCGTTAGACTCAAAAATATCCTATCGGGCACAAATTTTAGGTTTGCTTTTAACCTCAGTCTCAATTGCCCCGTATATTGTTAATTTCTTTCGTGGCCCACTATTAGGTATTAGCTCTGCCATTATAACTATTGTTTGCCTTTGCTCCATGCAGAAGATTCACTGGAATAAACTTGTACGTTTAATAGTTATGTCAAGTTTAATTTTTCTATCAGGATATTGGATAAGTGTAAATTATATTCCAATATCACTGACAAAATGGACAATTGTTGGACAACAACTATCTGAAATAATAGACCCTGTAAGAATTGAACAAACAGAAATAATGATAGATGCATGGCTTGATGAACCAATTTTTGGAAAAGGTGTGGGTATGCCTCTTAAGGGTTATTCAAGAACAGAAGAAGCTGAGGGGCTTGCATTTGAAGCACAGTATCCAATGGTTCTATATCGTGTTGGATTGGTCGGTGTTATCATTATTATGATGCCTTTCTTTTGGATGATCACCAGAACAATACGCGTTTGGATGAAGCATAATATATTTTATGAAAGCTATATAGGCAAGCTTCAAATGGCGATTGCATTTGCTACAATGTCATTACTAACAGCTTCATGGACTAATCCGTTTTTTGCATCGGTAATGTCGCCTTTATTCATTGTGCTTTTTCTCGTTCTAGATGACATCGGCAAAATATATTGTTCTATTCGGAAATATTAATATCAATGCACTAACCTATGTTACACAGACGACGAATCTTTTTGGGCGACCATGATCGAAGGGTTCGGACGACGGACACCCATATAATTTCGAGATCCGTGAACCTGCGACTTGTCGTCACTTCATATCGGGTCTGCTTCCGGACCCGCCCTTAGGCATTTAGGCCGGGTGGGGGGCGGAGATACTCTCTCTTTAGGTGAAGACCCGTATGAGAATGAGAAAAACGGTCCACTGGCTATTTGTGCCAGTGGGCACGGTCTACATTAAGCGAAAAGGTATATATCCTCGAAGACGACCGTATAGATGGCGGAGATTTTTCAGGAAGCCTTCCCAATATATATTCCGGAATGATCGAACATGCGCGCAAACATTCTTCGCGATCAGCTTTATGCAATAGCGGTGGTTATTAGTTTTTTTAACAAGTTCCTGGCAATTGGATTGTTTGAACTAAACGGAGCCAAAAAAATTCGCTACATGCTCCTTGGACTCTGGCATGGTAGTATAAAGAAGATGGGGAAGGTTAACATTTTTAATAAAATGTAATGTTGAGTTCCTACTCAACTTATGTTGAGGTATTGGCATTCAGAATTAATGATGCCGTCTAATATATGATCTGTTGGTTTTAGAATAAGAGAAAGTAACAAGAAGGTTTGTGTGTGTTGTTTAAATATGAAGCACTGAAGCCAGGGGCGACAATCAATGTTGTGTCAATGAAATGACTCTATCAATCATAATCGTTACTTTCAAGTCAGCTAGATTTATTGAGAATTGTCTTCATTCAATTTTAAATGATGCATCCCTTCCTAAAACAGAAGTGATTGTTTCGGATAATTTCTCTCAGGATGGCACATTGGCCATCATCCGAACCAAGTTCCCTTCAGTGAAGATTATAGAAAACAAGCAAAACCTTGGTTTTGGAGCTGCAAATAATCGCGGATTTCAGCATGGCAAGGGGGAATATGTTTTGTTCCTGAATGACGATGCCGTAGTAAAGCCGGGGGCTCTGGCTCGGTTGGTTTCATTCATGGATGCGAACTCAGATGCCGGTGTGGTAGGCCCTAGATTACTCTATCCCGATGGCACACACCAGCGATCAATTGTCAGATTCCCTTCTATTTGGGTTGATATGTTTCGGGCATTGGTTCCACGAACGATCGAAATCAACACGCCAATTACACGGCCTTTTTTTCGAGCATATGCCAAATTATTGGGATTTAAGAGCTTTGGGAGTTTTTCTGATCATTCATGTGAACGCGATGTTGATTGTGTTTTGGGCGCTTGCTTGCTTACACGTCGCTCTATTCTCGATCATGTGGGCGGATTTGATGAAAACATTTTTCTCTGGTGTGAAGAAAACGAATTATGTCTTCGTATTCGCCAATGCGGCTGGCGGATTGTATATTATCCGGATGCCGAGGTTATCCATCTTGGCGGAAGCACGCAGGGCAGAATAACTGAGCCCATTCCCAAACGGATGATTGTTCAGAAGTACAAAAGTTCTCTCTATTTTTATGAGAAGCATACGAGCAACTTGAATGTAGCGTTTTATAAACTAGGTATGGGGACGATTTTTATTCTGAGATTTGTATTCTTAACTATGCATTTATGTTTCTCAACACCAAATAAAAAGCATTCAAAATTAGCTGAGCGTGAAGCATCCTGGGCGATCGTGAAAATATTTTTCGATCCAAATTATCGAAGACAAAATGTATACACCGAAATGAAATTTAAATACCTTGAATAGATGCCGCTAACAATCCTTGTGCCGAAAGGACTTCATAATCTGGATAAAATTTAGGTCTGGTAAGGATGTTTCGAAAACATATTCAGGGAGGTTTCATGAAAAAAGTCTTAGTATGCGGCGCGGGTGGTTTTATTGGAAGTCATCTCGTTAAGAGATTAAAAAAGGAAGGCTTCTGGGTAAGAGGTGTTGATTTAAAGCATCCTGAATTCAGCGAAATGCAGGCGGATGATTTTATCATTGGCGATTTGCGGGATCCTCAAATTTGCCGCTGTGTAGTTGATATGAAATTTAGCGAAGTTTATCAGCTCGCGGCAGATATGGGAGGAGCTGGTTATGTGTTCACTGGCGATAATGATGCCAACATCATGCATAATTCTGCCCTTATCAATTTAAATATGCTGGAGTCATGCTACAGAAGAAATGTTAAGAGAATTTTTTATTCCTCATCTGCCTGTATTTATCCCAAGTTCAATCAAGAAGACCCGGAGAATCCCAATTGTGCAGAGGACAGTGCTTATCCGGCTTATCCTGACAGCGAGTATGGATGGGAAAAGCTCTTCAGCGAACGTTTATACTTGGCTTTTCATAGAAATTATGGAATGGAAGTTCGGATAGTAAGATTCCATAATGTATTTGGGCCTGAAGGTTCATGGAACGACGGGAGAGAAAAGGCACCTGCCGCATTATGTCGCAAAGTCGCTATGGCTAAGGATGAGGGTGAGATAGAGATCTGGGGGGATGGAAAACAGACGCGATCATTTCTATATATAGATGAATGCCTTGAAGGAGTGTTAAGACTTATGCGGTCTGAATGGACAGGCCCAGTGAATATAGGCTCTGAAGAAATGGTTACTATTAACCTTTTAGCAGAAATGATAATGGAAGTAGCAGGGAAAAAATTAACCATTAAGAATATTCCTGGACCTTTAGGTGTTCGAGGGAGAAATTCCCACAATCGATTGATTAAACAAAAATTGGGCTGGCATCCCACCCAACCATTAATCGAAGGGCTAAAAAAGACGTATCCCTGGATAGAAGAGCAGGTTCGAAAAGCCGGACTGATAGCCAAAGGATAAAAGACAAAAAATTTTTATGTCTCAAAAGGGGGCTGGCCGTCAGAGACTATTGGTCATTAACCAATATTATGCTCCTGATGTTGCCTCCACTGGTCAATATGCCACTGATATTTGTAGCGGCCTTGCTAGGCGAGGGCATGAAGTTTACGTGGTGACTGGCCAGCCAAGCTATACTGCCTCTTCACCTATAGCGCCCGGATATGAATTACTGAATGGTGTTCATGTTTATAGGGTGTTTTTGGGCAAAAATCGCGGCCGAGAGAATGTAAAGATTAGGATATTTGGCTACCTTCGGTTTCTGTGGGGTGCCTGGAAGCTGGGTAAGAACTTAGTCAAATCAAGACAATTTCAGACAGTGCTGACTTTTCACAATCCTCCTTTTGTTGGTGTGGTTGGTGTTTATATGGCCAAGAAACACAACCTTCGATTCATATACGTTCCCTATGACATTCATCCTGATATATTATTGGCTACGGGCTGGAAGCTGCCTCAACCTATTATATGGATTTGGGAATCAATTAATGAAAGGATTTTTCGGCGAGCAAAGGCAATTGTCGCTCTTGGGAAGGGAATTAAAGATACCTTAATCAATAAAAAAAAGGTTCCTCCAGATAAAGTTCGGATGATTCCTCTTTGGGGGAAGCCTGAGTTTGATATTTTCCCGGGATGTGCATCTGTTTTGCAGGACTTAGACCTGAATAATAAAGAGTTGTTGTTTCTCTATTCCGGGAACATGGGAACTCTTCATAATTTAGACTTTATTTTGGATGCTGCCCATCTGACTCAGGGATTACCTGTGCGGTTTCTTTTTCTTGGCGATGGAGTTAAAAGGCCGCACCTTCTTTCAAGGGTAAGGGATGAAAAAATTCAACAGGTGACAGTTCTCCCTTATCAGCCGGAGGATAAGTTCATCCAGATTTTAGCCTTCTCCCATGCCTGTTTTGTTGTCCTCGGTTTTGGTCTTGAAAAACTTGCTGTTCCTTCCAGGGCCTACACCTTTCTTTCTGCAGGAAAACCCTTGATCACTATGATGTCTCCAGAGGCGGATATTGCCAGCCTTGTGACAGAAACAGGCTGTGGATGGAATGTGTTGAACGGAGAGGAGCTTGCTGAGCTTATAAAGTGGTTGGTAGATAATCCCCTGGAATTAGCCCGTAGAGGGAGGATAGCAAGAGAAGTATATGAGAGAAGATTTCGTAAAGAATATATTATCCAGGAATACGCGGAGCTCCTTAGGAGATAGTCACCGGGCGATTTACCTTTATATCTGGGGGGCGAGGTTATGCTGTTAAAAAACATTCCTAAAAGGAAGCTTTTACTACTTTTCGGGGACATCATAATTATATTATTTTCCCTTAATCTAGCTCTGATTATCAGGTTCGGACATTTGTCTGATTTTGGTTACTGGATAAATAAACCCATTATTTTACTCATCGTAATCATCAGCTATGTCCTGTCTTTTTATATTTTCAACCTTTTTGATATCCAAACAAAGTTCCTAAGGACCCAGTCAATCGTCTTATTTCTCTGTGCGCTGTTGAGTGTGGCACTTATAATTGCCATATTTTTCTACCTCTTTCCCTTCGGCATGGGGAGAGGAATATTTTTTATCAGCTTCTTGTTTATAGGAATACTTGCATTTCTCTGGAGGATATTTTTCAATATGCTCTTCATTGTGGCAATTCCTAAGAAAAAAATCCTGATTGTCGGAGCAGAAAGTAGAAAGCAAGTATTCTCATTACTTACTCATGATAATCCCGAGTATAAGGTTGCAGGCTTTCTGAGCGATTTTCCACACAAAAGAAATCCAAATTCTTCACTATCTTATCTTGGGAATATTGCTTCTTTGGAGAAAGTCGTTGAGGAGTATGGAATTGACGATATAGTTGTGGCGAGGGAGGCCGGAAAAAACAAGGAGCTTAAGAGAGCGCTAGTAAACTGCCGGTTAAAAGGCGTCCGTATT
>Ga0315280_10009504_pt1 | contig 12450 bp, 11 predicted proteins | sample YL17G06_40_MG_FD_203697 | JGI IMG/M metagenome (GOLD analysis project Ga0315280, IMG submission 203697) | Sediment microbial communities from Yellowstone Lake, YNP, Wyoming, USA - YL17G06_40 | ecosystem: Environmental > Aquatic > Freshwater > Lake > Sediment | place: USA: Wyoming | collected... | reverse complement strand
TGCTAAACCTGCCCCAGATGAGAAATATCATTTAACAGGGTCAGTATTGCCCCCGTGGGATATGTTTCCAGTATAGTAAGTGAAGCCAAATCAAGCCGAATATGATATATATACCTTAGTTCTACTCCCATTAGCTGACATATGAGGCTACGTAAGGCCCCAGCATGGGCGACAACAAGTACCGTCTCCTCAGCCTTACGTTTCTTCAGCCTGCCTACGAAAATACCCACCCGGTTGTGAAGCTCATTAAGGCTTTCACCACCGGGAAACTGTATATCAGTGCTCCTCTCCACCTTCCATTTAGCCGTGAACTCAGGGAAAAGCTGGCTAATCTCCTCAAAATTCAGACCCTCGAGCTTACCGAAGTTAATCTCACGTAGCTCAGCACAGGTGGTAACATCCAGGCGGTGTCTTGAGACGATAGTCTTAGCCGTTACCAAAGCCCGCTGCAGGTCGCTGGAGTAAACAGCATCAATCCTCTCTGTTGCCAGGCGGCCACGCAACCTCTCAGCCTGCTTAAGCCCAAGGGGGCTCAGCTTGACATCACTGTGTCCCCAATACCTCTCAGCGCTGTTTAATTCAGTCTCACCATGTCTTACCAAAAGTATTCTAGACATAGTATTCCCCTAGGCTAACCCCAACCACTGGTATAAGCCAAAAGACAAACCAGAATAAGCACACTGACCTCAGCTACCTCATTTATTGCTCCATAGGTATCGCCGGTAAGACCAGAAAACTTAACCCTTAAATAGGCTGCCATAGCCACTACTATAGCCCAGACACCGAGCATTACAGCAAGGCCTGGCAAACGAGCTAAAGCAATAACCACTGCCAAAGCTACCAGCGTGGCTATGGCTAATCTACGCCGACTAGCCGCCTGTTTAAATACCTTCCCCAGACCTGATGGTCTGGCATAGGGATGGGCGAAAATAGCGTAGACCATTGCCCAGCGACCCACTACCGGCATAAGCACCAGGGTCACCATCATTAAGCTCTCAGGCAGGCTACTTAGTGAAACATACCTGACTATCAGCAGGCAGCAGACGCCAACCACGCCCAAGGCACCAGCCCGGCTATCGCGCATTACCTCCCGCCGAACCTCAGGGGTCTTATGAGCGGCTATTCCGTCGCAAGTATCAGCAAAGCCATCAAGATGGAGCCCACCGGTGAGCACCACCAGGCAAATAATCAGCAGCACACTCACCACCGCTGAAGGTAAGACAAAGTGGAGAAGCCAGTATAATCCAGCCAAAATAAGACCAATAATTATACCGACTACCGGGAAATAGACTATGGAGCCCCCTAATTGCTCAGGGCTAACCTCACGCCGCCGGGGCATGGGTATAATGGTTAGAAAGCTTAGCGCGGCTAAAAAGTTCAATCGCCTAGCTCACTCCTTTCCGATACTCCAGCTTCGGCAAAGGTGGACATTTCACCCAGAAGCCTGGCAGCAGTCTCAGCCAGAAATATCCCCAGGGCAGCACCCGTGCCCTCACCTAAACGCATATCCAAATCCAACAAGGGCTTAAGCCCTAAATGCCTGAGTAAGAGGGAGTGACCCGTCTCAGCCGAAACGTGAGCCGCAATAAGGAAGTCCTTCAACCTGGGTGATAGTGCGGTGGCAATAAGGGCTGCTGCCCCAGAAATAAAGCCATCGATTACCACCGGAATACGGTGAGCCGCCGCTGCCAACATTACCCCGGCTAAGCCACCAATTTCAAAACCGCCCACCTTTGCCAGCACCTCCAAGGGCTGGTTTGGGTCGGGTCGGTTCACCAACAGAGCTTTGTCTATTACTTCTATCTTATGTTTAAGCTGGTTATCGGCTATACCGGTGCCCCGACCGGTTACCTCAGCCACCGGTTTTCCCAGCATAACCGCATAGATAACGCTGCTGGCGGTGGTATTACCTATACCCATATCACCAGTGCCCACTATATCCAGACCCTTAGCCACCTCGTCCGCCACTACCTCAATCCCGGTCTCTATTGCCTTAACTGCTTGCTCGCTGGTCATAGCCGGACCTAGAATCATATTTCGGGTGCCTAAAGCAACCTTTCTAGACAAAAGCCGAGGGTTAGCTTCCAGCTCAGCTACCACCCCCATATCCACCACAATAATCCTAGCCCCTACCTGACAGGCGATAACATTTATCCCGGCTCCACCATTAAGGAAATTATAAACCATCTGAGCAGTAACCTGCTGAGGGTAGGCACTCACCCCCTCGGCTACAACTCCATGGTCGCCAGCCATGGTGATAATAGCCTTGTGCCTGATTTGAGGAATGGGCCTGGCTTGAATGCCAGCCAGTTGAATTGACAGCTCCTCCAGCCTGCCCAGACTGCCCTGCGGTTTGGTCAACAGGTTCTGTCTGGCTTGGGCTTCAGCCATTGCCTTTTCATCTAGTGGCTTTATCATCCCGATTATTTTTGACAAAAGCTCTGACATTTCCTCCTTAAGAAACGAGTACTGTGGATTAAACTTCGGTAAACAGCTCAGGATGAATGGCTTTAGCTATCTCCTCTAGACCTTGAATAATTCGTGGTCCATAGCCCTCAACCAAGTCGCCATCAATAATGCAAATTCTGCCCTGCTTGACCGCGGTTATCTCCCGCCATGCAGGATGCTCTTCTAGTACCTCCAGTGATGTAAAAGCTGTTCCATGCTCAGCCGGGAGTATGACAACCTCAGGGTCAGAGCTGACTACCTGCTCAATGCTTAATTGAACCCAGGGGGCTGGAGCTTTAGCCGCTATGTTTTCTCCGCCAGCCATTGTAATAAGAGAATCAACAAAGGTGCCGGGACCTGCTGTCCAGGGATTGTTTAGGTCAGTGGCATCAACCACATAGAAAGCCCTGACCCTTGGAGCACCTTCCACCCGCGAGACAACATTAGATATATCCCTTTTCATGTCATCAACAAGTTTCTTGGCTCTGTCCTCTACACCAGCAACTTTCCCCAGTATTTCAATATCCTTAAAAATACCCTCAATATCCTGAGGGTCTATAACCAGATATTTTATCCCCAGGGTATCAAGCTGCTTAATGCTTTCACTGTGTCCATCAGTCAGAACCAAGTCCGGCTCCAGGGCAACAATATTTTCAATGGCAGGGTTAAAATAGTTGCCGACACTTGGTTTGGACTTGGCTTCCTCAGGATAATCGCAATAGTCACTGACACCGACCACCTTTTCCCCCAAACCAAGGGCAAAAAGAATCTCAGTGATTGGGGGCACATGGGACACAATCCGCTGTGGGGCTTTATCTATGCTTACCTCCCTACCCATATCATCAGTATAGGCTCCGGGTGAGAACTCCGGCCGACACCCGGTAAACACAGTAACTAGTATGCTCAATAGAATGGCAATAATGCCAAGTCGCCTAAATTTCATTAGATGCCTCCAAGGTACCAAATTATTGGTGGGAATAAAATTATTTGATAAAATAAAATCCCCCTTCGCTTAATACAGCAAGGGGGGGATTTCTCACGTAACCCTAACCATTATCCCACCCCCTTTCTCCGCGGAGGTCTAAGGATGGCCAGAGGTTCGGCGTTCTGGCTCGTGGTAGAGATTATCTACCACACACAGCAGGCGGGACTGCGTCGGGTTCTCACCGACTTGCTCTCCGATTTGTGCCTAAACCGCGCTTCAGGCACCCTCTGAGCCGCCTATTAAATTTTATAACAGGATACAACAATGGCCAAAAAAATGCAAGCCTCTATTACTGCTGAACTTGATACCTCAGTCAAATTAATTTAAGATTAAGGTCGCTACAAACTTAGATAATGGAAAATATATCACTCTCATTTGTATTTGCCTTTGTCGCCGGGTTGCTCTCCTTCTTGTCCCCTTGCGTTCTGCCTTTGGTGCCGGTATATCTGGCTAGTCTAGCTGATCCCGAAATATTTGCGGCTAAAGCTGATAGAAGACGCATCTCTATATTCCTCCACTCGCTTAGCTTTGTCATCGGCTTTACCATAGTTTTCACTATCATGGGGGCTGGCGCTGGGCTAGCTGGTCTTGCCATCGACACTCACCTAATCCTAATTCGCAATATTTCTGGCATCCTGTTGATAGCCTTTGGGGTATTTATGCTGGTCGCCATAAAAGTCCCCCGGCTAAATTTTGAAAAGCGCCTAACCCCAACCCAAAGCCGGACTACCAGTTACCTGCGTTCGTTCCTGACCGGGGGCATATTCTGCCTAGCTTGGACTCCATGTGTTGGGCCGATACTTGGAGGTATACTAACCCTAGCTGGGAGTTCAGCTACCGCCTGGCGTGGTGCTTCCCTGCTGGCTATATATTCTCTGGGACTGGGGATTCCATTCCTGATAATAGGCGCCACCTTTGATTCTATTACCCCATTAATAAAGCGTATCCGCCGCTACTCCACCGCAATCTATATTACTAGCAGTGCTCTGCTCATATGGATGGGAATATTTATTGTAACCGGTAGGCTTACTTTGTTAACAGGCATAATATAGTGATAAAATTATAGCTTGAGGTGTGATTATGAATAAAAAGCTTATAGCAATACTGGTAATGATACTGACCACCGGGTTAGTAATAACCGGCTGCACTGCTGGCTCTGAGCCAACAACCACAGTAACTAACGCAGCGCCGGATTTTCAGCTTCAAAATCTTGATGGACAGTCTATCTCCCTTAGTGACCTCAAGGGTAAGCCGGTGATACTCAACTTCTGGGCAACCTGGTGCGGACCGTGCGCCTTTGAAATGCCTTATATCCAGCAAATACATGACGAATGGTCAGAAAAGGGGCTTATGGTGCTGGCTATCAATGTAGGTGAGAGTGCTTCCCAAGTAGAGCAGTTCATGCAAAAGCATAACCTTTCTATTCCAGTGCTACTCGATACTGAGAGGGTTGTATCCTGGAAGTATAACATTAGAGCCTTCCCAACCACCTTCTTCATTGATAAGGATGGCATAATTCAAGACAAGGTAATTGGCGCCTTCCCCACTAAAAAGGCTATGGAAAGCAGACTAAGCCAGATTATGCCATAGCCAATTCAGATTGCGACTCTCCGAGTAAACAGTTAAAAATGACCAGCGATTACGGCAGAAATGCCGCCTCACTTTGCCGCTTGCTTGCATGCGCATTAATGTAGCGGATAATCAAAAAATCCCCAAAGACAGGTATTGACAAAGCCTAAAATGCGTGGTATGATACTTATGGCATACGGTGAGTGGTTGCCGTAGACCGACTACAAAGCAAGGAGCAATGGACAATGAATCTGCAACGACCAAACGCAAACGATGCCACTAGAACCGCCAATCGTTCAAAAAGTGTGGTGCCGATGAGCGGTCTCTGCACCCGCTGCATTGATAGCTGCACCGGAAACTGTGAGATATTCAAGGCAACCTTTCGTGGCCGGGAAGTGATCTACCCCGGACCCTTCGGCGAGGTTATTGTCGGAGGCGACAAGGACTATCCTGTTGATTACTCGCATCTTAATATTCAGGGATACGCACTGGGAGCCAAAGGACTGCCCGCTGGCGTGATGGGAAATCCTGATACGGCTACTTTCCCCGTGGTAAATACCGAGACCGAATATGGCTGGGACACCAAGGTCAAAATGAAAGTCCCCATATTTACCGGCGCTTTAGGTTCAACAGAGATAGCCCGCAAGAACTGGGAACATTTCGCCATTGGTGCTGCCATCAGCGGCATTACCCTCGTCTGTGGCGAAAATGTCTGCGGTATGGACCCAGGACTTCGGATTGATTCAAATGGAAAAGTCACTTCAGCGCCAGACATGGACAGGAGAATTGAGCTGTATCGACGCTACCATCAAGGATACGGCCAAATTCTAGTCCAGATGAACGTAGAGGACACGAGACTGGGTGTCGCTGAATACATCAGCAAGAAGCACGGTCTGGACAGCGTCGAATTGAAATGGGGGCAAGGTGCGAAATGTATTGGCGGAGAGGTCAAGGTCAATGGTCTGGAACGGGCATTAGAACTCCAGAAACGAGGATATTTTATTACCCCTGACCCTTCAAATCCCGTTAGTCAGGCAGCCCTTAGGGACAGCGCTTTTAAGGAATTTGAACGCCACAGTCATCTTGGTTTTATTGATGAAGAACGTTTTTATGCTGAGGTTCAGCGCTTAAGAGACCTAGGATTCAAACATATTACCTTGAAAACCGGCGCTTATAGTCTGCGTGAGCTAGCTATGGCTATCAAGTGGGGGGCGAAGGCTAAAATCGACCTGCTCACCATAGATGGTGCTCCCGGTGGGACTGGCATGAGCCCGTGGCGAATGATGGAGGAATGGGGTATACCAAGCCTCTACCTCCATGCTGCCGCTTATGAGTTCGGCAAGAAGTTGTCCGACAGAAGGGAACGGGTACCTGATATGGCTTTCGCTGGCGGATTCAGCAGCGAAGACGGTGTATTCAAAGCACTTGCCCTGGGCGCACCTTTTACCAAAGCAGTATGCATGGGGCGGGCTTTGATGATTCCGGGTATGGTTGGCAAGAATATCCAACAGTGGCTGAAGGAGGGTAAGTTGCCAAATACAGTCAGCCAATTTGGCTCAACACCGGAAGAGATATTTGTCTGCTACGAAGACGTCAAGAATATGGTAGGCGCTGATGAAATGAAAAACATACCTCTGGGTGCTGTGGGAATCTACAGCTTCTGTGAAAAGATAAAGGTAGGGTTGCAGCAACTAATGGCAGGGGCAAGATGCTTTAGTGTGCCCGCAATTACCCGGCGCGAGCTTATGTCCCTAACCGAAGAATGTGCCAAAGTCACCGGGATACCCTATGTAATGGATGCCTACAGGCAGGAGGCGATGGAGATTCTAGAGGATTAAACCTCTATCCGTCAGCAATTGCGGTAATGAAGCGCTGGTCTGCGGTTGATAATCTGGCTTGACAAAAGGGGTGAAAAACATGAAAAAGCAAGTGTACGTGGTGACGCTAGAAGTGCCACCTCCCTTTGACCGCTATTTCCCTGAAGTGGAAGCCGAACGTATGGCAGATGCTATACGGGACGGTGTTCAGGCTAAAAGCTGCAGTTTCATGGGCCCGGTGCTTTTCAAGGTCACGGTGGCAAAGGCTGATGGAGTGGCTTCAGCTAACGGGGAAGTGCCTCGGTATGTGCCTGGAGAGTCTGATGAAGCCCCTAAACAGCCGGTAGCAAGTCTGACCGTTGGAACAAGAAGGTCGGATAAAGCCAGGCAAAATGGTGGCAATGCCTGATTATGGCGTCGGCAATTAGTGAATGTTTTGAAGCGAGAACCCAGTATGAGGATTGGAGTCTTAGCTCTACAGGGAGCATACATAGAGCATGTTACTGCAATGCAACAATTAGGAGTAGAGGCTGCACCCGTTCGGTTACCCAATCAGCTTAACGGCTTAGATGCACTTATCATTCCAGGTGGGGAGAGCACTACTATACTTAAGTTGATGCAAACCTTCGACCTCTTCCAGCCTCTCAAAGACTTGGTTCAGGCAGGGTTTCCTATTTTTGGGACATGTGCCGGGATTATCTGTCTGGCTAAGAGGGTCTCTAATGATGATATAGAGACGTTAGCTGTTATGGACTTGGTGGTTAGGCGCAACGCCTTTGGTAGGCAGATAGATAGCTTTGAGACCGAGGTATCAATCCCAGCTCTAGGAGGCGACCCATTTCCTGCCATTTTCATTCGGGCTCCATTCATTGAGACAGCCAAACCAGAGGTAGAGATTCTGGCTAGGTTACCGAGCGGTGTTGCTGTTGCTGCCAGGCAGGGAAAGTTGGTAGCTACTTGTTTTCATCCCGAGTTAACTGGTGACCTGAGGTTACATAGCTACTTCTTAAAGACCGTTGCCGCTGTTGATTGAAGGAAATAACGGTGCTAGCGCACTATTTAGTTTTTGAGACGGAGGTGGTATAATAGCCGTGGTTCATTTTAAAGAGTTAAGACACATTTACATGGTACAAGGTGCTAGCTCCGAGACAGAACGGAAGATAATATCCATTCTAAAGGTTCTCAGCGAATCCTCTGAACCAGTGGGATCAATTACAATTGCCCGGGAGCTTGAGCGCCACGGCATCTTTTTGAGTGAAAGGGCAGTTAGATATCATCTGAGGATAACAGACGAACGAGGGTATACCGAGCCGCTTGGTCGTGACGGTAGAATGCTCACCTCAAAAGGACTCGAGGAACTCAGGATAGCGCTAGCCCCCGAACAAGTCGGCTTCGTACTCGAGAAGCTTGAGCTGCTGGCGTTCCACACCACCTTTGACCCTCAAAAACGAACTGGCCAAGTGCCTATAAATACCTCTTTCATTGATGCTGACAAGTTTAAGGCAGCACTGTCGGCGATGAGCGAAGTATTTAAGGCTGGAATTTGCGTAAGCGAACTGGTGGCTACAGCGTCTGAGGGCGAAAAACTTGGTTCGGTAGTTGTCCCAAGTGGGAAAATTGGCTTAGCCACCGTGTGTAGTATAGTTATAAATGGAGTACTTCTTAAGGCTGGTGTCCCCATAGAATCTAGGTTCGGGGGGGTGCTTGAAGTCAGAGATTCAAAACCAAAGCGATTTGTGGCTATAATTAACTACGCCGGGACATCTCTAGACCCCTCCGAGCAATACATTCGCGCCAGGATGACGGCTGTCAATGGGGTTGTCAAAACCGGCAATGGCAAGATACTGGCTAATTTCCGCGAAATACCAGCTGCGTCTAGAGCGCTTGTTGAAGAAAAGATTGCTGAACTGAAGGAGGCTGGTGTCAACGGAATTTATGCCCTAGGCAATACAAGCGAGCCAATTTGTCAAATTGCAGTAGGTGTGAACCGGGTTGGCATAGTGCTACTGGGCGGGCTGAATCCGGTGGCAGCAGCGGTTGAGGCAGGGATTGAGGTTGAAAATATAGCCGAAAGCGGGCTCATCGAGTTCCAACACCTAAAGAGCTTTTGGCAACTCTAAGCCATGCCGGATTGGTACGAAGGAGACCCCGACTGAAAAACTGCTGGCAACAATGCACAAGATAGAAGTTCGTCTCAAAGCCAACCTACCTGACGTTAGGGGACTGAGTCTCATACACGATATAAACGACCTAGGGATAGTCTCGGTCAACAATATCCGTGTGGTTGATATATATTGGCTGGATGCCGATTTAACACCACATACGCTGGAACTTATTTGCCGCTGCCTTCTCGCCGACCCGGTGACCCAAGAATACTGGTATGGGCAGTGCCCCCGCCCTGAGGGTGAAGCTGGCAACAACTATCACAGCGTTGAGGTTGCTTATAATGCCGGGGTTACTGACCCAGTTGAAGGCACTATCATCAAAGCCCTTAAGGATTTGGGTGTGGCCGGGGTCGGGGGGGTTAAGACAGCCAAACGATACCTCATTGAAGGTCAATTAGACAAGCCACAATTAGACGCCATATGCAGTAAACTGCTGGTAAACCCGATTATCCAGCATATAGTCAAACAGGAGCCGGTAGGCTTTCCGGAAAACCCCCGGTATAAATTTGTCTTGAAAGAAGTGGACAGCAAAGAGGCTGGACAGCAGTTTGGGTTTACTGAAGATGAACTTCAGGCTATTCAAGCCTACTTTCAGAAGCAGGGGCGAAACCCCACCGATGCTGAGCTTGAGACACTAGCCCAAACCTGGTCTGAGCACTGTGTCCATAAAACATTCAAGAGCAGAATCAAGTTTGGTGAAAAAATTATAGATAACTTGATTAAGAATACCATTATGAAGGTAACTGAAGAGCTGGGAAAACCATGGTGCCTGTCTGTTTTTGTTGATAATGCTGGAGTGATTGATTTTGATGGTCGGTGGGCACTATGTTTTAAGGTTGAGACCCATAACCATCCGTCGGCAATAGAGCCCTACGGGGGGGCAGCCACAGGTATCGGTGGGGTGGTCCGCGACCCCCTTGGCACCGGCTTAGGCGCCAAGCCAATATTAAATACCGATGTATTCTGCTTTGCCCCTCCCAATTTTCCCTATGAAAAGCTACCCAAGGGTGTTTTACATCCCCGGCGTATTTTTAAGGGGGTCCGGGCTGGAGTAGCCGATTATGCCAACCGCCTAGGGATACCTACGCTTAATGGCGCTATAATCTTTGATGACCGCTATGTGACTAATCCCCTTGTCTATTGTGGCACATTAGGACTATTGCCAAAGGAACTTGCCCTGAGAGGTCAGCAGCAGCCGGGTGATTTGGTGGTATTGGTCGGGGGTAGAACTGGGCGTGATGGCATACGCGGTGTAACTTTTGCCTCGGAACAGCTTACCGAGGAGTCAAGCACCGCTGCCTATAGTGCCGTTCAGATTGGTAACCCTATCGTGGAGAAAAAGCTTATTGATGTCCTGCTTCAAGCCAGAGACCGCCGGCTCTACTCTAGGATAACCGACTGCGGGGGCGGGGGACTTTCATCGGCAGTGGGTGAGATGGGGGCTAATACCGGGGTCAGGGTCTACCTGAATAGAGTGCCCCTAAAATATGCCGGGCTTTCTTATACCGAAACATGGATATCAGAATCTCAGGAACGAATGGTATTGGCGGTTCCACCGGAGCATATTGACGAACTGCTACACTTCTTTGCCAGCGAAGATGTTGAGGCGGTGGTTATTGGCGAGTTTACCAGCGACCGGCGGCTCAAGCTTTTCTATCAAGGTAACCTGGTATGCAACATTGATATGGAATTCCTACACAACGGTCGTCCCCAGGTTAAGCGGGAAGCGGTTTGGACCCAACCCCTCCATATTGAGCCTGACTTTTCCTGCCCCCGGGACTTAGGCGAGGCGCTACTTACTATTCTTGGCTCGTGGAATGTGTGCAGCAAGGAATGGGTAATACGCCAATACGACCATGAAGTCCAGGGGGCTAGCGTTCTCAAGCCTCTGGTGGGAAAGGATAATGACGGTCCGGGCGACGCCGCTATCATCAGACCGACCTTAGACTCGGACATGGGTGTAATCGTCGCCAACGGTATAAACCCCAGATACGGAGAGATAGACCCCTACTGGATGGCAGCCTCGGCGATTGATGAAGCCTTGAGACAGATTATTGCTGTTGGCGGTAATCTATCAAAGGTAGCCTTGCTTGATAATTTCAGCTGGGGTAATGTCCAGCAGCCCGATATACTCGGCGCTTTGGTCAGGGCAGCTCAGGCTTGCTACGATATGGCTACTATCTATCAGACGCCATTTATTTCCGGCAAAGACAGCCTATATAATGAGTTTGAACATGAGGGCGAGGTTATTTCCATCCCCCATACCCTGCTTATCTCAGCCATCAGTGTTATGGAGGATGTGAACCGAGCCATATCAATGGACTTCAAGGGTGCTGGCGACCTAATCTACATTGTTGGCACAACCCACAATGAGCTGGGAGGGTCTGAATATTTTAAGCTTCACGGCTTCACCGGCAACAGTGTGCCCAAGGTGAATCCACATCAAGGGAAAGAGCTAATGGATAGATTGAGTATGGCGACAGAGAGGGGCTTAGTTAGAGCCTGCCATGACTGTAGTGAGGGGGGCATTGGGGTGGCGGTGGCTGAGATGGCATTTGCCGGGGGACTGGGAGCAACCGTCTATTTGAAGTCGGTACCGGTGGGTGAGCCAATAGACAGGGACGACCTTATCCTTTTCTCAGAATCAAACAGTCGGTTCCTGGTTGAAGTAGCCCCAGAGAATAAGGGTGAGTTTGAAGAGGGAATGAAGGGCATTAGCTTTGCCGCTATCGGCCAAGTTACCAATTCTGAAGTGCTGGAAATATATGGGCTAGACGGGCGTCGGATTGTGCTTAAGTCGCTCAGCCAACTCAAGGAGGCATGGCAAAAGCCAATTAGGTGGTAGTAGAAAGTGGCGAAAGTAAAAACGGTGATACTGCGTGCCCCAGGGACAAATTGCGATGCTGAAACTGCGTTTGCTTTCCAGCAGGCTGGAGCTATAGTGTCTTTAATTCATATTAGCCAACTAATTCGTGGTGAGCAACGGCTGTTTGATTACCAGATATTCGTTATTCCCGGTGGTTTCACCTATGGCGACGACATAAGCGCTGGCAAGGTGCTGGCTAACGAGCTTAGATTAACGCTGGGTGAGGATGTCCAGAATTTTATTGATAACGGGGGGCTAATCCTAGGTATTTGCAACGGCTTTCAGGTGCTGGTCAAATCTGGCATTCTGCCCAGAACTAATGGCGGGGCACCACCAGTAACCCTGGCAGCTAATGACTCAGGTAAATTTGAGTGCCGATGGGTATATCTCAAGGTGAATAAGGACAACCCCTGCCTATTTACCAAAGGTATTGACCGCATGTATTTGCCGGTGGCTCATGCTGAGGGGAAGGTGGTCACTAGCACCTCGACTCTATCGGATTTAAATATAGTCCTGTATTACACTGACGAGCGGGGAAACACTAACGCTGGCTATCCACATAACCCTAATGGTTCGGTAGGTAATATTGCTGGTATTTGT
>Ga0315280_10009503_pt1 | contig 12452 bp, 9 predicted proteins | sample YL17G06_40_MG_FD_203697 | JGI IMG/M metagenome (GOLD analysis project Ga0315280, IMG submission 203697) | Sediment microbial communities from Yellowstone Lake, YNP, Wyoming, USA - YL17G06_40 | ecosystem: Environmental > Aquatic > Freshwater > Lake > Sediment | place: USA: Wyoming | collected... | reverse complement strand
TATGAGATGATGGAGGACATGAAGAAGGATGGCGTGGTGTACATTGAAACCCGGTTCGCTCCAATCTTCCATACTCAGAAGGGACTCCACACGGAGAGGATTGTGAAGTCCGTGCTTCGTGGGCTTGATCGCGGCAGGCAGGACTTCGGTGTGCGGTACGGGTTGCTTATTTGCGCGATGCGGAACATGAATCCCACCATCTCTCAGGAGATCGCGGAGTTAGCGGTGGATTTCCGCGACCACGGTGTCGTTGGATTTGATCTAGCGGGAGAAGAAGGTGGATACCCCCCGAAGAAGCATGTCGATGCGTTCCACTACATCCAGCGCGAGAACTTCAACATTACAATCCATGCTGGCGAAGCTTTCGGAAAGGAATCCATCTGGCAGGCGATCCAGTGGTGCGGTGCGCATCGGATTGGACATGCGACGCGGTTGATTGAAGACATGAAAGTGAAAGACGGCGAAGTGCTGAGCATGGGGACGCTTGCGCAATACGTCCTTGACAAGCGGATCCCGTTGGAGATTTGTCTCACGAGCAATGTCCACACAGGAGCGGTGAGGAGCTTGGAAGAGCATCCGTTTGGGATCTACTACCGCTATCGCTTTCGTGTCACGCTAAACACTGACGGTCGGCTGATGAGTGGACTTACCCTGACCGACGAGTACCAGACAGCCGCTGAGGTCTTTGACCTGAAGCTTGAAGAGCTGGAGAAGCTGACCATCAACGCCATGAAGAGTGCGTTCATGCCCTACAAGCAGCGGATTGCAATCATCTACGATGTGCTGAAGCCAGGGTTTGCAGAAGCGAAGAAGAAGCTTAAGCAGAAAGGGCCGTAAAGGCTGGCTTTGTCAACACTCCGATGGACAGAATTCCTGTTCAGAAACTCGTTTCGATCTTCCTCTTTGGAATCGCATTTGCCTTTGTCGAGTCAAGCATCGTTGTCTACCTTCGCGCGCTGTACTACCCTGAGGGTCTCACATTTCCACTCAAGATGATCAGTGGAGAGCATCTCGCGGTTGAGCTGGCACGAGAGGTAGCTACGATCATTATGCTAGTAGTGGTAGGCGTGATCGCCGGGGCTAAGAGATGGGAGAAGTTTGGGTACATTCTCGTTGCCTTTGGCGTTTGGGACATCTTCTATTACGTGTGGCTCAAAGTAGTACTCGACTGGCCTCGAACTCTAACTGATTGGGATGTTTTGTTTTTGATCCCAGTGCCGTGGCTTGGCCCAGTGTTTGCACCACTTGTGCTTGCACTCTTTTTCACCTCATGTGGTGCGGCGATGGTCATCCGATCTGCGAAAGGTTTACAGTTTCGGCCGACATTTAGTTCACACCTGCTCTCAGTCATTGCGACGATCGTTGCGATATATTCCTTTACGCATGAGTCCCTGGCGATCATGCAAGGAAAGCCGCCTTCACCCTATCCGTACGGCTTGCTGATCGTTTCGCTCGTGCTGTACCTATCTGGATTTCTGATTGCCTGCCGTGCTGCAGGTCGAACCCAATTCGGAACAACCCACTGAGATTGTATGACTGACTCTCGTAGCATGAGCAAAATTCAGACGGTTCGTCAGATTGATCCGGGAGTGTCCATCGGCCACGTCCACCTTAAAGTGTCCGACTTTGAACGCTCGGTTAAATTCTATGCAGAAGTGTTAGGATTTGAAATCACTGAGCGGTTGGGAAGCAGTGCTGCATTTCTTTCTGCCGGCGGTTATCACCACCACATTGGCCTCAACACGTGGGAAAGTGCTGGCGGGTCTCCACCGCCATCACGCAGCACGGGTTTATATCACTTTGCCATTCTCATGCCGAACCGGAAGGAGCTTGCCCGTTCACTGAAAGGGTTGACCGATCATAACTGGCCGATCGACGGTGTGTCGGATCATGGCGTAAGCGAAGCGATATACCTGAGAGATCCGGATGACAATGGAATTGAAATCTACGCTGATCGACCTCGGGATCAATGGCCACGCAACTCAGACGGCAAACTCATCATGTACACGCGACCGCTTGATCTCGATTCATTGATGGCGGAGTTGGAAAAATGAAAAGCGAACACGCCGGCGGCTACGGGTTGGAAAGGTGGTGGAGCGAGTGAATGGAACTCATTAGCGCCGGTCCCAACAGAGCAGATAAGCTCCGGACGAAGCGCGACCGATGGTGTTGCAGCTGAACTGCGTAACGGATTAAATGCCGTTCATTGTACTGCGATCGTTTCTCCTTAATGAACTAGAAGGAGGTCCTTCAGAGAGCTATAACTACTAGGAATAAGGGAAGCTTTCTTCGGTCGGTCGAGTAAGGTTGCAAGTGCAGTTGGGATCGGCAGCTTCACTTTAATCATCGGCTCAATAATCTCCGCAAACTTTGCCGGATGTGCTGTTGCAAGGATAAGGAAGTCAGGTGGGTCTCCTCTCATTGCACTCCTTACTCGTCGGGCTGCTGCCACTCCCACTGCTGTGTGAGGATCAAGGATGTAGCCCGTCTTTTCGTAGGTGTGCTTGAGTTCATCTAAAGTCTCTTGATCATTGACACTTACCGCCTCAACATCCCGTTTAAGGTTGGCAAGGTCATCTCCATAGAGCGCTCTCATGCGGGTGACGTTGCTCGGGTTGCCCACGTCCATCGCGTTTGAGATAGTCGGGATTGCCGGACGAGGAACATACGTCCCTGTCTCGAAGTACCGAGGGACCACGTCGTTCACATTCGTCGCAGCGACAAAGCGCTCAATCGGCACTCCCATCCATTTGGCAAAGAGTCCAGCCGTCAGATTTCCGAAGTTACCACTCGGGACCACAACCCAGAGAGGTTTTTCTTTCCGTTCTGCTTTAGCTTTCCCCCAATTCTTCGGGGCGAGCCACGCTCCAATTCCAGCCACATAGTAGAAGATCTGCGGAAGAAGTCGGCCAATGTTGATCGAGTTGGCCGAGGAAATCGCTCTGTCCCTTCTCAGATCAGGGTCGCTAAGCGCCTGTTTTGCCAGTCGCTGGCAGTCGTCGAAGGTTCCTTCTACTTCCACCGCTACGATATTTCCACCCAGCGTTGCAATCTGTTTCTCTTGGAGCGGACTGATTTTCCCACTAGGATAGAGCACAAAGACCTTGATGTGGGGTTGGTTGTAGAACCCATGAGCGACGGCGCTGCCAGTATCCCCAGACGTCGCAACGATGATCGTTAGCTCTCGCTGTTCGTTTTGTAGGAAGTAAGAGAACGCTTCTGCCATGAATCTTGCACCGAAATCCTTGAAAGCAAACGTCGGTCCATGGAACAGCTCAAGCAGGTACATTCCATCCTCAAGTCGGACGAGCAGACATGGGAAATTCAGCGCCCTGGCAACGATTTCTTTGATTTTCGTGATTGGGATGTCGTCGGTGAATGCAGAGGCGACGTGGGTTCCAGCAGAGTGCAGTGACTGTTTAGAAAGGTTGGTGAGAAACTCATCGGGCAAACGCGGGATGGCCTCTGGCATGTACAACCCACCATCCGGAGCAAGGCCGTTAAAGAGGGCATCGCGGAAGGGGACGGAAGAACTTTTTCTCTCTGTACTGTAAAACTTCATTGTCCCACCCACGACACAACATGAGCTCCTTCTTCACTGATGCGTGAGATAATGAGATCGCTTTTCAATCCCACTCCTCGAAAGGCTTTTTGCATTGCCTTTCCCACACGCCTGCTGTCAGTCCACGTCTCCACGAGGGCAAACATGGAAGGTCCCGAGCCGGAGATGGAGCAGGCAAGCGCTCCGGCTTTCATTGCCGCAGACTTGACGGCATGAAAGCCCGGAATCAATTGAGCACGGACCGGCTCGATGATCACATCCTCAATGCTGCGTCCGAGCAAATCGAGGTCTCCCGAACAAAATCCCGCCACGAGTCCGCCGACATTTCCCCACTGACGTACAGCCTTTGTAAGTGGAATATTCTTTGGGAGAATTTTTCTTGCATCTGCAGTGCGAACCTGAATGTGAGGATGGACAACCACCCAAACACCCTTTCGGGGAATTGGCAATCGGATGATGTCGAGGGTCTTTGTGTCACGGACGAGCGTTACACCCCCGAACAGCGAAGGTGAAACATTATCCGCGTGTCCTGCGCCAGACACAAATCGTTCTCCATCGACGGCATACTGAAGGAGTTCATCCTTGGCGAGTGGGTTTCCAAGGAGCGCGTTGACTGCAACTGCTGCTGCAACTGCACTGGAGGCAGAACTTCCCAGGCCTGACTTAACCGGTGTCCGAGCATGAAGAGTGATCGCTATCCCCACACGCGCTTTCAGATCTCTTAGCATCATCGTCGCAACGTGCGCAGCAATGTTCTTCTTGCCATCACGAGACAGCAAGCCGCCATCGCCTTCCACCCCACGCAGTCCGACACTACGCCGCTCTGTCAACTCTGCAACGATATAGTCTCCAGGCTCTTCGAGTGCGAGGCCGATCACGTCAAAGCCAGAGCCGAGGTTAGAGATGGAGGCGGGGGCAAAAGCTATTGCATGGTTTTTCATGACTAGCAGGCTGTTGAAAAAGGAGAATTATAGCCACGAGCTTCAGCTCGTGTGTAAGAAATCCGAGAAAAACGAAGATGGGTTTTTGCGCCAAAGGCGCATGAGCCTCTGGCTCAAACCCGTTCCATCAAAAGCAGCCTATTTTGCCGGGGCTGAAGCCCCTTCGGTTCTGTTGATACCCTAAACCACGACCTGAAGGTCGTGGCAATTCGTAGCAGAAAGAGTTTTTCAACATCCTGCTAGAACGGTAGGTAGTGGAGAAGCTTCAGAATGTCGGAAAATACAGCTGCGGCCGTCACCTCTGCGCCTGCGCCCGGTCCCTGCACTATGAGTGGTGTGCGAGAGTACCGATCCGTCGTGAATGCAAGGATATTATCGCTCCCCCTTGTAAGAGCAAAGGCATGATTTCTTGGAACCTCAACGAGGGCAGCATTGCCGCGGCGGTTGGCAAGTTTCGCAACGTACCGCAAGACACATCCATGTGAATTTGCCCGCTCGTATCTCTTCTGAAAAGCTCTGTCAACCAGAGGCAATTTCTCAAAAAATTGCTTTGTGTTCAGGCGTCGGAGAGTTGATGGTACGAGATTCTCAACATGGATATCTTTGAGGTCTATTTCCCATCCAGTCTGGCGAGCGAGGATAAGAAGCTTGCGCGCAACATCCTCTCCTCCTAGATCATCTCTGGGATCAGGCTCAGTGAATCCAAGCTTGTGTGCCTCACGAACAATTTCGCTGAAAGGCCTCGATCCATCATACGAATTAAACAAGTAGCTAAGTGTACCTGAGAGGATCCCCTCGATCTTCCTGATTCTATCTCCGCTAGCAATCAAGTCGTGGAGAGTGGAAATCACAGGGAGCCCTGCGCCGACGTTTGCTTCGTAGAGAAAGAACTTCTGTTTCTCTCTCAGTTTCTCCATGAGGGTCTTGTACTGCTTCAGCGGCAGGACATTCGCTTTCTTATTCGGTGTGACAATGTGCATATTGGCATCAACGAACAGAGCATAGGCCTGGCTTAATTCTTCGCTCGCTGTACAGTCCACCAGAGCAACGTTCGTAAGATCAAGTTTCCTGACTTCCTCTGCCATCTGCCGTGCATCCATCTTCTTGTCTGCGTGCTTCAGCTCTTCCTGCCAGTGACGAACTTCGATGCCGTTTGCATTGAAAACCATGTGCTCGCTATTAGCAAGTCCGCAGACGCGGACATCGAATCCCCGTGACGAGAGATATTGCTGCTGCTGGAGGAGTTGCTGCAAGAGGGTTGCCCCGATGTTCCCTACCCCCACGATGATGAGATGGAGCTTCTTTTTCTTCTCGAAGAAAGCACTGTGGATGATGTTGAGTGCGCGGACCTTGTTCGCAGATTCAATGACAAAGGAGATGTTACGCTCGGAGGCTCCTTGTGCAATCGCCGAAATGTTCACCCCGTTTTGCCCCAAAGCTTGGAAAACCTTCCCTGCAACTCCCGGTGTTCCCTTCATTCCTTCGCCAACGACGGCAATGATGGTCTGAGGGGTCTTCTCGTCAAGTGCGACGACACGAGCTTGTATCTCGTAATGGAATTCTTCTTGAATTGCCTTCTGTGCAGCGGTGATATCGCTGCTTCGGATGGCAAAGCAAATCGTGTGTTCAGATGAAGCTTGTGAAATAAGAATAACGTTGACACGTCGCTTAGCAAGCGTGCGGAAGAGTCTCTCAGCGGTACCGGGGACACCAACCATTGTCAGCCCACGCAGTGTGAGGAGAGCAATGCCATCAATCGAGCTGATGCCCTTTGCTGTCCCCTCCCAGTACTCCGGTTTCTTCGATATAAGAGTGCCTCGAACGGCAGGGTTCAGCGTGTTCTTAATGAGAATCGGAATGTTGGCAGCAACCGCTGGGGCGAGCGCGGCTGAATGGAGTACCTCCGCGCCAAAGTAAGAAAGCTCCATGGCCTCTTCATAAGTAACCTGGGGAAGGACAAAAGCTGCCGGGACAGAACGCGGATCAGCGCTCATAATACCGTCGACATCAGTCCAGATCTCTACCATCGAGGCACCGAGTGCAGCTCCAAGGATCGTTGCGGTGTAGTCTGAGCCGTTGCGGCCTATGGTTGTTGTTCGGCCCTCTTCAGTTGCACCGAGAAAGCCCGTAACGACCGCTGTCCCTTTTCGGTGTTGCTGGAAGTAACTGCGTATCGCTTTGTTTGTCGGACCGAAAAGGACTCCGGCACTCGTGAAGTGGTCATCCGTAACAATGAGATTCCGTGCGTCGACAGGAAATGCAGGACGCTTTTGATTGAAATATGCGGCGACAATGACCGAGGAAAGTCTCTCTCCGAAGCTTGCAACGAGGTCAAGTGTGCGGGGTGGACAATCATGGAGGAGTTCGATACCGCTGAGTGTTTCTCTCAGCTCTCTGAGAAGTTCGACCACGTTGTTTCTTGTCGTGAGGCCCTTTCGACCGGGAAGAAGGTCCTGGAGAACCTTGAAGTGTCTCCTTGAAAGCGTTTGGAAGAGATTTCGGTATTCTGAATCACCTCTTTCCGCTGCTCTGGCACACGTGAGAAGTTGATCGGTCGTCCCTTGAAAGGCCGACACAACGACGATCACTCGACTGCGTGCTTCAGCTTCTCGAACAATCCGTTCGACGAGCCGAATACGCTGCGGACTTGCGACAGACGAGCCGCCGAACTTGAGGATTTTCATTTGGCGTTAAAGGTAAGAACCTTTCTCTTCCGCTCTTTTTCTATAGTTTTCTCGATGAGTAAAAAAAGTGGAATAGGTTCGGGATCCATCCCTCGACTTACTACTCCACCTTAATGTTCCAACCTCAGGTCGTTTCTAACCTCAATGTCTTACTTCCGTTTCCTTTTCTTTCCTGAATTCTTCGCCCTTGAAGCTCTCTCGCCGTCTTTTCCAGTATCATCTGCGGCTGTTATTTTCTTCGATGGGCCTTTGCCGTCGGACCCTTTTCTCTCCTCTGGTTCCTCGATTAAGGGTTCTTCTTCCTCTTCTGCCGGCACGACGGCGACGTCTGCGATGGTGTCGCCTTCCTCAAGCCGGATGAGGCGAACTCCCTGCGTGTTGCGTCCGAGGACATTGACGTCTCTTACGTGCTGCCGGATGATCATTCCCTTTGTTGTCACGATGACGATATCGTCGTTCTCCATCGTTTCTTTGATCGCGACCATCCTTCCAATCTTCTCATTTGTGCTGACGGTGATGACACCCTTCCCTGCTCTCCCGGTCGGGCGATATTCCTCGAGTGCGGTGCGCTTTCCATAGCCCTTCTCTGTTGCGACGAAGATTGTCGTCCCGGAATGTCTCAGCACAACCATACCGATGACCCGATCCCCCTTGTTAAGAGCCATTCCTCGGACGCCGAGTGCCGTCCGGCCCATCGGCCTTACATTGCTCTCATGGAATCGAATCGCTAACCCGTCGCGTGTCCCGATGATGACGTCCTGGTTCCCATCCGTCAGCTTCACATCGATGAGCTTATCGCCAGCCTTGAGACCGATCGCCGTGATCCCGGTACGTCGAGGGTTGCTGTATTCGGAAAGCGGCGTTTTCTTAATCAACCCGCTCTGCGAAACCATCAAGACATAATGCTTGTCGTCAAACTCCTGGACGGTGAGAAACGCCGTGATGGTTTCCTCAGGTTTCTTCTCGATGAGATTCACGATCGAGCGTCCGCGTGCCGTCCTCGCAGCTTCGGGAATTTCAAAGACTTTCAGCCAGTAACATCGACCGTTCTCTGTGAAAATGAGCATGTAGTGGTGAGTTGACGCCACGAACATATGCTCGATGAAATCGTCCTCTCTTGTGACAGCACCCGTAACGCCTCTTCCTCCGCGGCCTTGCCTTCGGTAGCTGCTCACGGGTGAGCGTTTGACGAACGCGTTGTGGCTGATCGTGATGACGACATCTTCTTCGGCGATCATGTCTTCGACGCTGAACTCCTCTACCTCGCGAACGATCTCCGTCCGGCGCTCATCGCCGTATTTCTTCTTTAGCTCGGAGAGCTCATCTTTAATAATCTGCATCTGGAGCTTCTTGCTCTTCAGGATCGCCTTCAGTTTCTCGATGAGCTTGATGGTCTCTTTGTATTCTTCCTCGATCTTCTTTCGCTCGAGACCAGTGAGTCTCTGAAGGCGCATGTCGAGGATGGCTTTCGCCTGAATCTCCGAGAGCTTGAACTTCTTCATCAGGCCGGTCTTTGCCGTCTCGACGTCCTTCGACTTCTTGATGAGCGCAATGACGGCATCGATGTTGTCCAGCGCGATAATGAATCCTTCGAGGATGTGTGCGCGTTTCTCTGCCTCCTCGAGGTCGAACTTCGAGCGACGGACGACAACGTCGTTTCGGTGCTCGATGAACTTCTCCATCATCTGCTTCAGCGTGAGAGTCATAGGCCGCCCATCGACGAGGGCGAGCATGTTCACGCCGAAGGTCGTCTGCATCTGCGTGTGGATGTAGAGATTGTTCAATACGACTTCAGGCGTTGCATCGCGCTTTAACTCGATGAGGATGCGCATTCCATCCCTGTCCGATTCATCGCGGATGTTGGCGAGATCCTCAATTTTCTTCTCCCTAACGAGCTCGGCAATCCTCTCGATAAGCGAGGCTTTGTTTACCATGTACGGAAGCTGCGTCACGATAATGTTCTCGCGGTCTCCCTTTGTCTTCTCAATGTTCGCCTTCGCACGGACGATAATCCGTCCTCGGCCAGTTTTGTAGGCTTCTTTGACGCCTTCGTATCCATAGATGATTCCGCCAGTTGGAAAATCAGGAGCTTTGACGTACTTCAAAAGATTCTGTTCAGCGAGACTCGGGTTGTCGATGAGGGCAACAAGTCCGTCGATGACTTCGTTCAGGTTATGAGGAGGGATGTTCGTTGCCATCCCGACGGCAATGCCTGTTGTTCCATTGATGAGGAGATTTGGAACCAGAGATGGAAGGACAGTCGGCTCCTTCAGCGATTCGTCGAAGTTCGGGACGAAGGCAACGGTGTTCTTCTCGATATCGCGGAGCATTTCCTCCGCAAGCCTTGTGAGCCGAACTTCTGTATACCGCATCGCTGCGGGAGAATCACCGTCAACAGATCCAAAGTTTCCCTGTCCACCGACGAGGAGGTAGCGCATGGAGAAATCCTGCGCCATCCGCACCATCGTATCATACACGGCGGTATCCCCGTGCGGGTGGTACTTGCCCAGCACCTCGCCGACGACGCGTGCGCTTTTCTTGTATGGGCGGTTGCTTGCAAGGCCAAGCTCGTTCATTCCAAACAAGACGCGACGATGGACAGGCTTCAAGCCATCCCGCACATCGGGTAACGCTCGCGCAACAATGACCGACATCGAATAATCGATGTACGATCCTTTCATCTCATCTTCAATATCAACCGGGACTATTTTCTCGCTGATCGTGGGCATTTAACTTGATTGCTTTCCTCTATTTCGTTTCTTCAATTGCTTTTTAATTTCTTTCAGGACCTCGAGATCCAATTCATCTCTGGCTCTACCTGCTGCAGCCTTCATTCTGATGAGATCATCAAGCGATGGAATCCAAACTTTGCAGCCTTTAATGGTTGCCTTTTTTCTTTTCTTCCACGCTTGCTTAAAAGTTACTCCAGCAACAAATGGGTGAATATCCATTTGGAGAATATACTGGCGGAACAATGTTTTTTTCTCTAAGAGCGCACGAACCGTCAGATCCTCAACATCATATCCAGCATCTTTTAGAGCAACCAGCGCCCTTTTTGCATTTGGTTCAATGGGTTCGATAAAAACATCGATATCTCTTGTAGTGCGCTCGTGACCGTACGCTGGGAGCGCCCATGCTCCGATGACCAGAAACTTAACTTTATGGTCGAGTAAAGATTGTAGGAGTCGGCTTATATCCATGCTTCTTCATTATCTCAAGTCCATCCTTCACCAGACGATCCATGATCTCATAGCGCTGCTTCATGGATAACGAGAGCTGGAATTGAACCTCAAACTCCAGCTCCTTCTTCGGGTCATCTCTATCCAAGATCAAAATGTGGGTTTTGCCCCTTCGGATGATTTGAGCACCCTGTTTGTGTTCTGGTCGTTTTTTCATTGCGATCTGGCGATGAGAGGTTCCAACCAACAACCTTTGATTGAATACTGTGTTAGCGTATAATGTTTCCGGAAACAACGCGCTGCTTTTGCGAACTATCAAGTGATAAATTTCTCGTGAGCAAAAGCATTGAGCGAACTCTATTTCAATTGACGTGAGCGTCGTTGGTACTGTTGTTATGCGCAGCGCAGCCCGTCATTGTGAATGCTCAGTAGCTTTGCCGCCAACATTAAGATGAGAGTCGGTCAGCCTCAATATGTTGTCGAATTTGTCTCGCATCAACTTCTGTGGAACAGAGTGATCGAAGAAAAGAACGTTCTTGGTGTGGAAAAGAGAAGCCAGTGCTTTCTCGAGCGCAACCTTGGACGTAAGAAGAAGATTCTCAATTGGTGCAGAATATCCTCTAGGTACAAAGTGCTCGTATTCGTTTCGGATGGCCTCGTGAAGCCACTCCATCAGTTTCATTTCTTGGTCGGTGATTGTGACTTCTTGGCTCTGAACAAACTGATGAACGAAGCATTCTGTCTGGATCATCGCCAGAGCATCATAAAAGGGAATTAGGAAGTCATCCGATCTGGTTGATGTTTCGTTTACATCACTCTGGAAAAAACTATCTACAACGACGGGATCGGAAAAGCGCCAAGCGAAATTGCATCCCGCCACCGATTCCTTGTGTATTTCTTTGATTGGCCCGTTGCCGAGTTGATACCGATGCTCTCGACGACCCTTGGGTTTGCCAGTGACAGCGATATTTGCGGTTCCCTTCAGAGCTCCGACAAGAGATCTGTACAGAATCTGATGTGCTTCACGGGCAATGCGAAAGTAACTCGCTGGTTGGCGGCAAAGCTCAAATTCGATATGTTCCAGACCATTGTAGATCAATCGGTGATTGTCGATACTCTCAAATGATCGCATTCGTTGATGCTGATAGTTCAATTGGTGAAAGGGCTGCGTTGCGCATAACGGGGCAGTTCCGCGACGTTCGCGCAGCGAACTGCTTGTCGTCGGAACGGGTGTAACAACGAATGTCGTATATCCACCCCCCACGGCTGGATATGCGACTTTCGCAAAATGGATCTAAAGCAACCCGTTGAATTCATCGACCGTCAGCCCCGCATGGCGAATTATCGCTCACAGTGTTCCGCGGTCCAGCTCTTTGTGATCGGGAACAACGACCTGGGCGAAGGGTCTGTCTCGGCGGAGTATCATGTGGCTCCCTTCCTGTCGCTTCAAGACAAACCCGGCCTTGAGAAGTGCTCTTACGCATTCCCGACCAGACAGCCGAGGCAACTTGCTCATACGGCCACGAGCAACGCCTCAAAGCGCTCTTCCGGGACAGGAAGGTGATCTTCTTCCAATGCTTTGATATACCCCTGGATCGCTTCCTTCACGTTGAAAACGGCCTCCTCCTTTGTCTTACCCTGACTGACGCAACCGGGAAGACTTGGGCACTCGGCTATCCAGTAGCCATCCTCGCCCGGATACAAGACTACCTGTCTCATGATTCTGTTCTCCGAATAATTCTGTCTACAATCAATTCCATGTTCTTAGTCTCACACATCCAGATTTCTCACATACTTTGCATTCTTCTCGATGAACTCACGCCGCGGCTCGACGTCGTCTCCCATGAGAAATGTCCGATCGGCATCGGCAGCCAATCTAATGCCGTACTCAGGCACGTTGCTTACGGCCCAAGCTATAGCGCTTTGTGGAACCAACCGTCTGCTCAGCAACGTCGATAAGCGAGCTGAGTGCGTCATTCACCGCCCGTTCAGTGGGAAACGCTGCGGCGACTCGCGGTTTCAGCAACACAAGGTTGGTACCCGCACGATACGCCTTCAGGTATTTTCCTCTAACGCCCCTTTTGAG
>Ga0315280_10009502_pt1 | contig 12453 bp, 8 predicted proteins | sample YL17G06_40_MG_FD_203697 | JGI IMG/M metagenome (GOLD analysis project Ga0315280, IMG submission 203697) | Sediment microbial communities from Yellowstone Lake, YNP, Wyoming, USA - YL17G06_40 | ecosystem: Environmental > Aquatic > Freshwater > Lake > Sediment | place: USA: Wyoming | collected... | reverse complement strand
CCCTACGCCCGGGAGCGTAGATCGTAGGGGTCGGGTGGCTAGGCCGAAGGCCGCCATGGCGGTCGCCGAAGGCGACCTAGCCATTCCACCCCGACCCGTCAATTCGGGATTACGCAACAGCCTCAGACAGCGCGCCCGCACTTGCCGGCTTTGCAGCGCTCACGTCTCGATGCGAGCGCAATAGCAGCAGGGAAGAACCACCAGGGCGGCGAATGCACCAGGGGCTGAAAAGTCGGGCCTGCGGTTAGCGCGCAGCGGCTGGACGAGGCTGGGCCTCGTCTCCGGAGCGACGCGACGCGACGCGTCGCGCGGCGGACGCCGCCAGCGCAGCCGATCGCTCGCCCCGGCCCGCCACGCGCAGGCGCGTGGACGCGGCCTGCGGCAGTTCGGCCCTGGAGGTGCTCAGATGTATCGAGGCTCTCTCGACGCGGCTTCGCCGCGTTCCGGAGCGGCGCACCGCGCCGCTGCGTTGCGGGTTCTCCTTAGCTGCTGCATCGCTGCTGCCGTGTTTTCCCCCGCCTTAGCCGAAGGTCGGCGCACATCCATCGGCAGCGGCGCCGACGCGATCCCCGTGGTCATCGTCAGCGGCACGCCCTATGAGATGGGGCAGTCCTACGGCAGCCTCATGGCGAGCGAGATCAACGCCTGCCTGGGCGGCTACCTCGCGGTGGCTCAGGGCTACGATCCGGCTCGCTACTCCAACGCGAACCTCGACGCGGCGTGGGCGGCGGTCGAGCCATACGTCAAGACGCGCTTCATCGAGGAGATGCAGGGCGTTGCGGCCGGGGCGGGGGTGTCGTACGACCTGGTGCGGCGCGCGCACGCCGTATCCCTCGTCTCGGACTACGCGTGCAGCGACATCGCGGTGTGGGGCGCGGCCAGCGCCAACGACCACCTCTACCAGATCCGCAACCTGGACTACGTGAAAGAGGCCGGCCTTCAAGGCTACCCGGCGATCATCGTTTACATTCCGCAATCGGGCGTGCCGCACGCGAACGTCGCCTTCGCCGGGTTAGTCGGCAGCATGGCGGGCATGAATGCCGAGGGCGTCGCGCTCAGCGAGAAGGGGGAGACCCCCGCCTCGGACTATCCTTTCAACCTCGACGGCGTGCCTTTCATCGTCATGTTCCGCGATATCCTCCAGGACTGCCACTCGCTCGACCAGGCGCTCGCCCTCGTCACCAGTGCCCGGCGGATCAAGAAGTATTACTACGTCATCGGCGATGGGCAGCAGCCGGCGGCGGTAAAGCTTCGCGCCTTCGCGCCCAACCTCGATGTCTGGACCGATAACGACCCCACCGACGAGACCTACCCCAACGTGCGACCCAACGTCGTTTACAAGACCATGGATGATGCGGCGGCGTGGACTCACATCAACGCCAACTACGGCAGTTATGACGCCGACCGCATGATTGACCTGTCGCGGCTCGTGCACTCGGAGGGCGGCAACCTCATGAATGTCGTCTATGACGCGACCGCGCGCGAGATGTGGATCGCCTACGCCGAAGGCAGCCAGGACGCGGCGGACCGGCCGTACGTTCACTTCAGCCTCAACGATTACATCCCGGCGCAGACGGTCGGCGGCTACGGCTTCTACGAAACCATCGGCGCCGGCGAGGACGCGATCACCGTGCTCCACGTTGGCGGCACCCACTACCAGATGGGCTATTGGCACGGGCGGTTGCTGCGCGACCAGGTGCGCGCCAACTCCGCCTCCGCCATCGCCGCGGCGGAGGCCGGGGGCGTTAACTCGGACGTGTGGGCATGGGCGATCGCCTCGATGTGGCCCTATGTGCCGCGGGACTACCTCGACGAGATGCAGGGCCTGGCCGATGGCTCGGGCCTAGCGGTGGAAGATGTCTACAAGATGCACGCCATCCCCGATCTGTCCGAGTACCATTGCAGCGCGTTCGCCGCCATGGGCGCCGCCACCGTCGGCGGCCACGATATTCAACTGCGCAACCTCGACTGGGGGCTCGAATTCGGCATCCAGCAGCATCCGCTGCTCATCGTCTACGAGCCGGATGACGCCAACAAATACGTGGATGTCAGCTTTGCCGGCTTCCTGGGCGTCATCGCCGGCATGAGCTACAAGCAGATCCCGGTGAGCGAGATGGGCGACTCCTTCGACTACGACAACGAGACCCTGGAGGGCGAGCCGATGCCCTTCCTGCTCAAGGATGTGCTGGAGCACGCCCAGAGCTACACCGAGGCCGAGAGCATTGTCCGCAACGCCCATCGCACCAGCTCGCTGTGGTACACGGCGTCGGATCCCAACGAGGGCAAGGCGGGGCTGATGATGACCTCGCCGACGATCTTCCAGGCCTACCACCTGGGCGACATGCCCGGAGGCATTCTGCCGGCGATACCCGACGTCATCTACGGCGGCCAGTACAATGACCGCCTCTACGCCGACCTCACCGCCAACTGGGGCAAGATCGACCTCGACGTCGGCAAGGCCATTTCGATCAACAACGCGATGAATTCGAACCTCATGAACGCGGTCTACGACGCCACCGACCTCAAGATGTATGTCGCATACGCCGAAGGCCAGGACCGCGCCGCGAACCGCGACTACATTTTCTTCGACTTCAACTGGCCGACTCAGCCTGTTGCTGCCGCCACCGCCTCGCCAGCGACGGCGTACATCGGTCAGACCATAAACTTCAGCGCCGCCGCCTCGTCGCACCCCAACCCCAACCACCATATCGTCGCCTATGACTGGGACTGGAATGGCGACGGCACATACGATGCCTCCGGCGTGACCGCGACCCATGCCTTCGCTGCCGCCGGAACCTACAATGTCACCCTGCGCGTCACCGACGACTTCATCCCCGGCCAGGCCGCCACCACGACCGTGACCGCGACCGTCACCGACCGGCCGGTGATCACGAAGTTCGCCATCAATGACGGCACCACGCTGACGACATCGCTCGCGGTCAAGCTGAGCCTCGAGTGCGTCGGAGTGAACCGCATGCGCTTTCGCAATGATGGCGGCGCGTGGAGCGCGTGGATGCCGTACGCGTCGAGCGCGGACTGGACGCTCGCCGGCGGCGCCGAGGGCTGGCGGCGGGTTGATGCGCAGTGCGTCACCGCCGACGGCTACGGCACGTATGCGGTCAAGGCGCTGATCTTCTATGACAAGTCGGCGAGCCCTCCCAGCGGCACGGCGGTCATCAACGGCGGCGCGCAGTACACCGACAGCCTCCACGTCACCTTGATGCTCTATGGCAAAGGCGCGACCGGTGTGCGCCTGAAGAGCCGTTACACCGACCCGTGGGGGCTGTGGCAAGCCTACAGCGCGCTCGCGCAGGAGCCCTACGGCCAAACGATGCCGTGGACGCTCCTTGCCGGCGGCGAGGGCCAGCGCGGGGTGTACGTGCAGTACCGCGACAGCTACGGCAATACCTCCGCGCCGCGCTGCGCAGTCATCATCTACGACACGTCGGCGCCGCCGACGCTGACGATGACGATCAACCGGGGCGCCGCCTACACCTCCTCGGCAGCGGTCACGCTGCGGTTTGACCTCAAGGGAACGGTGGCCAAGGAAATGCGGTTCCGCAACAGCGAGGCCGATCCATGGGGCGAGTGGACGCCGTTCGACTGGACGAGGGCGTGGACGCTCGCCGCGGGGGCCGACGGCCCGCGCACCGTGTACGCGCAGGCGCGCGACTATCTCGGCAACGAGTCGGCGACGGCGTCGGCCTCCATCGGCCTCGACGGCCCGGCGCCGCCGGTTGGCTCGATCCAGATCAACGGCGGCGCGGTCATGACGCTCTTCCTCGACGTCACGGTCAACAACCGGGTCTCGGGCGCGGCGAAGATGCGGTTCAAGCAAGCCTACGCCGATCAGTGGGGTGCGTGGATGCCCTTTGCCGCGAGTCTGCCGCTGACACTGCGATCCGGCGCCGATAGCCTGCGCGAGGTGTACGCGCAGTTCGTTGACGGCGTGGGCAATCTGTCGGCGGTGATGTGCGCCACCATCACCTACGAGACCTTCGCCCCGCCGGCGCTGGTGTATTTCCGCATTGGCGACAGCGAGCAGACGGCGAGCCTCGACGTGACGCTCAACGTCGCGGCGACCGACGCCGCCGAGATGCGATTCAAGAATTCCGGCGCCGCAGCGTGGAGCGCATGGCGGCCCTACGCGAACAGCACCGCCTGGACGCTGGAGGATGGCTCGGACGGCCCGCGCACCGTCTATGCGCAGTGCCGCGACTACCTGGGCGAGGTCTCGAATATCAAGTCGGACAGCATAACCCTGGCGCGGTAGACGGCGACAACGATTGATGCTTGCGTCACGCCGCGAAGCGCTGTTGGCGAGCGTCAAGTCCCGTCGTCAACCGTGCACCTATGCGCGAGGCTGAGCGCCCGGCACGCGTGCGCACACGCTGCCCTGCGCGCTACTTACGCGCTCGCGTCTGAACCTGCAGCCGCTGCCCTCAGAACGTATAGCCCAAGCCCACCAACCCGTGCAGGGCAATGTTGGGCGCCTTGGCGTGTCCATTTGCCACATCAACCCGCGCGTTGGCCGCAGTGATCTTCCCCTCGACCGTGGCAAAGAGCTTCTCCGTCAGGGCAAAGCGCTTGCCAACCGCTGCCTGGCCCGCGGGCCCGGTGAAGTGATAGCCGGTGTCATGGCTCTCCCCGCGCACGGTGCTCTCGGTGTGCGCGACGACGGCCCCCACGCCGAGATGATAGATGAGCCCGCCGCGCACATCGGCGCGATTGATGAGCAGCAGGTTGTAGCCATGGGAGATCTCGAAGCGCTGGACCTCGGCAGGGTTATTGGTCAGGTAGACCTTGTGATGAATCATCTCTAGCTCCCAGGCGTGGCCATGCTTCCACTTGCCGATGCGCCAGGCGTAATAGGGGCTGTCGGAGAAAGGCCGCGTGTGGTACGTCGCGGTGAAATCGAGGTCGGGCTGCCCCGCCTGCGAGATGGTCAGCGGGGTGCGGAAGTTGTAGGCGGTGCCGGTGAACAGCTCGACGCTCCAGCCGTTCTGCGGCTGCCGATGGTGCTTGTGCTTGGCCGGGTCGCTTTGCGGCTGCGTCGGGGCGGCAAAACATGCGCAACCGGCGGCCAATAGCACCAGCACGACGACAAGCGAACGCGGATATCTCATGGTCGTCTCTCCCACCCGATGTAACGCCCGGTTGCGGCCGCGACTCGCGCTTCGGTGATCGTGCCGCGGGCGCTCTGGCGCATAAGGTTTGCCGCCGGCAATCAATTCCTTGGCGGCTCAGTCCGACATTTCGACCGCTGACTGCCCGCTACTGACCGCGCACGACCGACTACTCTCTGCTAACTGCTAACCGCTGACTGCTCACTGCTGTTGTCTGCTGTCTGCTCGCTATCTCCCCCGCGCCTCACTCCTGCCACACCGTCAGCCCCTCGCGCGCGATGCGGTAATCCAGATTGCTCGCGCCCCCCGCCGCCAGCGCCGCAATCACTGCCTCGCGCTTATCCGGCGGTGCGACAGTGATCATGCATCCGCCGCCGCCGGCGCCGCAGATCTTGCTCGCCCACGCCCCGGCTTTCGCCGCCGCCGCCATCAGCCGGTCGATCTGCGGCGTCGTCACCCCCTCGGCGAGCTGCTTGCGGTTCTGCCACTCTTCGTCCACCAGCCCCGCGAAGCACTTGAGATCCTGCCGCGCCAGCGCCTGCTCCATCGCCAGCGCCGTGCGCCTGATGGCATGCATGCAGACGCGGTTGTTGCCGATGTTCTCGATGTAAGCCTTCAGCATGTTCCAGTTGCTGGTGCCCGAGAAGCGGCTCTCGCCAGTGAAGCTCAGGATGATGCAGTTCTCCAGCGTACGCAGGAAACTCTCGTCCGTCACCAGCGGCCGGCGCTCGTTGCCGCCGACGCGAAACCAGATCGCGCTCACCCCGCCGTGGAGGGCGGCGAAGTAGTCCTGCTTGCCGGTGGGGATGCCGATGCACTGCGCTTCGATGTCAGCGCCCCAGTCGATGAACTGGTCGGGCGTGAAGCGCGTGCCGTTGAGGTGATCCAGCGCGCCGGTCAAAGCGATCAGGAGCGACGATGACGCGCCGAGCCCCGAGCCGTGGGGCACGGTGTTGCGCGTCGTGACGTTGACGCCGGCCTTGGGCGCGTAGAACTTGACGATGCGCGCGACGAGGTCGAGCTCCTTGCCCACCGGCAGCGAGGCGACATCGCGTGCCGACAACTGCGCGCCGGTGTCCTCGGAGCGCAGGTGAATCTCGGCGTCGGCGCGCGGCTCGATGGTTACGTGGCTCAGCAGCGTGATGCCCGTGTTGAGCGTCAGACCGCCGTCAACGAAGACGTTGAGCGGGTGAATATCGAGCGTTCCCCCGGCGAGATCAATGCGCGTGGGCGCGGTGGCGCGGATGGTCATGGCAGTGGGCCTCCGAGAAGCGGCGGTGCGGCTCGTGGTCCGAGGTCGGTGGTCCGTAGTCCGCGGTCCGAAGTCCATGACCATAGGCGTAGGGCTAGGGCCTGCCGTGCCCTACGTCCGCTGGCCGCAATCCGCCCGTCGCTAGAGTGGCGATTTCTTCGGTGTGAACCGAGGCGACTCCTCTCCCTCGAAGAGGGAGAGGACTAACAGGCCTGTGATAAAGTCCAATACCTCTGTGCGACGAGCAGGCTTCCACCTGTAGGGCGGGCGTTCCTACGCCCGCCTAGAGGCGGCGGGGATAGGAATCCCCGCCCTACAAGGTCTGGACTTGGAGTCCCTGAGCCCGAGAGCCACTTTATCACAGGCCTGCTAAGGTGAGGGTGGACACCGCGCTATGCCACCCTCTCCCGGCCTCTCCCTGAGAGGGAGAGGGGTTGGCAGCTGCGTTACGAGACCCAGTGAAAATCACTGTACCTGCGGACTGCGGAGGGTGTGGTTTCAAGCGTTGGTATCAAGCACGCGTCCTAACCGGCCCCCAATCCACCACGTGCGTATCGCTGATAGCTTGCATCATCGCCTCTACATCTTCCTCGCTCAGCCGGCCGCAGTGACGCAGCAAGGCTGCCGGCGACCCTCTCCTCGGCTCGCGTTTGGGCTTGCGCGCCTTTGCGGCACCCGACGCTTTCTCGGCTTTCCGTCGTGTCGCTCTGCTCATGTGATGGATTGTAGGCGAGAGTTCGATGCGAGTCACGATTATTGCCACGTCTTCGCGCGACCCCGGAGACTCGGTAGTTCGGCCATCACGGGCCTGCTTTTCCCCGTCACCTGCGCGGTCTGCATGCCTCTACTTCCATTCGAAATCGGGCGGCGGCAACCCGACGTCCGGGTGCTTCAGGCAGAAGATGCAGACCTTGGAGATTGGGAGAGTCACCGCCCTATGCTTGGCGTCATAGTGACAATCCTTCGCCCAGTTGTTCGGGATGGTCAAAGCGCCCACCTTCTGCTTCTCATTCTCCGGCCCCTTAGGGGTTCTTTTCTTCTTAGCCATGATGTACCTCCTTGACTGCGTCTCACTCTATTGTACAGCGAAAGCCCATTTTCGGGTTCAAGTTTCTTGAAATCTGCACTTGGTTCGAGAACACTCCGTTCAGCAAGCTGCGGCGACGAAGAGTGCGCGCGGGAAACAGCCGTTGGGCCGGGCAGGGGGGAGAATTTCGGGCGAGTTTCAGGAATTTGCGCGGGACACGACTTGATCTCGACGCCCCATGAGCGCTGGAACCTTCAGCGCCGTCAACCAACGCGGGCGGGAACGCACCCCCCTTTTCGTCTCGCTCAAGCTTTGTACGCCGCCCTCGCTGCTTCGCCGCCCAAGTCGAGTGAATCCTGTTCTGGAACCCGCGCCCGCCCAAGCAGGTGAACCCGCCCGCGCATGGAAGACTGGCCACTATCCGCAGCGTGCCCTGTATGCTGAGTCCCTGCGTCCTCGGCGCGCTCTGCGGTGAAATGACGAGACCCCAGGAGGTATCATGCGCATCGGATTCGTGACCGGCTATTCGCAGGAGCGGGCGGAGTTCGCCGCCGCCGCGGGGTTCGACGGCCTGGAGATTTCCACCGGCGCCATACCCGCCAAGTCGGACGTGCGCGAGATCAAAGAGACGATGCAGCGCAACGGCATCGCCACGCTCACCGTCTTTCATTACGAGAACTACGCCGCCGCCGCCGCCGCTGCCGCGCGCAAGGCCCGCGCCAACTTCGGCAAGGCGTGCGACATGGCGCGCGAGCTCGGCACCCACGTCGTTACCGTTAACGCCTGGGTGCCGCGCGACGCGTCGCTCGACAACAAGTTCGCCGCCTACAACCGTATCTTCGGCGAGCTCGCCAAGGTCGCGCGCGACAAAGGTTGCCTCATCGCCATCGAGAACTGCCCCCACGGCTTCGCCAACATCGCCTGGAGCCCCGCCAACTGGGAGCGCATGTTCAACGAATTGCCGACCAAGACGGTCGGGCTCGAGTATGACCCCTCGCACCTGGTGTGGCAGGGCATAGATTACGTCGCGGCGCTGCGCAAGTTCGGCAGCCGCGTCTATGCTTTCCACGCCAAGGACACCGAGATCATCCCTGAGAAGCTGAGCTACGGCGGCATCTATGGCTCCGGGTGGTGGCGCTTCCGCATCCCCGGCCACGGCGACATCAACTGGAAGCGCCTCTTCACCATCCTCGATGACCTCAACTACGGCGGCGACATCATCATCGAGCACGAGGATCCGGTGTTCTCGGGCAGCCGGCGCGACGAGGGATTGCGGCTGGGGCTGAAGTTCCTGCGGCAGTTCGTGGTGTGAAACGGCGATACTATCCGCAGATTGCGCGGATTGCGATCAACCGCAGAGCACGCGGAGAACGCAGAGCGGGAACGACATCCACAGATTTCACAGGTTTCGCAGATTAGGCCGGAAGATCCGGATACGAGGAATCTGCGCAATCTGTGTAATCTGTGGATGCTTAGTCCCTCCCTCACGCCCAGCGGCCGATGAGGTAGTACGCGATCGCCCCCAGGACGGCCGCCACCGGCGGCGTGAGCACCCACGCGATGACGATGTTGCCGGCCACCCCCCAGCGCACCGCCGACAGCCGCCGCGAGGCGCCCACGCCCATGATGGCGGAGGAGATAACGTGGGTGGTGCTGACGGGCAGGCCCAGGTGGCTGGCGGCCTGGATGACGACGGCCGACGCGGTCTCGGCGGCGAAGCCGTGAATGGGCTGTAAGCGGATAATGCGCATGCCCAGAGTGTGGATGATCTTCCAGCCGCCGAACGCGGTGCCGAGCGCCATCGCCAGCGCGCAGACGAGCTTGACCCAGGTGGGCACGACAAAGGTGCCCAGGTAGCCGCCGGCCACCAGGGCGAGGGTGATGACGCCCATCGACTTCTGCGCGTCATTGGTGCCGTGGCTGAAGGCGACGAAGGCGGCGGAGAGGAGCTGCAAGCGTCGGAAACTGGCGTTGACCCGCGCCGGAATCGCGCGGTGCAGCAGCCATAACAGCGCGACCATCAGCCCCAGCCCGACCGCAAAGCCGACGGCGGGCGAGGTCAGCAGCGAGCCGAAGATCTCGCCCAGGCCGCGCGCATTGAGGATGCCGAAGCCGCGGTAGGCCGCCGCCGCGCCCACCACCCCGCCCACCAGCGCGTGCGACGAGCTGGAAGGGAGGCCCCAGTACCAGGTGATGAGGTTCCAGGCGATGGCCCCCAGCAGCGCCGCGATCACCACGCCCTGGGTTGCCGCCTCGGGCGCGACGATGCCCTGGCCGATGGTCTTGGCAACGGCGGTAGAGACGAGCGCGCCGGCGAAATTGAGCGCCGCTGCCATCACCACCGCGCGCATGGGGGTGAGCACGCGCGTCGACACCGACGTCGCGATCGCGTTGGCGGTGTCGTGAAAACCATTGATGAAATCGAATATCAGGGCGGCCCCGACGACGGCGACCGTCTGCAGGCTAAGCATACTTTACGACCACGCTCTCGATGATGTTGGCGATGTCCTCGCACTTGTCGATCGCCATCTCCACGTGCTCGTAGATCTCTTTCCACTTGATGGCGTCCATCGGCGTGGCGGTCTTGAACAGCTCCGCCAGCGCGCGCCGCGAGACGCGGTCGCCGTCGTTCTCCAGGCGGTTGATCTCGATGCAATGGTCGAGCAGGCGCCGCGGCCGCTTGAGATCGTGCAGGCCGGCGACGCCCTTCACCACCTCCGCCGCCGCCAGCTCCAGGATGCGCACCATGTCGCTCATGTATCCGCCCGGCGCGCTGACATCATAGAGGATCATGCGGTCGGCGGTCGCCTCGATGTAGTCCAGGACGTCGTCCAGCGTTGACGCCAGGCTGCGGATGTCCTCGGCGTCGATGGGCGTAACGAAAGTGATGTTGAGCCGCTCCATGATCTCGTGCGTGGTGATGTCGCCCTCGTGCTCGGTTTCCTCGATCAGCTTCTGCATCTCGACCGCGCGATCGAAGTTCTCCACCATCGCGTGCAGATAGCGCGCCCCCTGGACCACGTTGGTCGCCGCGGCGTCGAACAGGTCGAAGAATTGCTCATTGCGTGGAATGAAACGCAGCCGCATCGCATCACCTCTGCTGATCCTGTCTTTGCAGCGCCGACGGGTGCTGCATGCGATAGGGGAGTCCTGCCTGGAGCACCCCCCCGCCTATTGACGCTCGCGTAATAGGTTATACGTCAAACCGCTACTTGCGAGCGTCAAGTCCCATCGCTAGCCTCGAACGTAATATGCGAGCTTTAGTCCCGGATTATGCGTAAGGCAAGGAAAATGTCATTCCGAGCCCTTCGGCTTCGCTCAGGGTAGACTCCGCGAGGAATCCGCCTTCGCGGGCGACGAAGTTCCGCTTCGGCGGACGAAGGCGTCCCCTATCGCCCCTTCGCTCTGCTCAGGGCAGGCTCTTCAGCAACCCCGGTAGGGGACCGGCCGCTGGGGACAGTTACCTATTTCCCCAAGGGTTTCTACTGCCCCCCTTCGGTTCTTTGCGGGAAATAGGTAACTGTCCCCAATGCTCCGGGGTGACATCACCCGTTGGGTGAGCGTGTCACGCTCGATATGCATAATTTCGGTTAGTAGAGCCTGGAGCACGGGCACTCCTGCCCGTGGCTCCCAGATAGCCCCCAGGCGGCTAGGCCCTTCGGGCCGCCGTGTCCCTAGGCCCGACTCTGTCGGGCCGGGATGGCGGTCGAAGACCTAGCCAGCGGCCGGGAGACCTAGCCACAAGAGTGCCTGGGCTCCATAGGCGGGCAAGCCTCGATTCTGTGGGTAATGACACCTTGGACCCTGCGACTCAGCGCGGATTGCCGACTTCGGACTACCGACGGGTATGACCTTTCTCGGTGGGTGGCGTCTACGTGGGAGCCGCGTCTCGCGGCGATCCGGATCGCCCGGGGGCGCCGCGCTTGGCGCGGCCCGGGCGGCTAAGCAGGCTTCGCCTGCCGCCGTGGCGGCGCCGACATGTCGGCGCCTAGCCACTCCCACAGAGCCTGCCCTGAGCCTGTCGAAGGGAGCGTCGCCCGATCCCCACTCTCCGAGGTCACACCCCTACCGACCTCGGCCTCACGCCCCCACCGCCCGCTCCAGACGCTCGACATCCTTCAACGCCGCCTGGGCCGCGCGCTGCTCCGCCTCTTTCTTGCTCTTGCCTTCGCCCTTGCCCAGCAGGTGCCGCCCAAACCGCACCTCGATGACGAAGGTCTTGTCGTGGTCCGGCCCCTGCTCCGCAATCACCCGATAGACCGGCGGCTGCTTGTGCCGCCCCTGCGTCAGCTCCTGGAGCAGGGTCTTGAAATCACGCCGCTGCTCGTCCCGCTCCAGCGTCGCCATCGGCTCGCGCAGCATCCGCAGCACCAGCTCCTTCGTCGCCCGCAGCCCACGGTCGAGGTAGGTCGCGCCGATGACCGCCTCCAGCGCGTCCGACAGCAGCGACGGGCGCTCGCGGCCCCCGCTCTGATCCTCGCCCCGGGCCATGACCAGGAAGCGCCCCAACCCGATCCGACGCGCCGCATCGCTCAGCGTCGGCTCGCTTACCACCGCCGCCTTGAGCTTGGTCAGCTCGCCCTCGTCCCACTCGGGGAACGCATGGTAGAGGTGCTCCGCTACCACGTGCCCGAGGATCGCGTCGCCCAGGAACTCGAGGCGCTCGTTGCTGCAATGCTCGTCGCCGTCGGGGCGATACGAGCGATGCACCAGCGCCCGCGCCAGCAGCGCCGGCCGCCGAAAGCTCACCCCCAGCCGACGCTGAAGCTCTTCGAGTCGCTTCTTGTCGATGCCAACGTCCATAGCGATGATTCGAGCAGGGGATTGTCTCCCCTGAACGCCTTTAGACCCGGATTATGCGTAAGGCAAGGAAAATGTCATTCCGAGCCCTTCGGCTTCGCTCAGGGTAGACTCCGCGAGGAATCCGCCTTCGCGGGCGACGAAGTTGCGCTTCGGCGGACGAAGGCGTCCCCTATCGCCCCTTCAGCAACCCCGGTAGGGGACCGGCCGCTGGGGACAGTTACCTATTTCCCCAAGGGTTTCTGCTG
>Ga0315280_10009501_pt1 | contig 12456 bp, 13 predicted proteins | sample YL17G06_40_MG_FD_203697 | JGI IMG/M metagenome (GOLD analysis project Ga0315280, IMG submission 203697) | Sediment microbial communities from Yellowstone Lake, YNP, Wyoming, USA - YL17G06_40 | ecosystem: Environmental > Aquatic > Freshwater > Lake > Sediment | place: USA: Wyoming | collected... | reverse complement strand
AGGAGTCTATCGCCCTCGACATCCCGAGCGCACGGTTCTCTACCAGGTGCTCTTTCATTACTTCGACCGGTTCCTGACCGAATATGAGAGCAGATTCCAGCGGGAGTATGGCTTCTTCCGGCCGATCATCAAGGAGGTCGTGGACCGCTACCTCGACTGCGGCAATCCGCGCTGCGGGTTTGCCCGCATCCGCTGTCCTTCGTGCGGGGAAGAAAGATTGTTGATGTTTTCCTGCCGCACTCGGGGATTTTGCCCATCGTGTCACGCTAAGAGGCTTGAGGAGTGGGGCGAGTGGATGAGGGAGACACTCCTTCTGGACGTCCCTCACCGCCAGGTCGTCTTCACCATCCCCAAGATGCTCCGCATCTTCTTCAAGTACAACCGCCGGCTTCTGGGGGAGCTCTGCCGCTTGGCTCTCCGCTGCTTGACCCGTTATTTCGAGGTTTTAGCCGACAGCGCGCTGACGCCCGGGGTCATCGCGGTCATTCAGACCTTTGGAAATCGCATCAATCTTCACCCCCACCTCCATTTCCTGGTGACCGAGGGCGGAGTGGACGAGGCGGGCATCTTCCACAAGATCCCCCGGATCGACGATTCGCGGCTGGCTGAGCTCTTCGCCCGGGAGGTCCTCGCCGCGCTTGTCCGCCGGGAGCTTCTGAGCCCGGAATGGGCCGCGCGCATTCTCTCCTGGCGGCACACCGGCTTCTCAGTCCACAGCCAGGTCAGGGCCAAGACTAGCGTCGAGGCCGAGAGGGTCGGCAAGTACATGATCCGGCCGCTCCTTTCGCTGGAGCGCCTCTCTCTCGATGAAAAGCAAGGCCAGGTCTGCTACCGGTATGGGAAAAAGGGCGAAGAGGTCGAGAGGATGGACGACCTGGAGTTCATCGCCCGTGTGACTTCCCATATTCCCGACAAGGGACAAGTCACTGTCCGCTACTTCGGCTTATGCTGAGCTCAAAATTATGCTGAGTTGAGATTTCCTATTCCTCATAATTCCTTCTATTTCAAAAGCCTACATCTATTTTTCTCCTTCTCATACTCAGCATAATAATCGATCCGATCTTTCATGGAAAAACAGGAAAGGAGGAAAAAGTATGCAAGGGAAAGAACCTTTCAGCGGGTATGGCAAGCATTTACAACAAGATATAAGTCTCACTAAAAGCACACGATATCAATACATTCGCTATGTTCAATCCTTTCTGATTGAATCATTCAAAGAGGCGGCGCAAAGCTGAAGGTTCTATTTTATCCTTCTTGGAGAGCTTGTCATTATGCTGAGTATAATGAAATGTAATTGATTAAAAATCAGGAAATTACCCTGTTAACTCAGCATAATTTTGAACTCAGCATAATTCGGCCTCTACGCCAATGCTCAATTTTCATCAACCACCTCAAGCTGACGTTTATCGCCTCGAAGCCTCCGCCCCCTCGGGTTGCCTTCCAGGAATATCTCATGGCCGCCGAGGCTTCGGCCGAATATTTTTCATGATCTTCTCTTGACACGGAAGGAGAGGCCTGTGGAATTTCAGGCGCTTTTATGTGTCCCCACGGCTTTTTAGCCAGCCACGAGCAATTCCGGCTGTCCCTGACACCTCTTCAAGTCATGATCTATACTTTCTCCCGATGTTTGGAGGAGGGAATCGAACAGAAAATGCGCTCTCGGCTAGTTCAGCCAAAAACCAAACTCTTATCTATCGGGTCACGGAAGAGAGGGGCGAAGACATCCCGGCTATGGAGGGCGTCAATGATATTCAAGGGTTCTCCTTCGGCCCGTCATATTTGTCCCCCGGATGTCGGATAGAATTGTATCTGATAAAAAACCGTGATAATATGACTCCAAAAGGCGAGGACAAATATGAATATTAAAATTGAGAACCTCACCGTTTCCGATTTTCCCGGCATTGATGAGGCCAAGTTCAACGAATGGAAAGCGCTCAAAATCAAGAGGAACCGTGAACAGAGAATTGTCTTTTCTATTGGGGTTGGAATATTGCTCATCTTGAGCGTCCTGACTGCTAAGTCCATATTCCTGTTGATATACCTGAGTTTGTTCCTGAGTTTGTTTATAATTGATGACGTTTACATAATTTATCGCATAAGATACAAGCACTTGCGCCAACTTGGTAAGGAACTCAAGATGTCCGCCCGGTTGAGGGCAAAGAAAAAGGGCAAAGAGTTTACCGGGTAGACGACGAGCCGTTCCCTCCGGCGTCACGCTTCCTCCTCCGGCTCCGGCTCGATGCCCTGGCCGTCGCCGCCCTCGCCCTGGCCCTCTGGCTCAACGACGGCCTCCCGGTCCCGTCCGGTCCTCCAGGCTCTACGCCCCGTGATCGCCCGTCCTGCGCGATCCTAACGCGATTCTTCGCGTCGTGTTCGGCGATGATGGCCTCGAGTGTCGGGCCCGGCGGCTCAACCCGGCCCAGCCCCAAGAGCGCCAGACATTCTTTGATATGACGGTTGAAGGCCAGGTAGTGATGAGTCAGGCCGGAAGTCAGTTCACCTTTGGCGTCAAGTATCCCGTGCTCCCTGGCGTGCTCCTCGATCAGCCGGACGACCCCCAAGAACGTGACGATCCGGTCGATCAGAACCCTCTGCGCCGTGGACAGAGCCTCTTAAAAGAAATTCGTTTTCTGCTGCGCTGGCTAAATGAGTGTCCAAGCGCCAATTTTGGCTCACCCCATCCGAGGGAATGATATATCTGGGCATTGTCGGATGTCAAATTGAGCTGAAACCAGGCGAAAGGGGGCAACAAGCTGCGGTCAAGCCAAAAAAGTGTCGGAACTCGGACAGACCTCTTCTCCCATGTCAAGAGAGAATCACGAAAAATACTCAGCCGGGGCCTCAGCGGCCACGAGATATTCCTGGAAGGCAACTTGAGGCGGCGGGGGCCTCTCGGCAACCGAATGCATCTTCGGCCGCCTTAAGATAATCGGCGTTGCCAAAGTCACTAAAACCTATGTGAACATGGCACTCTGTCAAAAGAGCCGGTGGAGACGAACAGGTCTTCGTGACAACAAGAGTTGCCTCCTTATCCTTATGGCCGTCAACTGCTGTTGATACTCTGAAGGAAAGAGAGTGGGTTTATGGTGGCCTCTTTCAGGGGGAAAGGGACCGAGAGGAGGCTCTGTGTGAGGTGGTCTATTTCTTGATGAAAAGCTCCTGCTGTGGCAGGAGTCTATCGCCCTCGACATCCCGAGCGCACGGTTCTCTACCAGGTGCTCTTCCATTACTTCGACCGGTTCCTGACCGAATATGAGAGCAGATTCCAGCGGGAGTATGGCTTCTTCCGGCCGATCATCAAGGACGTCGTCGAGCGCTATCTCGACTGCGGCAACCCCCGCTGCGGGTTTGCTCGAATCCGCTGTCCGGACTGTGGCGAGGAGCGACTCTTGATGTTCTCCTGCCGTACCCGTGGGTTCTGTCCATCGTGTCATTCGAAGAGGCTCGAGGAATGGGGAGAGTGGATGAGGGAGACACTCCTTCTGGATGTCCCTCACCGCCAGGTCGTCTTCACCATCCCCAAGATGCTCCGCATCTTCTTCCGCTACAACCGCCGGCTGCTGGGGGAGCTCTGCCGCTTGGCTCTCCGCTGCTTGACCCGTTATTTCGAGGTTTTAGCCGACAGCGCGCTCGTGCCCGGGGTCATCGCGGTCATTCAGACCTTTGGAAATCGCATCAATCTTCACCCCCACCTCCATTTCCTGGTGACCGAGGGCGGAGTGGACGAGGCGGGCATCTTCCACAAGATCCTACGGATCGACGACTCGCGACTGACTGAGCTCTTCGGCCGCGAGGTCCTGGCCGACCTTGCCGGCCGGGAGCTTCTGAGCCCCGAATGGGCCGCGCGCATTCTCTCCTGGCGCCACACGGGATTCTCGGTCCATAGCCTGGTGCGGGCTAAGACCAAGCTCGAGGCCGAGCGGGTGGGCAAGTATATGCGCCGGCCGCTCCTCTCCCTCGATGAAAGGGAAGGCAAGGTCTGCTACCGGTATGGGAAAAAGGGCGGAGAGGTCGAGCGGATGGACTACCTGGAGTTCATCGCCCGGACAACTTCCCATATCCCCGACAAGGGCCAGGTCACCGTCCGTTATTACGGCTTATGCTGAGCTCAGCATAACCCGTATTATGCTGAGTTTAAAATTATGCTGAGTTAAGATTTTCTATTCCTCATAATTCCTTCTATTTCAAAAATCTACATCTATTTTTCTTCTTCCCAAACTCAGCATAATAATCGATCCAATCTTTCATGGAAAAACAGGAAAGGAGGAATGACTATGCAAGTGAAAGAACTTATCAGGGGACCCGTCGTTGAGAAGCGTGCGGTATCAGGCTAGTTATTCCATTTTATCCTTCTTGGAGAGCCTGTGATTATGCTGAGTATCACGGAACGTAATTGGTTAAATATAAGGGAAATACGCTGATAACTCAGCATAATTTTGAACTCAGCATAATACGGCCTCTACGCCAACGCCCATCGAGGGAAGGTCAAGAAGACGAGCCTTGGGCCTTTTCCTCTCCGGATGGCGGAAGACGAGTCCCGGCGTCTCCCGGCCAAGGGCTGGGCCGAGATGATCCGCAAGGTCTACGAGGTTGATCCCCTCCTCTGCCCCGGATGTGGCGGGACGATGAAGATCATTGCCTTCCTGACGGACTATGCCGTAGTGGACAGGATCATCAACCACCTCAAGCTGACGTTTATCGCCTCGAAGCCCCCGCCCCCTCAGGTTGCCTTCCAGGAATATCTCATGACCGCCGAGGCCTCCACTGAATATTTTTCATGATTCTCTCTTGACACGGAAGGAGAGGCCTGTGGAATTTCAGGCGCCTTTATGTGTCCCCACGGCTTTTTAGCCAGCCACGAGCAATTCCGGCTGTCCTTGACACCTCTTCAAGTCATGATCTATACTTCCTCCCGATGTTTGGAGGAGGGAATCGAACAGAAAATGCGCTCTCGGCTAGTTCAGCCAAAAACCAAACTCTTTCTATGATGATGTGATGCAAGTACTTTCTATAGCGCCTCCTTCCTTTTTCTTTTTCTTGCCTTCTTTGTAGGTCTTGTGGACCATCCTATCCGTGCCCTTAGCCCGAAGGCTATGTCCGCACACACTCTAACGTCAGGTCCCGGCCCCTTAACCTATCACGCAATGCGGCCTTCTCAAGCCCATTAAAGAGTTTCTCAAGGCGGCCGAGTTATCTTCGATAAGCAATGTAAATCCGTCCCTCTTTTAAGACCTTATAGATGATCGTCAGAAGTCGCCTGGCCGTGGCCACTTTGGCTTTGTTGGCGCCTTTATTGCGGGCCAGCCGTTCGAAAAAGCAGCGCAGATCAAAGTCCGCCCGAATCCCAGGCCAGACCGCCTCCACTGCCGCCCAGCGCAACCAGCGGTTGCCCGCCCGCACGATCTTCCCATGATGGGTCCTGTCGCCAGAGCTATGAGTCGAGGGGATGACCCCAGCATAGGCATGAAGATGAGCCGCATCGGTAAACCGGTTGATGTCTGCGATCTCCACCACAACCAGAACAGCTAAATATTTCCCAAACCCGGGAATCGTCCGGATGAGCTGAGCCTCCCGGCTCTCTTCATAGAGCTTCTCGACCAGAGCGGTTGACTCCTCGATCCTCGTCTCTAAATGCCGATAGGTCCTGAGCAGCGCTTCCAACAGTTCCTTCTCCTGCCTATCTCCAGCCGCAGGAGCACCTTCTGGCCTTTCTCCGAAAAGATATTGGTCTCCCGTGCCACTTCCTCCCGCACCTCCTCTCTCTGCTGAGCCAGAAACGCATGAACCCGATTCTTCAGCGCCGTCCGAGCGCTCACATAAAAGGCCCTCTGCCGTAAGACCCGCTGGGCTTGCCGGTTCTCGGCCGACCGCCGATACACCTCCGGCACCATGTTCATCCGTAAAAGATGGGCCAACACCTTCGAGTCCCGCTTGTCCGTCTTGATCTTCGCCCGAGCGATCGCCTTCACTTCATTCGGATGAGCGATCTTGACCGCAACCCCCATCTCTTCTAATACATCCACCATCGTGTAGCTCGAGCGCCCTGTCTCGATGACGGCTTCAACCGCCTCCAAACCCTCCAGGAACTTCTCGATCTCCGCCCGCAGGTTCGCCACCCGGCCGGATCGGAGCACCTGACCTTCTTGATCCATCAAAGTCAGGTGCCAGTATTGCCTGTGATGGTCAATACCCATATAATGCATCTGTGCACCTCCTTAAGGTGAATTTAATTCCAACCGGAAGTTTACCAAACTCCCGGAGGAGGTGCATCACATCATCATGTTACCTATCCTTCTGATATTGATAGTCTCTTTTACTTCATGCTCTAAACCCAATCTTGGTGATATCGTCAGAGAAGTTATCAAGGCCACCAACAATGACGATATAAAGAAAAACCAGACTTTTTTCGCAGACGATATTGTTCTTGAACCGGATGCAAATACAAAGTTGTCTGGAAAAGACCAATTGAGAAATTTGATGGAATGGGATGTTGTAAACAATGCCCGGCTTACCATTAAAGATCTGAAAGTGGAAGGGAACACCGTTATTGTCAATCTAACAGAGAAAGATGAAGGTTGGAGACTCCTGGGAATAGAGGAGCTCCCTTTTACGGCGACTTATGAATTCCAAGGTCGTCTAATAGGGAAAGTAAAACTTGAATTCACCCCTGAAAGCTGGAAGATTTTTGAGGATAAATTTAGACCCTTCGCCGAGTGGGCCAGGCAGGAGCATCCGCAAGAATATGACAAGATGGCTAAGGGCGGGTATTCGGCAGAAAGCGCGAAACTTTATTTGTCTCTCGCGAAGGAGTGGAGAGATAAAACACAATAATAATCCCCCTAGACTTAACCCACGGCGTCTGGATGGAACTTTTCCAAAATAGTCCCGCTGGACCTGATGCATGCTCCTGCGGCGGGCTGCCGATTATTTCTCGAAGCCGACCTTCTTCAGCAGCTCTTTGTACCTCGGATCTGAGCGCAGATTCTTGATCCAGGGATCGATTTTGATCGAAATCATTTGGCCGGTACGCTCCTCGTAAGCTTTGTTCAGCCATTCGAAGGCTTGATCTTTTTCTCCCAGGCCGGCGTAGACTTCCCCTATCATATAAGCATCAACATAGCGCTTCTCTCTCAAGTCCAGCATGCGGTTTAAAAAACCCCGGGCCTTCTCCTGTCTTCCTGAGACGGCGTAAACCCATCCCAAAAAACATAAAATCTGGGCATCTTCGAGCGTCGGCCAAACAGATATCATTTTATCGGCCTGAGCAACGGCTTCTCCGTACATTCCTTTAAGTGCATAAGTCGAAGCCAAAAATAACTGTCCTAAAAGAATATTTGGATCCATATCCAGTCCCTTTTTGATCTGGTCAATGGCTTCATCAAAACGGCCCGCTAGGTGATAGCCAAATCCTCCCAGATATGTATAGGTCACTGGCGAAGCTGGATCAAGCTCTACGGCACGTTTGAATCCAGCGATGGCTTCGTCAAATCTTCCCATAAAGGCTAAATATATTGAGTATAGAATATAGACATCCACGCTGCCGGGGCTCAGCTTAATGGCACGCTTGAACTCGCGCTCAGCGCCGGCGAAATCCCAATCAAGAAAGAACTTAAGGTAGCCGAGCGAGGCGTGGGCTTCCCCGAGCTCCTCATCGAGCTCAAGGGCTTTTAACACTGCTTCTTTGGCCTTTGGGTAGCTCTCTTCGGGAGCGAGACCACTAATAGTGCAAAGAACGCTATAGCATGTTGCCTGACCCGCATAGGCCAGAGCATAGCCTGGATCCTTGGCTATGGCCTGCTCCAAGTATCTAATGGCCTTATTCATATCTTCTTCAGTGGTTTTGTAATAGAAATAGCGTCCGAGGAGATAGAGATTGTAAGCTTCAAGATTCTCGGTGGGGCGCTTCACCACTCGCGCTTTTTCATCACTCAAGAGCGTTAGCTTGAGTTTATCCGCCACGGTTAGGGCAATCTCATCCTGGATGGCGAAGACCTTGGTCAGCTCTTTATCATAAGTCTCGGACCAAATATGATAGCTATCAGAGACGTTAACAAGCTGAACCGTGATCCGGAGCTGGCCGTCTTCTTTCCTGATACTCCCTTCGAGCACCTTCTCGACGTTGAGCTTCCGTCCAACCTCACGGATATCTTCAGCTTTTCCCTTAAACATGAAAACAGAGGTCCTGGCGGGAACCTTGAGCTCCTTGATATTGCTCAGCCGGTTGATGAGCTCCTCGGTCATCCCGTCGCAGAAATACTCCTGGTCTTTCTGGGGGCTCATATCAACGAATGGAAGCACGGCGATGGAGTTTTTCCATTGAGCGGCCGGAAAGGTCTCTTCTGCCGGTTCTTTCAGGTGAAGAATCAGGTTGAGGTCCATGAGAATGGTAACGAGGAAAATAAGAGGTATCAAAATGAGTTCCGGTTTGAATTTCCTTGGCTTCTCCCGACCGGCAAACCATCTCCAAATCAGAGTGCAGAGGAGTGTGCCTATGAGAGTGATAAGTGTTATGTCCAGCAGTTTTTCTGGAAGGTGATAATGAACGACGAGAATCCAGTGGACGATTTCATAGATCAGCCAGCCGCCCCCGACAAATGCGGCCACAATCTCTACGATCCGCTTCTTTCTCAATTCAAGAAGGAAACGTTTAAGGCCCGCAGGCTCTCTTTTGGCGGCAGGCAACTCTTCCCCTTCGGGAGGCTTCATATCTTCCCTCAATTCTCTCATAACTTATAGCAGGGCAAAAAGTTGAAGTCAATGAAAAAGCAAGTTTGCTGGAGTGATTTCACTTCGATGCAAAATATGAATATATTAAGATCGGCGGCGAAAAAAGGATAGGAATTCTTCCGGGCTGAGGATCTTTATCCCCATGTAATCTCGGATGGACTTCAAGCGCTTGTCGCCGGTGATGATTGCCTCGGCCTTGAGGGAAACGGCGCACTCGATGAACTTGTCATCGGACGGATCCTTTTGGACGACCTTGAGCGATGGGGTTTTCGTAATGAAGGAAAGATGATAACCCTTGACCAAAAGGTCGATGAGTTCGCCGATCTCCGGCTCTTCTTTAAGTCCCAGCCTCCGGAGGACATTGATATATTCCTCGATGATAGGCGGAGAGAGGCAGATTGTGATCTCTCCTTTTTTCCAGAGGTCGATGATTTTGCGGGGCTTTCCTCCAAAAAAAGTAGAGACAAAGACATTCGTGTCGATAACGACTCTCATCCGCGTTTTTTTCGTGTTTCAGCGATGGCCTTATTTATGTCAGCGGGGCGGACACCGCGCGAAGTGAGCTTCGTGCCAATCCGGCTCCACAACTCATCAATATACGCGCCGATGTCCCTTTCCTTGATATAATCGCGGATGATTTCGCGGACCATCTGGCTGGCCGTTTTCCCTTCGTTCCGGGCCAGCCGGCTCAGGCGGTCCTTGAGCTCGCTATCGATACGGACGATCATCTGCTTATCCACGTCTGGCTCCTTTGTATAATCTGTATATACAATATATCATTTATCTGTAGCTGTCAAGCATCTTCGAGCTTGTTAAGGAAGTCCAGTCCGGTTGGCTTGCTGGCCCTAGTCACCGTGCGAAAGTCGCGCAGACATGGATGAAGTCATTCTCTCATTTGACTCTTTTTGCCTAAATCATTATCCTATGCTCATCCTTACGAGGGGAAGTACAGGCCATGAAATGCCCCCAATGTCACTCCGATAATCCCGAAGATACCGCCTACTGCGGCAAGTGCGGGACAAAGCTTGTTCGTCCCGAGAAGATCTTCATCTCCGAGACCAAGACAAGCGAGACCCCTTTAAAAGGCTTGACCAGGGGAAGCGTTTTTGCCGGGAAGCACAAGGTCCTCAAGGAGCTGGGCCGCGGCGGGATGGGGATTGTCTACAAGGCTGAGGACATAAAGCTCAAGCGCGCCGTCGCCCTTAAGTTTCTCCCGCCCGAACTCACCCGCGACCCGGATGCCAGAGAGAGATTCATTCAGGAGGCCCGGGCTGCCTCGGCTCTGGACCATCCCAATATTTGCACCATCCACGAGATCGAGGACACAGAGGCCGGCCAGATGTACATCGCCATGGCCTGTTATGAGGGCGAAAGCCTGAGAGAAAAGATCGCCCGCGGGCCGCTCGACGTCGAAGAAGCCACGGATATCGCCATTCAGATTGCCCAGGGTTTGGCGAAGGCGCATCAGAAAGACATTGTCCATCGGGACATCAAGCCGGCCAATATCATGATGACCGATGAGGGGGTGGCGAAGATTTTGGATTTTGGGCTGGCCAAGCTTGCGGGACAGGTGAGGCTGACCCGCGCCGGGACGACAATGGGCACTGTGGCCTACATGTCCCCGGAGCAAGCCCGAGGTGAAGCCGTTAACCATCGGACCGATATCTGGTCGCTGGGCGTTAGTCCTTTATGAGATGCTGACCGGCGAGCTCCCGTTCAAAGGGGAATACGAACAGGGGTTGATTCATTCGATTCTCAATGACCAACTACGACGCGTGACGACAGTCCGAAAAGGCATCCCGCCCGAGCTGGAGCGCATCATTGGCAAAGCCATGGCCAAGGATGCGGCCGAACGGTATCAGCACGCCCACGACATTGAGCTGGATTTGAAATCGCTCAGAAAGCGGCTGGAAACAGAAAGAGCGGAAAAAAGGCCGGCCAAGCCACTATCTTTAAAACGAAAATTATCCTACGCAGCTGGCGGCCTGATCGTTCTCTTAGCGATACTTTTCGTGGCAAAAATCACGATCTTCAAAGAACGGCAAAAATCGATCGATTCCATTGCCGTGCTGCCCTTTCAGAATCTTTCGGCTGACCCTGAGCAGGAATATTTCTCCGACGGCATGACCGACGCCCTCATCGCCGAGCTGTCGAAGATCAAGGCTTTGCGGGTGATTTCGCGAACCTCGGTCATGCGTTACAAGAAGGCCGAGAAACCTCTGCCCCAGATCGCCAGGGAACTCAATGTCATGGCGATTATCGAGGGTTCAGTGCAGCGGGTCCAGGACGAGGTGCGGATCACCGCCCAACTCGTTCGGGCCGCTCCGGAAAAACACTTATGGGCAAACTCGTTTACAAAGAATTTCAAAAAAATATTGGCGCTTCAGAGTGAAGTGGCCCAGGCCATTGCCAGAGAAATCAACGTCACGATGACGGCCGAAGAGCGGAAGCGGCTGGCTGTCTCGCGGCCCGTCGATCCTGAGGCGCACGAGGCCTATCTTAAGGGGCGGTTCTTCATCAATAAGTTCACGGAAGCGGATATCAGGAAAGGCATCGCCTATTTTGAGCAAGCGATCGCTAGAGACCCGCAATATGCCTCGGCCTACACTGGGATGGCTGAAGGATATGATAACTTGATCAGTATGTACCGGGTGCCTCCAAAGGAGGCTCAGCCGATAATCAAAGACCTGGCCCTGAAGGCGTTGAGTATTGACAAGTCCCTTGCCGAAGCTTATGCGTTCATCGGCGACTCAGAATTGTTTGATTGGAATTGGCAGGCGGCCGAGGAGAACTTCAAGCACGCCCTCGAGCTGGATCCCAATTACGTCACCGGGCATGCCTATTATGCTTTTTTCCTAATGTTGATGAAAAGATTCGATGAAGCTCTGAGCGAGAGTCAACGCGCCCTCGAGCTCGACCCTCTTTCCTTAATTGCCAATTACGGCTTGACGAGCATGTTCTGGTTCACGCAACAGTATGACCGCGCTATCGCCCAGGCCAGGGAAATTCTTAATATCGACCCTAACCCCCACCTTGGATATTTCTGCCTCGGACAGTCCTATCTGGCAAAAAAGATGTATGCCGAGGCCATCGCCCAGTTCCAGAAGGCCATCGAGCTTGGTGATTTAACTTCTTTGACAGAACTCGCCATAGCTTATGTGCTCTCTGGAAATGTCATGAAGGCGCGAGAGATTCTGGCCGATCCACGAACAAAAGATTTGCCCTTATCCTTGCTCGCGGTCGTTTATGCTTCTCTCGGCGAAAGGGAGCGCGGGCTTGAACTCCTGGAAAAAGCCTTTGAAAAGCGCGAGATCAATTTGCTCATGATCAATGCTTCTCCACGAGGGTTTTTGCCGGCCGTTGACAGCCTCCTCGCTGACCCTCGGTTCCAGGCGTTGATGAAAAAGGCAGGATTGGAAAATTAACCGACGAAGCGCAGGGGAAAAGAGGTGGTGGAGAGTATTATGTGGCGCTTAACTCATTAGAGGATAAAGTGAATTATGTATGACGTCCCCCTTGTGTCCCCCCTTTTGCCCCTGGTGAGCGCAATTGGAATTTGACATCTCGTCGAAAATATGTAAAATATGAATATCATATTTTACATCAGTAGTGTCCCAACGTTGATTTATTAAATCTATCCAAGTTACGCATTGTGAATAAATTGCAGCCGTTCATGGCCACAATCGATTTGAAGAGGATTTTATATTATTGTCACTCCTTTGTCCAGGA
>Ga0315280_10009500_pt1 | contig 12457 bp, 10 predicted proteins | sample YL17G06_40_MG_FD_203697 | JGI IMG/M metagenome (GOLD analysis project Ga0315280, IMG submission 203697) | Sediment microbial communities from Yellowstone Lake, YNP, Wyoming, USA - YL17G06_40 | ecosystem: Environmental > Aquatic > Freshwater > Lake > Sediment | place: USA: Wyoming | collected... | reverse complement strand
AGGCTCAAGGGAGCAAAGCCCGATACAGCCAACCTCGCTCACCTTAGCTTGAGCATTCCGCCTCGACAGTTCCCGGTTAAAGGCTTCAACTACCGGCAACGCTCCGGCAGCTCGGCCGCAAGTAGCTGTGCCGATGAGGATGTGTGGGACTTCACCGTGATATAGGGAGTTCCAGTCGGACTTTGCCTGATTTTGAATTTCCTCAAAGGTCATAAGTAAGCATTACCAGAGCGTATTTTCTGTCATTGCGAGGAGTCCTTCCACGGAAGGGCGACGTGGCAATCTCCGTAGCAAAATAGCCGTAAGATTCTTCGCTTCGCTCAGAATGACACATAGCAAACAATCAATTAAACCCTTACTGCTTTTCTGATTGCTTCTCGCCCGCCGGCTTAATGGTCACCAGCAACTCCTCGACTTTTGGAGGTGTCATCCTGGGATAGACGGAATCACCGATTACAACTACCGGAGCTAAGGCACAACAACCAACGCAAGCTACCCTATCCAGACTGAACCCGTGGTCAGGTGTAATTCCGCCAACCTCGATGTCCAGTTCCCTGGCCATTGCCTCCAGGACAAGCTTGCCATCAGCCAAGTGGCAGGCGGTGCCCATACAAACTTTCACCGGGTGCTTGCCCAGCGGAGTAAAACGGAACTGATTATAAAAAGTGACGATGCCATAGACCGTGCTTCCTGGGATGTCCAAGAACTCAGCGATGGCCAGCATCGCCTCTTTTGAAAGATAACCAGACTTCTGTTGAACTTCCTGAAGAAGGGAAATTAGATGGCGCCTATTTTTTTTTTCCGGTTTCAGGATGTCTGCCAGCTCCTGCTTTAGTTCTTCCACTTCTTTACGAGGCTCGGCAGGTAAGCTGGTATCTCGCTGGCTTCTCTGGGCCCGACTATGATTTCCCAGCCCGGCAGCGCCTCTTCTAGCTCACCTCTAATCCGGGCTACCTTCCCCGGGATAATTAGTCTCCTGTGCTTTACTTTACTTTCAATTCCCGACTTCTTGATGAACGGCCCGATTGAGTCGCCAGAGAACTTGCCGGCTGCCCAAGCAGTGAGAACACCAAGTCCCTCGGCATCCTTGACACACAACCAAGACGGAACCTTGCTGCCTTCGACCTCTCCCGACACAATAAAGTATGTCAAAGCCCAATTACTTGTAACTAGAACCGGTGATTCTTCGTTCGGCTCCAGTACTTCGTAAACCTTCTCCTCTACTGACATCGGCATGCGTGGGTCAGTATAGATATTTAGCCTCTGGACCAGTAACGGCAATAGCGAGTATTGGTCAAAGTCAGAAAGGACAATAATGCCAGGATACTTAATCACAAACATGGCAGCTAGAAGGACTTGTCTGATTTCGTCCTTCGCTATGAAGCACGGAAATCCTATAGTGGGGTAACCCAGTAGCCTGAAGTTCTGTTTCAAGGCTGCTCGCCGAATCAGCGTCTGGTCCCTGATGGCTTCCTGCATATTCTTGGCGATTGGGTCTAAGACGATCTCCTCGATGCCTGCATCCTTCAACTTGGTGGTCAGCGGTATAAGCTCCTCCACGCTGCGACCCCTCACCACCACTGGCGTCGGCGAGGCCTTAATATCGGCAATCACCTTGTCGATGTTGTCTTTAGTTACCGGATAGAGCAGAGGCCGCCTGTCACCGCATATCCTTCGAGCTGAAAACAGAACATCAACATCTTCGGACATTAGCACTATAGGCAGGCCTGTACCCTCGCAGACCTTCTTTACCAACGCCTCAAATTTAGCTTTATCACCTGACTCAAACTGCAGCGCCAGAACGTTCGCCTTAAGAGCCAGCCCAACCCAGGGGAACTGCAGCTCTTTTATCTTCTTCAGCTTCTCATCTACCTTTGCCTCAGTCTCCTTATCTGAGATAAGCAGGGCAATGCCCGGCTGATGAACAAAAGTTTTCTCATGCCGATAAACCACTTCCTCATTGCCGATTTGGAGAGCATTTTCCCCGGTGCCTATAGTTACCAATTTGACAGGTGGTGCCAGAGCCTCTTCCAGCTCAGCCTTAACATCTGCTGGCAGGTAAGGACACTTATCAAGTGCTACACCACCAGTAGCCAGCTTCATGGCAAAGGCAAAACAGGTGGGAAAGCCACACTCGCGGCAGTTCTTCTTGCCTCCATCAGGAAGCCTCTTTACAATGTCAGTCCCTTTAAGCGGCATATCAGTCCTCCTAATTCATTATCTTATACAGGAAGCTCCACCTCACCCTTCACCCACGGATGTCCTACCCTATCCAGAAACTCAACCAGCTCATCAGTATTTTTGACATCCTCTTCAGTAGCTATTTTATCGTATAAATCCTCGGGTATAACATCCTTGTATCTCTCTTTTATTTCCTTGGGCGCCCACACCAACCGTCTCAATCCACCATCAGCCTGCAGGAACTTAGGGGACCGAAGATACTCCAGCGCCAAGCCCAAAAAGCCCTCTACCTGCCGGCCGCCGCTGGTATCTGCAGCCATAGTAGAGAAAGGTACACCAACTACAGTTGGACCGACGAAATCGCGATTGACGAGACCAAAAGCATCGACCTCGGGAATATAAAACCAAATCGCCTGGAAGCAACCACAGGAGGTATGCGGATACTCGAAAGCACTGTGCAAATAGACGCGTGTATAGGCTCCCATTGATTTTTCTGCTGCTAACTGATTAGTCCCCGTGTACTCACCCCTTATCGGATCTATTAAATCGCCCTTCTTCACCTCCTGCACTGGCCCCTCGGGGTCAAGCTTGTAAGCCGCTTTGCCGTCAAACCAGTTTATAGCCCCACAGTTGGCAATTCGCTCTGGAGTTATAGCACAAATATGGGTCGGGGCAAAGCTCTGACACAGAGCACAGCTATAGAATTCCTTCACATCTTCCTCCTTCAACCCCCTCGCCTTTTCATCCCTCTCATCATAGATTTTCATGGCATCAGCCAGAAGCTCTTCTGCTTTTTTCTCATCAGTAACAAAAGTTATGGAGATCTTCTCAATGATATCTATCTCTGACGTGTACAGAAAAATGAGTATTTTGCCTATTTCCTCGAACGAGTTAAGCCCCTTGGCAAAGGAATCCTTGTTTAACCTCATCCACATATCCTGCCTCTGGTTCATGTGATACAGACCTTCGATATAATTTGCATAAAGGTGTACCCTTCTTTCCAATACCGCCTCCATGTCCTTCTCCAGCTTCTCACCGGCAATATCTACCATCAAAGCCAGCGGATAGCTGCCCCCTTCTTTCATGTCCTTTATATCCGGACCGACGACTTCTATCTTTTCGTTCTCGACTTCATCAGGACTTTTCAATGTAACCAGCTCAAATTTGCTCTTTACCTGTGGGCCGCCGAACTCGACATACAAGTCGGCTTTCCTGATTACCTCGCCTTCATACTGGGGCCCAACATCTACCGGGAAAATTCCTGCCATTTTTTATGCCTCCTTCTCTTTTAGATTACTTATTAAACTCTCCAGGAACTCCTTCCACTGCGCATCTTTTCTAAAATTGGGAAGGGAATAGCTAGCATGCGGATAGTAGTATTTGCACAGAGTCATCGTCTTGAGGTGGGGAGCGTAATGCTTCAGAGTTGAAAGGGCCTGCTCACCGAGGTCAGTCCTGAAGCCCAGAAACATCACCAAATCATGATTGCCTTCCTTCTTAACACCTTTCCATTCCGGGTCCTTGAGATGGTTAAGAATCTCTATAATGTCATAGCTGCTGGCTGGCTCAACGCCCAGCTCAAGCAGCTTCTTCTTGGTATGGGCCGTAGCGCATATCGGAATATCAATGGTCTTAGCCATGTCCACGCCATACTCTATAAGTAGCTTACCACCCAAAGTCGTGGTAAGAGCCCAAGAGCCAAGCACCAGCAGAGGCCTTTGAGCACGTTTAATCAAGTGAGCATACTCGCTGGCATCTTCGATGATTCTCGCCGCTTTAGTCCCGGTCAACACATTAACTCGATGATATGGCAAAGTCGTGGTCATAATAAAACCTCCTTACTCATGCTACTTTCGCTGCCTTAATAGATTTCTCTACCGCCAATTTTGTCATAAGCCCGCCACGATGCATTAGGGTATCTTCAAATTCCTGATCCATTACCATCGTTGCCAGACACGGGTACTGGTGATGGAGCAGCCCAGCTTTCTCCACGGCATCCCGTTCCCAGACTCCAGCCAGGCCGTCAGCCACATACAGGCTGCAGCCACAAGGAGTCCCCCTGATAACTGTGACCCGCTTTATTCTATCTTTATCAAGCTCTATGTCTACTTCCGGCCTGCCGAAATACTCAGCAAATTCACGGACATACAGGTTTTGACTATCCTTCTCCGTCAAGGTGCAGAAGGGAACCGGATAGACCATCTCAACCCCCATAGATTCCAGCTTGCGCTTAATCTGCTTGGCTAAGCCGGGTGGCAGCCAGACACGGTTATCCGCCGGGGCGACCACCGCTTTGGCACCGCTCTTCTTCACCATGTCAGGTATCATCTGAGCCACCCCGGGGTGCTCACCCAGAGATATAAGCAAATCAGCCGCTGGCAACTCCTTAGGCAAAAACGCATCAGCGTCATCAATTATGGCTGGCAAATCCGATGGAAAGCTATAGGTGTAAACTTTCCAGCCAGCCGGACAATATTGCCTGATATTGTCCGCAATTCTCTGGCCATAATGACCTTGTATAGCTACCAGAATGCGCATATATCTATCCTGAGGTTCTTAAACCTATTTAGTGAACCACTGCATCTATAGGCACCTCTGACGGATAAGTACCAATCAGAGTGGGTAAGCTCAAAACTGGCTTCTCCTTCCAGCCCACTTTCTCTAGATAGGCCATCACCTCTTTCTTAAAGAAGATGGGTATATCCGAAGCCTTTCTAACGAAAAGATGAAGGTCATCGGGCAGTGTTCCCAGATACTGCTTATGCAGACCGATATAATGGGTGAGCTTGAGCTGGCGCCCCTGAGGCGTATCGTTCCTCCTGATACACAGCTTTGCCATGGTAACCATCGCTCTTTCTTTGGACTCCACCACGGTAATCAGATGTTCAGGAGAAGGCTCCTCAGTATTCACCAGCTTTTTCTCTCTGCCGTCCATCACCGTCCAATCATCCTCCTCCTTCCGACTCATGTAAAGCCTTCTATACTTGGCAGAATGGGGGCCCAAGACCACTGGGATTCCCAGCCGATTGCAGCCCGTGGCGATGGATGCCGCCTTCTGAGACATAGCCCCCCAGGCTAGGCCGCAAGCGCCAACACGGTTCAAGATATAGTCAGCTATGACCTCATAGTTACCCCTCAAAGGCAAGGTGGCAAATATATTAGCCACTTTCATGGCAGCGCCGGTGATATGGGCATTAGATACGCAGGAACCAATGTTCAGAACACCGCCGGCGTCGAAGTTAGGCGGGTATTTCTCGTAAACGGTCTTGCCATCCTTGTCCTTCTTCATGCCAGCCGCCATCGCCGAGCAGCCAGTCAGCACCACGATATACTTTCTCTTAGCGAACTCATCGACTATATCAGCAATTTCCGATATTTCCTCTGGGAAGTTCGAACAGCCGACAATAGCGATTATGCCAGGTATGGTGCCCAAAACTATAGGCGCCCCGACCTTTCTTATCTCTGTATCCATGACCGGCCCTCGCCCGGCTCGCACTTTCCATGTTTCATTTCCAGCTACAGCCTGCATCATCTTGAAGATAGGCACATGGCGAGGGCACTCCTGCTCACACTTGCCACAGCCGAGGCATTTGCTGAATACCTCAGCCAGCGGCTCCAGATTGCCATTCTTGGCTGCCTCCACAGCGTCGCCAACCGGCAGCAGATTGGGGCAGACCTGGCTGCACATGTTGCACAGCCGATGGTCCTTGGCCAGCTCGGGCACCTGCTCAGGCGTCACCAGCTCTTTCTTTCGCTTAGGCGCCAGCTCCAGAGCCACCCTAACCGCTACCTCAGCTGCTTTGTCTGGGTCAAATATCAATGTCTGCTTGCCCCCAACCATTTCTTTAATTATTTCGTCAACTTCCTTCTTGGTACAGTCTTCAAGGCCGTAGGAAGCTTTGTCTGTGGTGGCAATGAAAGCTGAGCCAACTTTCGCAGCCTGTTGAGGTATATCGGTTCTGATACACTGCTCGTCGGTAACAATAACATCGGCAAAGCCGGTTTTAACGAAGTAGAGCTGCCGTGACAACGGCCCGACTATCTTGGCTCTTTCGCTATATCTCGTCACCTCCAAGGCAGTGCAACAAATGCCTCCAACCTCAACCTTATCCTGCAGCCCATGCTCGTTAATATAATCAACGATTGGAACAGCCGTTACAGGATTGTGACCAACCAAAAGAATCGTTGGCTTCGTTTTATCTATGGACCCCCAGCCCATATCTACCAGCGGCGTATCAGCTACAGATGTTGGGTAGTTGAAACCCACAATTTCAGCAATGTCACAAACCTCCATAGCCACATGGTCTAGCATTGAAGCGTGAAGAGCCTTAGACTCATAGTCTAGCGCAGAACCCTCCTGACCAGTGTGTAGCGATGAAATAAGGTGTATAAGCTGACTCTCCACATATTCAATAGCCTTCTCCAAATCACCCAGAGTTTCCGGCTTCAGTCCTAGAACCGTTCTTATATGCGGCGCCTCAACAAATATCTGGTCGCCAAGGTTAATCTTATAATCTCTACCGTGCTTCTCAATCAAATAGTGAAGCACATGGCGGCCGTGCCCGCCGTGAGCCGACATGCCCATACAACAAGCCAAAAGGACAACCCTGGCCTGCTGGGCCGAAATATCGATGCCACAAGCCCCCCTCTTATCACCGGTAAGGTCACATTTGCCGTAAGTGCAGAAGCAGCACAAATCACACATCGGGGCATAGAACGGCTTATAAGTCTTCATAAGCCTCATATCCCAGTTTCTTAAGTCTGGAATCTCAGGCATCGGCGTATGGCCGACAGGCTCCCACGTATCTTCAGCCCTTATTATCTCCTTAACTTCGTCTTTTCTTGTATGTTTTTTCTTGGTAACTACTGCCATTTGTTTTAACCCCCATTAAATCTATTAACGCAAGAATTATACCATAATTAGGAATGGTTATCAATACTATATTTTACCAGTGTTTGTCTGTCGTTGCGAGGGCGTTAAGCCCGAAGCAATCCCAGCGATTGCCACGCTTCGCTCGCAATGACGGGGAGAAGTTACTCAACGATCTCATATCTTTCCCTCGATTACCTCTTTCATCAGCTTGCAGCTTTCAGTCTGCCGCAATACCAGGATATTGGCTCCAGCTAGAAGCAAGCTTAGCGCGGTAATGCTTTCCCATGCTAGCCCCTGCTTCTCGTTTTCCTTTGCCTGTTTAATCTTGGCACACTCACTGCCCAGGTCAGCTATAATAGGCATCTGCATGGTGTTGTCTCCGAACATAACACCAATGTGTTTCGTCCTCTCCATTATAGTGAAGCTGTATTCCATGCCATAGCCCAGAGCTGAGCTAAGCGGGTCGATGACTATCCGCTCACGAGGGAATGACTTCAAAAGCTTCACATTCAATTCTTTCTCCAGGTTTATATCCAGAGGTGTCTGCGCGATTATGCAATGCCCATTGTCCAGAGCTGCTTTAGCTATCGGCTCATAGTTCTCCTTTACCACCCGACCCAGGAGGAGATTTTCACCGGCACAAATTTCCGCTACCTTGGTCAGAACCTCAATATCCTTAGTCTCATCCCCTGAGCCACAGACGATAAGCGGCGACTTTATAGCCGATGCCACTTGCTTAACCACCGCAGCGGCCTTGTCAGCCAGAGCGTTTGCCCCTGCCGGGTCAGTGCTCACCAAACGCAGGCAAACAAGGTCAGCACCCAGGTCTAAGCACTTCTTAGCCCAGGCCACCGGGTCTGAAACAATGTCCTTATAGGGCTTAAGCTCCCACTCACTCCAACCCTGCGGCTCAGCATCAAAAACTTCTAAAGCCAGGCGCGGTCGGTTCTGAATTGTTCCCTCAAAAAAATGAAAGGGGAGAACACTCTCCCCCCCAATCTTCATAGCTTTTTCTCCCTTTCCAATCACCACCTCCGCTACTTTTCCTGAATAGGTCTCCAAGGGTGCTTTGTATTCCATCGTTCACTCCTTCTAAAGATTTCTAGCTCTCAAGCCAGGCATGAGAATAAAGCGTCTCTCCCATGAGCACTCTGGTGGTTTCCACGTAATCCTGCTCTTTTTGCGGCAAAGAAGACATATTTATAGCCTCTCCATCCATCGTCTTATAAATAAGGTCAACGATGTTAGGTAATTCGCCTTTATTCAAACTTACGAGCTCCTTGTCTAGGGTATCAGCAATTGCCGAGTACAATCCACATCTGCCCAGCATCACCATGTAGGTGCGATTTAGTACGCCCCTTAGTTCCTCAGGTGTACCGTTGGACACGTTTGACAGCCCCACCGTAGATTTAACACCGGGTAAGAGATCCTGCAATATCTTTGTAAACTCTAAAGCTTCAGCCACCTGCTTCTGGACAGCGCTGACCGGCAAGATGATGGGGTCAACCCAGATATCTTCGTTCGGGATACCGAGCTCGTTAGCCAGGGCAACCGTTTCCATGATGCTTTCTGTCCTGGAATCGACGTCAGGGGGACAACCTTTGTCGGTCAGCACTGAGATAACCACATCACAGTTGTATTTCTTAGCCAAGGGCAACATCAGTTCTTTGCTGTCGGTCCTTCCTGAAGCTGAATTAAGCAGAGGTCTTTTCTTGCAGACTTTGAGGCCAGCCTCCATGGCTATGGGATTCAAGGTGTCCACGGATATAGGTAAATCGGTGACTCCTTGAATCGTATTGACCAGCCACTGGGTTACCTCTTCCGGATCTCTTTTCGCCGGGCCGAGATTTAAGTCTATGTAATCAGCCCCAGCATCAGCCTGTGCTTTGGCTAAGTCCTGAATTACCTTGGGATTGCGTTCCTTGACAGCGTCGCTAACATGCTTGGAGATAATGTGGATACTTTCGCCGATTAAAATCATGTGAGCCCCTTTCTATTTGAGTTAGGCCAAACCAACGCAATATTGTAGCATCTCATCATATAAACGTCAACAGCATTTGTACCTAATTAAAGGGAAAAATCAACTTTATGGAAATGAGGCGCGGCGCCCACTCAGGGACGCTACTACATGTTACCTGTCATTCTGAGGGAGCCTTTCCCCCATGTCATTCTGAGGGAGCGGAGCGAGTCCTGAACGAAGTGAAGGAAAAATCTCACTTAATGGGGAGCGCCACGGAGAGGCAATGGTGGATTCTTCGCGGAGTTTATCCTGAACGCTGTGAGATTCTTCGCTACGCTCAGAATGACAGAGGCGAAGGGCTCGCAATGACAGATGCCCAGTTGGGCGAGGCTCTAGCCCCGCAGCTACACAATTGAAAGCTACAGAGGCTGAAAGCTATAATTGACTAACCAGGTTAATGAAAATGAACGCTTTCGATGATATTCTTTACCAGGCCTCTAAGCCGGCTCGCTACACCGGGGGCGAATGGAATAGCATCGCTAAAGATTGGCAGGCAACTCCAATTCGAATCGCCCTAGCTTTCCCGGATGTTTACGAAGTGGGTATGTCCAATCTGGCACTGCCTATTCTCTATAAGATACTCAATGACCAGCCCGACGTCCTCGCTGAGAGAGTCTATGCTCCCTGGATGGACATGGAAGCGCTGCTGCGACAGCATAACCTCCCACTGTTCAGCTTGGAGACCAAACACCCTCTGGCAGGTTTCGACGTCATCGGCTTTTCCTTGGGCTATGAACTTACCTACACCAATGTATTAAATATGCTCGACCTGGCCAAAATTCCACTGTTCAGTCATCAGCGGAACGATTCGCACCCTCTGATAATAGCTGGAGGCAGTTGCGCGCTTAACCCTGAGCCAATGGCTGATTTTATAGACCTATTTGTCATCGGTGAGGCTGAAGAGGCGATATTGAAATTACTAGAAGTCTTCCGGGCTTACAAAGACAATAAGAAGCAACTGTTACGAGAAGCCTCAGCTCTTCCTGGTGTGTATGTACCCAGTTTATATGAGGTGACCTACCACAAAGATGGCAGCTTCGCTAGCATTACGCCAAAAGTGTCCGAAGCCAGGCTACCAATTGAGCGCCAGATAATAGCCAGACTACCGCAGCCCATTACCAAGCCAGTAGTACCTTACATAAAAGTAGTTCACGACCGCGGCGCAGTCGAAATCCAGCGGGGGTGCAGCCGGGGGTGCCGCTTCTGTCAGGCCGGTATGATTTATCGGCCGGTTCGTGAACTCCCCGAGCCAGAAGTAATCGAGGCCGTGGCAGCGCTCGTAAGTAACTGCGGCTATAACGAAGTATCTCTGGTTTCTCTAAGCACCGGAGATTACCCTAACATAAGCGGGTTAATCGGTCAGCTGTCCCGCAAATATTACCAAGATAACCTTATCCTGTCCTTACCCAGCCTCCGCATAGACACGTCGTCTATAGACTTGATAGAGTCACTACCTTACCGACGCAAGACCACACTCACCTTTGCCCCTGAAGCTGGAACCGAAAGGCTGAGACACGTCATAAACAAAAGTATCGCCGAAGAGGCGATGCTCGGCACTTTCGCCGCCGCCTTTGAAAAAGGCTGGCTGAACCTCAAGCTATATTTCATGGTCGGCCTGCCCACCGAGACCATTGATGACATAAAGGGCATAATCGACCTGGTAACCAAAACCTGCCAGCTAGGCAGGAAGCTCAGAAGCAACTCACCGAGGCTTAGAGTCAGTGTAGCCACCTTTGTTCCCAAGCCCCACACCCCTTGCCAATGGCTAGCCCAGGACTCAGAAGCGCAGCTAATCCCAAAACATGAGCTTCTCAAACAAGGCTTACACCGGACTGGAGCCCACCTTTCATGGCAGGACACTAAAACCAGCCAGCTTGAAGCAGCCTTGTCCCGAGGTGACCGTAGGCTGGGAAAGGTTATCCACAAAGCCTGGGAACTGGGCAACAGGTTTGATGCCTGGCATGAATATTTTAACTACGACAACTGGCTGCATGCCTTCCAAGAAAGCGGACTTGACCCTAGCTTCTACGCTAACAGAGAGCGACCCTTGGACGAAGCATTACCCTGGCAGCATGTTGATACCGGAGTGACCCCGAGCTTTCTCAAGAAGGAATATCAGGACATGTGGCAAGGGAAGGAGACCCCTGACTGCCGCTATGGTCCTTGCAATGCCTGCGGACTCCAACAAAGGCATCCGGACTGCCAACAAAAATTCAAGACAATCGTCAAATTGATATAATACACAAGGGACAGGTCTTTAGACCTGTCCGAATGTGATAAGATAAGGGACAGACCTGAAGGTCTGTCCCTACAGCAAAAATTCAAGACAATCGTCAAGTTGATATAATAATACATAAGGAGGGGAGCTATGGTAAGCACATCTTCGCCTTCTGAAGCGGTATACTGGCCATTCAAGAAATATATGGACATGTATAACCAGTCAATACAAGACCCAGAACGCTTCTGGGCTGAAGAAGCTCGAAAGCTGGACTGGTTCAAGACCTGGGACACAGTCCTTGAGTGGGAACCACCCTTCGCCCGCTGGTTTGCCGGCGGCAAACTAAACGCCAGCTATCAATGCGTGGACCGCCACGTAAAGACCTGGCGGAGGAGTAAAGTTGCCATATATTGGGAAGGCGAGCTGGGCGATAGCCAGGTCCTAAGCTATTCTACCCTTTATAGGTGGGTCAATAAATTTGCTTCAGTCCTCAAAAATTTAGGTGTCAACAAAGGGGATACGGTCGCCCTATATCTACCAATGATTCCCGAGTTGCCTATATTCATGCTCGCTTGCGCCAGAATCGGCGCTCCTCATACTGTCGTATTCTCGGGCTTCAGTGCCCAGGCTCTGGCCGATAGGATTAACGATATACAGGCCAAAGTTCTGGTCACCGCAGATGCCGGCTTCAGAAGAGGTAAACACGTGGAACTGAAGAACATCAGCGACGAAGCCGTAAGCCTATCGCCCTCAATTGAAAAAGTGGTGGTGGCTAGAAGGGCAGGTATAGCTGCAAATATGAAGCCAGGGCGAGATTTCTGGCTTCACGAACTACTTGACGATGCTGCCTCCTTCGTGCCCGCTGAACCCGTTGAGGCCACCCATCCCCTTTACATCCTCTATACTTCAGGTACTACCGGAAAGCCTAAGGGTATTGTCCACAGCACCGGCGGCTATCTTGTCTTCACTAATTCCGGCTACGAATGGGTCTTTAATGTAAAGGAGGAATCTGTTTACTGGTGCACTGCTGATGTTGGCTGGGTCACCGGGCACAGCTCCATAGTCTATGGCCCTTTATGCCATGGCGGCGCCATAGTCCTCTACGAAGGAGCTCCTGACTACCCCTCGGTAGATAGATGGTGGGACATCGTAGAGAAATATGGAG
>Ga0315280_10009499_pt1 | contig 12459 bp, 11 predicted proteins | sample YL17G06_40_MG_FD_203697 | JGI IMG/M metagenome (GOLD analysis project Ga0315280, IMG submission 203697) | Sediment microbial communities from Yellowstone Lake, YNP, Wyoming, USA - YL17G06_40 | ecosystem: Environmental > Aquatic > Freshwater > Lake > Sediment | place: USA: Wyoming | collected... | reverse complement strand
CACTTGCCTAAAAGTGGTCGGGGTCCGGAAAAAGTCCATCAAAGTGGCCGGGGTGAGGTAGCTTGGTAGCCTATAGGCCTGTGGAGCCTAGCGCCCGGGTTCAAATCCCGGCCCCGGCCCTCCAATTCCTCTTGGAACAAGAATGGTTTAACCATGATTTTCCGTGTGTTTCGACACGGGTCAGAAAAGCCAAAGATTAAATAAGAATTCGACCATAGTTCCTATTAGTGAATGAGAGAAGGGTGGAACTTTTTTCTCCTTTCTCCTCCACCACTCTCTCCTCTCCTTTCTCGTTCTTCTCGCGTGTAAACGGGCTTTCTGGGTTAGTTTTGAGTGAGTCCTCAGAGCGAACCTTTCATCTTCGTTCAGAAGGTTGAGCGCCTCTTTGATAGAGCACTAATACGCGAATCAAGCAATTCAACGTTCTTAGGAGCTTCTGGGCGTTACCTAGCCATGCACAGTGCAATCCGTTGAGCCTGCTTGCTCTTTTCCTTCATCTTCAACCGTAGGTGTCACGCAAAATCTTAAGTAGCCAATTCGGCTATTGAGTCTAACTGGTTCCTATGGCAAAGTTGGAGGTCTACGTGCGCAGCCTCGAGCTTTCCACGCTTCAATTTGTAGACAAGGAAGACGCAATGCACGCATGTGCCCAGGCCGGCAAAACTGCTTTCCAAGGACTTGGACGTGTCTCGAATCTTTTAGGAAACCGCTATCTATGCGACGAGGACAGGACAGCTTTGGCTTTGGTTGACGAATACTGCAGACATAACGGTTTGGAATATGAAGTGAAAGATTTGGGGGCGATGAGCTTCTTGCAGAAGCTGCAGTTGAGAATGAAGGGAATAAGGGCTCTAGCCGTCTGCTATGAAGAAAAAATTGTCCAGGGTATTCCAACTGAAGACAGCTTAAGAAGGCTTACGGCTGCTTAGCAAGGCCATCTCATTCTCAACTTGAAAGCCCTGCAATACTGCTCAAAAGACGATTCGACTTTGCATCAGGTAAAGACTAATAGGTTAAACTGGACTCTCATTTATGATTGAGAGAGTTGCAGGCACCATGGAAAGAAAACGGCTGGTTTTTCCATTCTCGGCCATAGTAGGTTTGGACAAGCTTAAACTTGCGATTCTTATCAACGCAATTAACCCAAAGATCGGCGGAATACTCATAAGAGGCCCGAAGGGCTCAGGCAAAAGCACGGTCGTCCGTTCCCTTGCAGACATCCTCCCAAAAATAAAAGTCATCAAAGACTGCCCCTTCAACTGCAACCCTGAAGACCCGTCCAACATGTGCCCAGTTTGCAGCGAAAAATACACGGGAGGCAAAACATCGCCAGCTGAAGAAAAAGAAATGACGGTCGTTGAGCTGCCATTGGGAGCGACTGAAGACAGGCTGATCGGAAGCTTGAACGTGGAAAAGGCAATCAAGCAGGGCATACAAGCTTTGGAGCCCGGAATCCTCGCCGCAGCAAATCAAAACATCCTCTACGTAGATGAAGTCAACCTGTTGCCTGATCACATAGCAGACGATCTGTTGGACGCAGCGGCCACGGGATGGAATTTCGTTGAAAGAGAGGGAATTTCGGTGAGCCACCCTTCTAGGTTCACATTCATAGGCACCATGAACCCTGAAGAAGGAGAATTGAGGCCTCAGCTTCTGGACCGTTTTCCATTATCAGTCACCGTGGGAAGCATAACGTCGGTCGAAGACAGAGTTGAGATAATCAAGAGAAACATGGAATTCGAAGCCGGACCTGAAAGTTTCTACGAGAAATTCAGACTGATGCAGGAGGAACTCCGAAACAGAATACTGCAGGCAAGAAAAATATTGGCGAACGTGGCCTTCCCGGATGAGCTTCTCAAGAGCGTTTCCAAAGCCTGTCTGGACTTGAAAGTCGATGGTCTACGACCTGACATCGTCATCGCAAAGTCAGCGGCAACTCTTGCCGCATTCGAGAATAGGGCACAGGTCACGTCCGATGATGTTCTTGTTGCCGCAGAGCTCGCCGTAAGCCACAGGACGAGACAAGGCGGATTCCTAGAACCAGCCTCACCTCAAGAAATAACCGCGGTCTTCACAGCATCAACAAAAAAAGCATTCCACTTTGAAAAGACAGGAGAGACAACGAAGGAGGAAATGGAGAAGAGACGATCTCTGAAAGGCAGGGCCGTGTTCTGGGTCAAGAAGGACGCTTCGCAAGAAGAGGAGAAAAAGAAGACAGAGGATAGTCGCTTCAAGGAAATGCAGAGCATGAAGCTCAGGCTGAATTTTCTGCTAGGCCGATTTACCGGCGGAGTCTGGGGGATAGGTAAAAGATTGAAAAAAAGCCCAACGGACGCGCCAGTCACAGATGGACTTCAGGCAGGTGGCGACAAGCTTCAAGGCGAAACCTACGAAGAGAAAATGATCGAGAAGAAGGATCAGATGAAGGGGTATCCCACGGTTGGTGAAGCGGCGAGATCCATGAGAGTTTCTCAGGGCTTTCCGATGCTGAGCAGCTTGGAAAAGCGAGTTGTTTCACCTTCCAAGTTTTTTCTGAAGATGGGAAAGATCAAGACAAGAAAGATAGGCGTTTTTGCGGGAAAACATTCTCAAGCAGTCACGACTCTTCATCGGGGAAGACCTTACGGCTGGAAGATTCCACGTGGTAAACCTGCAGACATCCATATGCCGGCGACTATCCGCGCAGCTGCCAGAAGACAGAATGAGCGGGAAAAACCGCCAAACATGGGGCTAGCGATCTCTTTTGAAGATGTAAGGGAGAAGTTGAGGTCTCACAAGGCTTCGTTGACTATGGTTTTCGTTGTCGATCTCAGTGGATCCATGTTGTATAATCTCGAGGCCGTAAGAGAAGCTTTGCTTAAGCTTCACAGTGACGCATATAGAGGCAGAGACCGCGTTGGAATTGTAGCCCTAAAAGGCTTAGGCGCAACAGTTGTACAGCATCCCATCACAAATCTGAGAGTGGTGGCAAGCAAACTTGTGAACATGCGCATCAGCGGTTTCACTCCTCTAGCCGCAGGAATGTACAAGGGCTTGGAAATGCTGAAGGAGGCAGAGCGCAGGGACTCATCAAGCGTACCGGTCATGGTGGTAATTACCGATGGAAGCGCGAATGTCCCACTGAAGAGGAGCATTGAAACTGGCGAAATCCGCGAAATAGATGAAGCGTTGGCAGCAGTTAGAGAGTATGAGGGCGTGGCGGTCAGTGATGTTTACTCCGTGTCAAGAATGGTCAGACGCGAAGGAATCCACGTAGTAGTCGTGAACACGAATCCCCACATTCTTGGTCGAGAAACCTATGGGTTCTGGGTTACGGAAAACATAGCCTCATTGACGGGTGGAACCCATCATGCCATCGGCGCTCTTACAACTGAAAAAGAAATGATTGACAAGATGATCGAGCACATTAGAGAAGACGAGAGAGGCATAGCTGCTGAAAGAATTGCTGGCTAGAACCAGTATGCACTGGCCCATGGATTCTCATCCCTCAGATGGGAGGCTTAGCACGCTTTTTGGCTTCAAGGCCTATCTTCATCCATCGCTCAAACTCCTTGGATGGCGGTTCTTCGCTGAACAGCCTCTTTCTTGCAGCTTCTAGGAAGCTGTTCTGTGAACCCAAGAATTCAGCTGCTGTCAAAACGGTGTGCTCAGACTTATACGCTCGATAGAAAACGTCTACTGCCCTCGCCTTCCAGTTTTCATCTCGCAAGAAGTGATGCTCCAAAATTGTCATCGGAACACGCTCCACGATTTCCTGCAGATTGCCTAATGCAGTTTGAATTTGTTTTTCGTCAGTTTTAAATCCGATTAGATAGGATGGCGGCCCTCCCAACATTATCAGCTGTGGCTTTTCATCGATGATTATCTGAAGTGTTCTGGCCGAAATTGGACCTTGAATGTCTGGAGCGAACATGAATACTTCTCCTCGGCATTCGACGGTTGTCATTAATACCCACCCCAGAAACGAGTTGTCTGGACCATGAAAGACTGGTTCTGAGAACTTGATTCTCGTGTCTCCGAAATCAAAGGTCTTTCCATCCGCTATCTCAAGCTTCTCCGCATAGCTGCCACCAGTCCTTCGGAACATCCATCCCCTTTGTCTTTGACTAGAATTGACCATTTCTCGAGGGTTCTTCAGCAAAATGGTTTTTCCTTCGTAGATTTGTCTTGCAGTTTCAGTCTCCTCAGTCCACTGGGTCAACCAGTCCTCGTATGAGGGCGTATGATGGTCGAAATGATAGTGGCTCAACGTTACAATCTTGACATCTTCAGCTGTCTCTGCAATTTTTCTGCGGCACTCATCAATGGCTTTGAACTCCTTAGGATGAGGCAGCAAGCCGAAGCGGTTTGGACAGAGCGAAACACCAGCATCTAGAAGGATCTTCACGCTGGAAGTCTCAACGTACGTACACATGGATCTTACGCCAAGACTCTCCGCAGCCAAAGGAACGACTCGAATGTGCGTGAGCATGTTTCTCAACACAACATTGACTGAGTGGTGTATCTTTTTATTTGGGCCGTCTTCCTAGTTTTAGCTGGTGGGCGATGACGACTCTGGCCCCAATGAATCCCAGATGATTTGGATCTTGAGTACTGAGCACCACCATGTACTATTTTCTGTTCGCATCATCCATTCTGAACTTCTCATGCGTCACCCTAAGCTTAAGCTTTCCTTCCACGCGCAGAAAAGAGCGCGCGGTCTTGGGACATAAGGTTACAGTTTTAGCCCCATAAAAAAGCGTTTTGATTTGCTGCTGCAGTAGGTTCCATTTTTCATCATTTAGGGCGCGCTAACGGACTAAAGGTCAAATGCCGATCAAGATTGCCTCTTTCTGCCGTAAAGCTCCTCTTTCAAATCTGTCTGACCTTTACCTGCCCTTTCAAGCATTGACTCTTTTGCTCTTTGTGGTATGTAACTCTTGACGCATTCGTGTGCTAGAAAGAATAAAGCATACACTGCATTTTCGTCCTTTTCCAGCTCCCCTATCGGGAAATTCTCTTCAAGGCATATCCTCTTCAGAAGGTAATCTTTCACTTCTTTCTGAAATGCTATATCAGTAAGTATCCTTTTATCCAGCATTGACACCGCAGCAGCTTCCCTAGCATTGAGTTTTTCTCTATCATTCAGCGTATAACCCTTATCAATAACCTTCCGCAAAGGCAAAAAAGCTATGACCCCATACAACTTCTGTCTCAGTTCCTCCGAGACAAAAACCTCTTTTCCATTCTTGTACACTTTCGCTTCATAACATATCCTTTTAGGTTCAGTAGCCGCTTCTTGTTCTTTCTCCTTCTTACCCCAACCAAAAGGCATCCAATCACCTAGCCCAAATACGTCTAACGAAGAGAATACGAACAGCAAATAACTTAAGCTTTTTCTTTCTTCCAGGAGCAAGTACACTGTTTTGCGTAGAGAGAATCAGTTCTACCTAGAGAATTTAGGATATTTTGATTTGCACATGGCGTGTTTGGTGTAGACCCTAAACTCTTTTAGCAAATAGCTCGAGGATGTGTTTTGACGATTCAGGAGGAATGGTTTTTGGGAGAACACTGGAGACGGCTACCGACAAGGGCGATTACTTATAGACTGCTAATCATTGTGCTGGACGTTACGTCCATATACTTGTTTACTGGAAGACTTGACATCGCACTTGGGTGCGAGATGTCGCGGCTTTGCCATATTTGCTGCAAATCAAGTTTCATCCGCTGCTTTCTTGGATAAAATGAAGAAAACATGGAGTTTCGTTGATGCTTTTGTATACGAACCATGTTATTTTGCCCGCCATCTCCCCGAGCATCGGATACTTGCCTCCTATTTTTCTTCAGGCGGTTTTTCCCAGATCTCCAGCATCTTCTTCTTGAGTTCCCTACGCTTTCTGTGCAAGAAACGGTACACCGTGGCGTGCAAGCTCCCCTTGACCAGCATTTGTACTGCTTCTCTCGCGACCTCTGCCTCCTCGATTGTTCCGATTATGCTCACCGTATGACCATACACGGCGACGTTGGTGTTTGTCAATTCCTCAATGATGTTTCGAGTCTTCCCATTCATCCCTATTATTCTGCCTTTGACTCGTTTGATGTCAGCCTCAGAACGTCCAAAAACAGTTCGAAGATCAATGACGTCCAACATGGCTTCTTCATCCCGTATCAAACGAAATGCATGCTCCGGAGAGAACCCGCGTCCCAATGCTGTTACCACATCCTTTGCCTTGAAGAGCAATGATGGATCTGTGGCCTCCTCTGCAAGAGTTATTGTAACGTCACCTGATTGACTGTCTATCTGAAGCCCAACCAAGAGCTTACCTTCGATGTTCTTCTTTGTTGTGCCTTCTGGGCCTATCAGAACCCCAACGCGCTCTGCTGGGATTTTTATGAACGTGTTAGGCTTTGCCATGGCCAGTTACTTTCCTGTAGCACTCCTCGATCGGAAGAACATCTATACCCATCCGACTAAAAAACCTATTGAGATTGGTCAAATCTCTTCGAAGGAGGAAGCCAGCCATGGGATGCGAAATTAAAACGGCCTGCGAAACGTCAAAAAGCACTGGATGCTTTTTCCAGATCATGATGTTGTATTCGCTCAGGTCTCCATGGACTAGTTCAGCCTTGCAGTAGAGCCTTTCCAGGTAATTCAAGATTTCACCGTAAATCCTTTTTGGCTGTTCAGGCTGCTGCTCCTTCATCGATGGCGCGCTCTTGCCATCCTTGCCGATAAACTCCATTATGAGCACATTGTTTCTGACCACCATGGGTTTGGGCACTCTGACTTCTGCCCATGTGGCCTGTTCCAAGTTTCGGTATTCCTTCCGTGCCCACGTGAAGATCAGTGAGCGCGTATCATGCTTTATGCCCTTAAATCTAGGATCCCCCTCAATGTACGGGAGCATGCCCTTCTTGAACTCTGCTGAAACAGTTAAATAGATTTTGACGGCCAGCTCTTGTCCATCTTTGCCTTTTGCCCAATAGACGCGCGATTCTTTTCCGGCACTGACCACGCCGAAGATGTCGCCTAGCACGCCTTTGTTCAGAAAATCATATATTACCATGAGCGTGGAACGGTCGAAAACCTCTTCTAAGACCTCTAATTCTTCGCTTCTCTTCTCTTTCATCAACTGCTCAGTTTCGTAGGCTTTTTCTTTTTTGAGAAGTCTCTTGTCCACGTGTTTCCTAAAAGACACTTGTCGTCATCCATCCATAGCTAGACTGAACCTAAGTAACAGTTATGTAGCCTCTTCTGCGAAGATCTTCAGCCTGAGCACGAGTGTAGCGCCAAAACACGTCGCCACGTTTGTCTGACTCGAAATCCCATGGAGAAACTAGTACAACGTCTCCGACGCGTATCCAAACGCGCCTCTTCATCTTACCACGTATTCGGCACAAACGTTCATGCCCATCTTGACACTTAACCATAACGCGGTCGAAACCAAGAAGTTTCGTGGCTAGGCCTAGCACGTCATTTGCGGATGGATAAACCATCTCGCTCAGTGCACCCTCGCTCAGAACTTTCTTCTTGCCCAAACACGCACCTCGAACATTCCGCTCATAAGGAATGAGTCCTCCTCCTTAAAAGCTATGCTCATTGATGCCAGTTCATAAGGATCAGCGAACAGGAAACCCGAGGAGTAGGTGCCACTCACATCCAGAACCTACGCAAGAAAAGATTACTAGTGGCGTTTCTCAGAAACTGGCGAAGAACCCGTTTATAACGTCCTTGGCAGACTGGATGAGAGGATGCTTTATCTTAACTGGGACCTCGAGTTTCTCCAGTCGACTCACTCTGAAATAGATGGGCGGATGAGGATCTAGGCTTAGCCATTCTTGAAAGCGGTATGAGGGCAATCGTTCATATAGCAATCTTTTGAAGCCTATTTTCTCCAAGGCTTCGGCCAGAATCTTAGGTTTACCCATGACGATCGCGGACATGAGGTCGGCTCTTGCCTCGAAGAATTTTGCGATGAAATATATGAGTGTCATGACCAGCCAGAAATACGCAATGAAAAGATAAGAGAAAAAGATGATTGGAAACAAGGGGAGAAGCACGTAGAATCGAAGAAGAAACTCAGTGCTAGACAATGCGAAGAGAAGAAGGGGATCGCGACCTTTTAGGTGACCGAACTCATGCCCCAGAACTCCCAGGATCTCCCCGTCCGAAAGCTGAGCTAGAAGGCCCGTAGTTATCAAAACTACGCCTCGGCTGGGGCTAGATCCAGAAGCAGCCGCGTTGGGAATAATCGTGTTAGACACTACGATTTCAGGCATGGGAAAGCCAAAGCTGTCGACGGTTTTCTTTACAAGCTGATACACATCTACCTTGTGTGTTGACAAATCCTCTGGTTTGCAGGCTAATCCATGATTTGCAAGTATTCCCTGCACGGTTTCGCAGTCGATTTCCCCCTTTTTTGCCAATGTCTCATCGTATATCTCCTTCTTGATGTTCAACAACACATCTTTCGGATATTTCTGTCTGAAATCCTCATGCTCCTCAAGCGGCAAATGATACTCTACCAAGTGTATGCTCGGGTTGCTCTCAGTTATGCGCCAATCTGCTCCCCTTGCAATGATCTTGTTGGAAAAGAACACGAAAACGAATTGTACAGCCAAGAGCACGACGGGAGCCAGCCATCCTATCACAAAAAACAAGAACATGCCAAGACTAATGAAAATCACAAAGAGAAGAATCTGCGTTTCTAGGAACATTCGATTGATAGGCTGTCTCTCTTTTCCTCGAAGCTTTTCGGGCACTATCTCTTCTCCTTCCCTCCACGCGAAAAAGAGGGTGCTGCTTCTCATCTTTTCTTCAAAAAACCCCACGAGGATGATGACGTCCTGTTTAACTTTGTCGACCCTTTCCTCTGGAACCGTATCATCAAGCCGAGTGACATTCAGCCTAATCGGCCTGCTGCCTATGATCTCCGATTTCAGATCTTGTTTTCCCGATGCATCCAAGGAAATGAAGGAAAGCGAAGTATTACCATCAACCGTTTCTTTGGACACGTTTGTGAATTGTTTCTGTTCGGGCAGAATGTATTTCTTTTGAATGAAATCAATCAAGTCCCCCATGTATTCGAGGGGAACTTCAGTCTCGATGGAGTACGAAAGAGTATTGCCAACGTTGTCGACCATTTTTCAGCCTCACTTTTCCATCGTCTTCATGCAAAAGCTTGCTCTGTGTTAGAGTTTTACTATTTGAGCGTGCGGTATTCCTTCAATTTTCAACACTGCTTCAGGATGCACGTATCCTTTTTCTATCGCTCTGTTGACAACATTCCTTCCAATCATATTCACTATTGTCGAGTTCTCAATCATGCATATTGCTTCATCAATGTTAACTTTCGCACCCTTGTAAAAGTTCTCTTTTACGCAGAATACGATCTTTCCATCACGTAAAGTTTTTCCCAGTATTTCAGCGTCGCATATGGCTAAGAGTACGTTCCTCCCAACTTTCTTCAAGTTCATGTAAGCTTCCAAGTTCTTTGCCGCTTTTACAGTTGTTTAATCGCTGATCTCGCTCCGCACGCCTTACAGACCAGGAACAAGAGACGTTTTTCTTTAACAATTTTCGTATCTGGACGCTTGCATATCGGGCAGACCACAAAACTCTCCAGATATCTTTGCAGTAGCCTTTCAAAAGTATCATATGGGAATTTGCCTTGGAAAATGGCTCTTGACTCCTGCATCGTTGCCGCCGTGGCCATTTCCCCGGAAAGAAACTTGAGCAAGTGTTGAGGGTCTCGGTCCAAAGCATCTGCTATTTCCTTGAAATTATAGATTATTGTGCGCATGCCTATCACCCTGTGACTAAGCCTGGGAATCCCAAGACGCTCTTGTTTTGAGGCCACCTCAGGGATCTTGGACCTCGCCCTCTTGAGCAAGGACTCGTAATCGTATTCCATGCGATCATTCACCAATGAAAACAAGATACGTTATACTATAAAACACTTTTTCCAAGATGAATACCCATGTCTTTGCTTCCTCTTTCTGAACAGATCTTTGCCTTTCATATCAATGACGTGTTCAAAGCCTAACTCTAAGAGTTTGCATGTCTCTTCTAGGTCTTCTGCCACTTTGAAATGATATTCTTGTGTTGACTCGTTGAATACCGCGTGTTAGCGCGCAGGTTTCAGGGTTTTGATTTTTCCTTCCTTAGAGATAACTCATTTTTCGAATATATTTGATCGCACATCCTCTTGATTTTCAGGAGTTTCTCTGAGCCTTCTTTCGTTTCTCTCTCGTAGATGCTGATTTCCCCATCGAAAAGTTCCAGAATTGCCTGGACTTCTTCCGCGGGATGCATCTGGGGATTCATCACGGCTAAGGTGGTGAAGCCTCTTGATCTTAGTTCTGGAATGAGGTCGGTCAGCCATCTTCTGGTTTGAACTGCATGATGCTGCAGCAGAACGTCGGAAACGATTCCCAGGCAAGCCCTTCTAGGGCCACTTAGGGGCTTGTCTAACGTGGAGAAAGCTTTCGTCAAAGCAATAGTGATTTCGGTAAGGTTCTCCACGCCTCTCAGTTTGAAAACGTTGGGCAGGTTTTCTGCTATCGTGTCTGCCCGCGGATTGCAGATGAAAAGGTAAAAGTTTGACTGAAACTCCTCTGCCAGGGTTTTTGTTCCACTTAGCACTGCAGTAACTAAGAACGTGACTTGTTCCTTCGTTATCCCGGATCTGAGAAAACTCTTGATGAGTGAGTCTTTTTCATCGCATGAAGGCGAGGTCAATATGACTGAATAATTCTCTGGTATCCCTCCAAGCAGCAGTTCATCTACATTTTCGAGTCCGATTGGAATGCGTCCTGCAAGAGCAACTTGTAGAACGTCAATTGCTACAGGTTTGGGCTCTGAAGACATTCGGTGCCCAGTTTCGTTAACGTAGATGATTCTTGGTTTCATTTCAAAAGTGCCTTTGTCAAACGGTTTCAGTACAAGCTTGATCTTTTCAATCTGCATAGGCTCAAGCCGTTTTCCTCTTAAGTCAAGATGCGTGTCCCGGAGCTGGCTATAATCGGGTTTGACGATTAGCTCGAAGCCCTGCGGAAAGATTTCGTCTATTTCGGCTAGCAGGACAGCCTCTTTTCCCACGTTTGCAATCTGTATTTCCAAGGCAAAGTCCTCTCCAAGCCTGACTTCCTTCACGTCGGAGATTAGACCGGTTTGTACGTTTCCGTGTTCGAATCTTTCAAGGCCTACTGCCTTTTCAAGGGTTGGGTTCGGTGTCAAAAAAGAATCGGTAGTCGAGACGATACTCGGAATGCGTAATGCCTCGGTCAGTGACAGGGCAAGTTCTCGTTCTTCCTGAACACTTTTCAGCAGTCTTCGGACATCTTCGCCTTTTTCAGGTTTTTTTGCCCTCTTGTATGAGGCTGCTGAGGCTTGGAGGAGTTTTTCCGATATTTGGTAATACTGGGCCTTCTGAAGCGGGTTTATCTCAGTCTTGGCTTCGTGCATGTACATGTGAGCGTCGAAGAAGCGTTGAGTGGCCTTAGCGTATTCTGAGCCTCTTCTGAATCCAGCTTTAAAGTAGTAGCTCGTTGCGCCTTCCAAGTGTCGGGTTGCGGCTAAGTGTAAAGAGTTATCTCCTGTGGCTTCGAATCTTCGTCCTGCCTCTAGGGCCTTGCAGAAGCAACTGTGACCCAAGGCCAGCAATTTGGCCTTCTCATCGAAGCTGTCTTCTTTTGCCTTATCGAAAAGGCGGGAAGCTTTCAGATACAGTCGTGGTGAGGCTTCTGCTTCTGCTCGCATCATCATCTCCCAGGCGTGGCAGAGACAGACAATAGGCTTGAATTCTTGGCGATCCGACTCCAGCTCCAAGGCTTCAACGGCGTTTTGAAATCTTTCCGCTGCAGAACCATATTTTCTGGAACTAGCAGCATACTCACCCTTTCTGTTTAGGACTCTTGCCTCTTCCAAAGCAGTTCTTCCAAAACAGTATTCGTACCTTATGTCTGAGGCTTTAATCAACTCAGCGGCCATCTCCTTCTCCTCTCTGACTTCGATGCTTTCCAGTTCTGTCTCGATAGATTTCTTCGCTTCTGCAAACAGTTTCGCTGCTTGCTGGAAGAGGGTTCTCGCTTCCTCCGATCGTTCTTTTCGGCTTAGGTCTTCGCCGTGTTCAAGTTTGGTCCAAGCAAGATAGTTTGGAACGAGATACTTCCACGTCTTCGAAGACTTGTGTAAGCTTGCAGCCTTTTCATAGTGCTTCTTCGCGCCACCGTATTCTTGTTTCACGTGACAGCATCTTGCTTTCTGTATTTCGCTCCATCCCTTCATGTAAGAAGCGTGGTTAAGGTAGAACTCTTTGAGTGAGGGGATTTTGTCAGCGACCATAGTGTACTGTTCATGTGCTGATTCAAAGTTTTCTGCAGATTCTGTGAAGTCACGCAGTCTATTACAAACCTTTCCCAGTTGCCAGTAACTCTCAGCAGCTCTACTGAGGAGGCCAGCTTTCTTGTATGTTTTGA
>Ga0315280_10009498_pt1 | contig 12459 bp, 14 predicted proteins | sample YL17G06_40_MG_FD_203697 | JGI IMG/M metagenome (GOLD analysis project Ga0315280, IMG submission 203697) | Sediment microbial communities from Yellowstone Lake, YNP, Wyoming, USA - YL17G06_40 | ecosystem: Environmental > Aquatic > Freshwater > Lake > Sediment | place: USA: Wyoming | collected... | reverse complement strand
ATAGAGACCAATGGTATAAATGACAATAACCAGAGCGAAAATTAAATTTGCTTTTCTATTCTTGACCATTATAGCCTCTATTTATATTATCCAGCTAATTGCTCGTGACGCAAGCTTCACCCGCGAAGGGAGAAAATTACAGAGATTGCTTCACTAGCGTTCGCAATGACGGAAAGACACATGTCATCGCGAGGAACGAAGTGACATGGAGATCTCATTATTTTCTGCGCAATAATTTTGCAATTATTGCCTTCTTATCCCCCAGAAAACCAGCAGTCCTAATATTCCCCCTAAGATATTTAAAAATATATCATAAATGGTGCAATATCGTCTGGGCAGAAAATGCTGATATATTTCGTCAATTATTCCGATGACACCGGTCATCGAGGCGCTAAAAAAATAGGGTTTTTTTACTACAGATGATTTTTTCTCTTTTTTTTCAAACGCATTCATTAGGAGGACACTTAGCACGGCATATTCAGGAAGGTGAGTAAATTCGTAAGGATTGGGAAGAAATTTATAGATAAAGATCGAAAAAAGGAGAATGCCTCCATAAGATAGGAGAAAATATAAAGATTTATTTCTTCTAAATTTCAGGAAAATAATTACACAAATTAAAACCAGTAAAGCCAAAAATATTTCTACGCTTAAAACAAAATGCGAAACCTTCGTTCCTGACCAGAGGGAAGAAGCAAATTGAATAAGAGCAGGAAGATAAGGGGTAGAGACAAATATTCCAATTATATAAAGAACAACGAGCACCCCTTTGCCTGAAGTTGTCAATCTAAAACCGAAAAAATAGTGGTTCCCTTATGCTTGAGAATTATACGCAATCCCTATTTCTTTCAGACATTCTATAACTTTGTTTTCATCACATGCATGAGCTGCTTTTATTAGCTCGTTCAGTTTATTCGAAAACTTGTCTTTATCAATCTCAACAGGAGGAGCTATAAGAATCTTCTCAAACTGAGTCGCGTTGGTTTTTTCTTCATGGATTAAAATTTCTTCGTATAATTTTTCTCCGGGCCTCAGGCCTACGTATTTAATTTCGATATCATCTTCCGCAATTCCGGATAATTTTAATAAATCTTTTGCGAGCTCTTGTATTTTTATCGGCTCTCCCATATCTAAAACAAAAATTTCGCCTTTGTTTCCGAGAGTGCCGGTCTGGATAATGAGTTGAACAGCCTCTGAGATCGACATAAAATACCTTTTTACATCAGGATGAGTTATCGTGAGAGGCCCACCCCCAGCTATTTGCTTTTGGAATAAGGGAACGACGCTTCCCCGGCTTCCTAAAACATTCCCAAAACGGACGCATGAGTATTTTGTGCTGCTTTTAGAAGCATTTTCCTGAATAATAATTTCGCCTATCTTTTTTGTGGCTCCCATCACACTTGTCGGATTAACAGCTTTATCAGTAGAAATATAAATGAATCTTTCAACTTGATGTTCTGCTGCTAATCTAGAGACATTTCTCGTTCCCAGAATATTATTTAAGATAGCTTCTGAAATATTAAATTCCATAAGAGGCACATGTTTGTGTGCTGCTGCATGGAATATGATTTCAGGACGATATTTCTCGATTATGTATTTTAATCTCCTAAAATTTCTGATATCAGCTATTAACGAAGCAATTTTGAATTCAACATGCTGAGAATTTAGCTCCATATCTATTTCATAAATACTATTCTCATCCTTATCGATTAAAATTAACTCTCTTGGTCTAAAATTAGCCAATTGTCGACAGAGTTCAGAACCTATGGAACCCCCGGCACCGGTGATTAATATTTTTTTATTTTGGTATTGATTCACAATTTCAGGAAGGTGATTTTTAAAATTGACAATACTCCTTCCTAAGAGGTCATCAATATTTATTTCTCTTATTTTGCTGACTCTTACTTTATCATCCAGAATTTCGAATAATCCGGGGACAATTTTCACCTTTATCTTTGTTCTTTCACAAACACCAATGATCTGCCTTATATCCTTAGATGAAGCATTGACAATAGTGATGATCGCTTCCTCGATATTCAATTTTTTGACAATTTCTGGAATTTGGGCTGTATTTCCCAAAACTTTTGCGCCTTGAATCACCGCCTTGAATTTTCTTGGGTCATCATCTATGAATCCTGCTACATCTATTCCTAAATCGGGCCTTTGTTTCAATTCTTTGATGACCATATTTCCTGCATCGCCAGCCCCAATAAGCAATGTTCTCTTCTTTTTTAAGGCTCCTCCTTTTCCTTCAAGCTTTTCCCTTTCTGACAATTCTAAGATGAGCCTCCTCATCATCCTCACTCCGAGAGTTCCAAATAGTACAAATAAAAACTCTAAAGCTATTATGCTTAAAGGAATTCTTAATAAAGATAGCCTATTAGGGAGGAATATTCTTCCCAAAAACAAAAGCGCAGTTATTGGAGCGCAAGCCTTCCCTATTGAAATAGCATTGGTTGCCGAGACGTATCTCCAGACAATGGAATATATGGAAAAAATGTAGAAACTCAGTACTCTTGCTAATGCAATATAGGGGAAAAGGATTAATAATTGCTTTAAAATAATTCCTTTAGGAATTTCTTCAAATCTTATAAAAAAAGCTGCAAACAAAGAGAGAACAAAAATAAAAATATCGATAATAAGTTGGTTTGTCTTTGTTAATATTTTGCGATTTTTTTTCATAGAATTAAATAAGGTTCCTCAAGACCTAAAACATACCGATAAAGCTCTGTATCTTGCATGACTCCGATCCTTTCGGAGTCATTTTATATCACCCTCGGACCCACAGAAAAGTCGGATGAACCTTAAATAATTTACTCCACAGCTAAAATAAATTCTCAAAAACTGACCTTACTTGCCTCTCCATCACGACATTTTGAGAAATATCGACCTGTTAAAAGACCACATCAGCATTGTTGCTAGCGAAGCATAGAATAACATAGAAGGAGGTATAGTAAAATGGTTATTGTGCTCAGACAACATAACGCCACATTCAAAGCCAAAGTAGCATTCGAAGCCGCCGAAGGGGAAAAGACGCTCGCTCAGATTGCGAGCGAGTTCGACATCCATCCAAACCGGGTCCGGCAGCGGCGCCAGCATCTTTTGGAGCTGCTTCCTGCCTTTTTTCCAACTGCCGCAAGCGTATGGAAAAGGACCGGCGAAAATGAATATAAAAAATGTCCAGGACAAATTGATTCAATCTCTTAGAAGAAAGCTTGATGGGATTTTTCACGCTTAATTTTATTTCATATTCCGGGACTTAACTCCCCAGAATGTCTCGGAGTGTCCGACAGATGTATTCCAATTTCTCGTTTTTTAAAGAAGGATAGATGGGAAGCGACAGGCAACCTACCCATATCTTTTCCGCATTCGGAAAGTCTCCTGGCCTCAGATGATAGGTGTTTTTATAATAGGTCATACGATGCAACGGCTTATAATGCACGGATGTCCCGATGCCTCGCTCTGCCAGCAATTCAATGCATTTATTGCGCGAGACGGGGGCTCCCGGTTTGAGCACTATCGGAAAAAGATGCCAGGCATGGTCCTCATAGCTCACATGAAGCTTAGGCAGGTCGAGGCATTCGATCCCCGACAGGGACTTCATGTAGAACCTTGCGCACCGCTCCCGCTCATTCCTCATTTCCACGGCCCGTTCCAACTGAGCCAGTCCTATCGCCGCGTGCACATCCGACATGTTGTATTTAAACCCCGGCGCGACCACGTCATATTCCCAAGAAGCCTTGTCCGAGGTGAATCGATCCCAAACATCCCGATCAATGCCGTGCAATCGCATGACCTTGGCGCGGCGAGCCAATTTTTCGTCGTTTGTAGCCAGCATGCCGCCTTCGGCCGCCGTGATCGTCTTGTTGGCATAGAAGCTGAAACACACGACATCTCCCATGCTCCCGATGATCCTCCCTCCGATATAAGAAGGGAAGGCGTGGGCCGCATCTTCGACGATTTTGATCTCGTGCCGCCGGCATAGATCAAGGAAACCCTCTCTTTCATCGGTGATCATCTGGGCGGCTTGCCCTCCGTAATGAAGAATGACGACCGTTTTGACATCTGGATATTTCGCGATCGCGTCACGCAGGATCTCGGGTGTCAAGAGACACGTGTCGTAATCGACATCTAGGAAAACCGGATCGGCATTCAAATATCTGATGATTTCCGCTGATGCCGTGAAGGTCATCGTTGGTACGAAGACTTTAGATCCCGGTCCAACGCCGAGAGCCTCGAGCGCCAGGTGCAGAGCGGCCGTACAGGAGTTGACAGCGCAACAAAAACGAGCCTGGACGAATTCGCCGAATCGCTTCTCCAACTCGAACGTCTTTCCCGCAGTTGTCAACCATCCGCTCTCAAGGACCTCCCGGAGATAAGTCAATTCATTTCCTTCACAGGATATCTTGCTGAAGGGGATTTTAAGGCTCGTCATCTTCTCTCCTTTAGTAGGGTCAATCAGGATTTGAAAACGGAAAACACTGTTTTCACAATGATCGCAAAATCGGTGAAAATATTGTTCTCCCTGACATACTCCTCGTATAGAGCTAATTTGTGAGGCAATATTTCTTCCTGATAGACCTTTTCGGGTTCTGTGGAGTCAGCCAACAACTCCTCTTCTTTGCGATAAATAAGGGAAGACGGATCCGTTATGCCCGGCCGAACGCTATGGACGACAGCCCATCTTTCCGGGTAAACAGCGACCCACTTTTTGACTTCCGGTCGAGGCCCGACCAGGGACATGTCTCCCTTCAGGACATTTAAGAGCTGGGGCAGCTCGTCGAGTTTCGTTCTTCGCATGAATCGCCCGATGGGAGTGACCCGGCCGAGATTCCCGGGTTCGAATTCACTCATTTCGGTCCCTTGGGTAACCATCATGGATCGGAATTTTATCAACTGAAATTCGCGCCCGTCTTTTCCCACCCTCGTTTGCCTGAAAAAAACTGGCGGCCCCGAAAAAAGCCTTATCAGAACTGCGGTGGCCATGAAAACAGGGCAAATGATTATCAGACCCATTAAGGAAGCCGTGAAGTCAAAGAAACGCTTGATCATACCATTATCTTATTGAAAAACGACGAAATACCGGTTTATTTTCCTTCCTTGCGGCGTAACATAATCGGGTTCCAGTTCCCACCCCGCTCTTTGATAAAAAATATTGACTTGATCATTATCAAGGGCGTCCGTTGTCAGATAAAGCCCCCCGGCAGTTCCGCTTTTAGTGGCGCGTGTATGTGGTGACGGCGTGCCCTATCTGCTCTGGGTCAATGTCCAATGTGTCTGGCTGCACATCCACCAACACGGGCCGCACGTCCAAGTGTTCAATGATGTGGACTGCCGAGCAAAACGTCATGGGTGTGGTGATGAGCTCGTCGCCCAGGCCAATGCCCATGGCCGCCAGCCCAACAAGCATGGCATCTGTGCACGAACTGACAGCAAGTGCCTCCGGTGCGCCAACAAATTGAGCGAATTCATGTTCAAAGTATTTGGTCTTAGGCCCGGTTGTTATCCAATCGAAACGCAAAGTATCAATCACTTCTTGAATTTCCTATTCGCCTATAAGCGGGGGAGAAAAAGATAAAAATTTTTCTCTCATTCTATCAATTCCTTCTGGATTCCAAAGGACTACTTCATGTAAGAAGATATATTTAATGAAAATGTCATAATAAGTGCTTCAAAACTTATAAAAATCCAATCTATAGGCTTTTTGAGAAAGAATAAAAAATATTTAAACGACCCCACTGGCCGTAGATATTCATAAGAAGTTGGCGACAATATTCGGAAATTATTGCCTTGACTCATTTTTAAGATTAATTCCTAATTCTTTGGGGAATTCAGGGTCTAAATAGGCAACATAAAAAACAGTATCGGTTGTTTCTAGTTCCGGTGTTTCAATCCAGCCTCCTTTGATAAAAACACGTCGGCTGGATAAATTTTTTTTGTAAATTCCTGCTCTGATGGCTCTGCTGCCACGTGATTTGCTGATGGCTTTGGTTGCCTCAACTAGAGCAGGGAAGACACCTTTTCCTCTAAAATCAGCATCTACAACGCCGATTGTCATTTGTGCAAAGCCAGGATAGTCGGCAATAATTCTGCCTTTATCTGACAAATCTGGTCTCCTAAACAATCGCAGCCATAGTTTTTTCTTAAGTAATAAGAGCGGATTCCTTGCTAAACAGAATATAAACTCTCCTAAACAAGCTTTAAACATTGGAACTGTGAACGGACCATCACATACCGCAACGAGTCCAATTATTCTTCCATTCGATTCTGCCAGCAGTGTATAAGCTTTTTTCCCCTTGACTTGCCATCGATAGGTCGCTTTTACATATCTTTTCCCAATAAGAAAAGGAATGTGTTCTTCGGGTCGAAAGGAAGAACAGTGAAGGTCCGTCAGTGCATCAACATCTTTATGTGTTGCTAAACGTATAATAAAAGACTCAATCTGTGACATTTTTATTTTCTTTTCAGATAATAAAATTTGTGATTCAAATTAACGATTTGCTCTTTCAGGTTATATGCGGATTCGTAAATTTTGCCTTAATTCTAAAATTATTGTACTTTTGGCTGCAGTTCTCCTTCTAGTATATCAACTAGTTGGGGCAAAATCACTTGTTTGGAAAAGTTATTCTCAGCATATCTTTTAGCATTGGCAGCCAAGCCGCTAAGTATAACTTGGTTTTTCTCTAAGAAAATTAATTTATCTGCTACTGCTTGAGGATCATCTGGAGGAATGACAAATCCGGCATCTGCTTCGATCAATATTTTTGCGGCAGTATTTCCTGAACTAATGCTTGCCAGGGTAGGTCTTCCTGAGAACATATAGGCCAACAGCTTTGAGGGGACTGCAGTTTGATCCATTTCGCCGGAAAGGCTTATTAAAAGAATATCGGCCGCTGCATGAACTTCGGGAACTTCCTCAAACCGAAGGGGGAATATCACCTGAATATTCGAAAGATTCCTTGCAGAAATCTCTTTCTGCAATTCCTCTCGCATAGAACCATCCCCCACGAGCAAAATGCGAATATGATTCTTTGAGGATAATTTCTCCGCTGCCTTCACATACAGATCCAAGCCTGCAGCTTTGGTTATACTGCCCGCAAAAATGGCTAGAAAGATCTCTGGTCCGAACCCTAGTTTATGGCGGAATTTTCCCACTCTTGGCAACTCAGGAAGAAAGCTCTTTCCATCCAACCAATTGGGGATTAATTTTGTCTTTTCAGGAGGAAGCCCTCGGTCTTTAACAAGTAGCTCAATCATATTGGCAGAAATCGAAGTGATTATCGAACATCTCCTTAGATGCCTTATATCAATATACCGCAGGATCTTAGCCAGCCACCCATTGGGTTTAATAGCCTCTTTTCCTGTGAGGCTCTCGGGGTAGATATCCTGAACACTGCAGACAATGGGAACACCTCGTTTTTTTAGCAGCCAGGAGTTCAAACTTTGAGAAAATATTGGCCAGGTAACCATATAAACAATATCCGGCTTCTTATGTTTTAATAATTGAAAGCTGGAAGTTATGGCAAAAGAAATATTTTCGGCTGTCCGGGAAAGAAATATCGATTTCTTTGAAAGAGTATGCCAGCAATGGACGACTACATAGCCAGCTCTCTCCTCAACCATTTTCCACCTTCGTTTAAATCCGTGCGCTACACGCCCGGAAGGCCTATTTGGGAACTGCGTAAAGACAATGACCTGATGACCTCTGTGAACCAGCTCTTCTGCTAGATCAGCGGACGTTAAGGCACTCGTGACAGGCTCCGGAAGATAAACAGCAGAAATAATATAAACCTTCATCTTATTAGGCAACCTATTTTTTTTCTAAAACATTTGAGACAACCTCAATTTCAAGTTCAGTTAGATCAGGGAAAGACATAGGGATATTCAGGTTTAATACTCCTTGTCGAGCCTACGGATAATCCTTGCGGGAACACCTACTGCCAAAACATGATTAGGTAAACTTTGGTTGACTAATGCTCCTGCTCTTATGATGCTCCATTCGCCAATGTTGCACTGAGGTGTCACTGTAACACCGATGCTAACTAATGTGCCTTTACTAATCATTACTTCGCCGCTAAGACTTACACCCGGCGCAATATGCACATGATTGCCAAAGTGATTATGATGATCTATTGTGCATCCCGTATCAATACCAACAATCTTATATTCCTTTTCGAGAAGACTTGTAGCCACCTGTGAGCCAATAAAAACCATTCACCTCCGTGATTGGAATATTCATCATAAAACAACAATCATAGTTAAAAGTTTGTTCATCTTGGGGTTGGTTGAAAATCCTCTCTGAACCATTCAAAATATTCTTTCGGGCCTTTTTGGATGTCGCAATCTGGGCGAAAACCAAACTTGTTAGTAATCTTGGAGATATCCGCTCGGCAATGTCTAACCTCTCCTTTTCGGGGGGGCGCATATTCGATAGAGGTTGAAATCCCGCTGGCCAGCTGGATATATTGAGCGAGCTGGTTGATCGTAATATTTTGACCGCTGCCGACATTATAAACATCGCTTTTTTCTGCTTTTGCGGCGGCTAAATAATTCGCCATTGCGACATCCTTCACATTGACAAAATCGCGCGTTTGCTCACCATCGCCGTAAATTGTCAGGGATTTGCCAGATATGAGCCTATTGGCAAAGATCGGAATGACGTTGCCGTATTCATCATATCTTTGATTTTGTCCATAGACATTAAAATACCTGAGGCAAACCACGACGATGTCATACAATTTGCCGAAGCACAAGACTGATTTTTCGCCGGCGAGTTTGCTCACCCCATATGGCGAATCAGGATTTTGAGGATGGTCTTCACCAATGGGCATTGTTAATAATTCGCCGAAGATCGCTGCGGAAGAAGAGTATATGATTCGCTTGACGCTGAGCTTGCGACTTGCTTCCAGAATATTGAGAGTTCCGATTATGTTAATATGAGCATCTTCCTGGGGATTACTCAACGATTTGACATTGCCAATGTGTGCGGCTAGATGAAAAACGACACTTACGCCGGAGATGGCCTTTTGAACAATGTCATTATCGCAAATATCTCCTTTTATAAAATCTACATCAAATTTTTCGATGTTCTTTAAATATCCTGTCGACAAATTATCCAAGACTCTCACCTTATGGCCGTAATCAACAAGCAGTTTGACGATATTGGACCCGATAAAACCTGCGCCTCCCGTGACGAGCATTATGTTATCATCAGAAAAGTTTAATGAATCGTTCATTGGATTTGACACTTTCTAGCAATTGTCCAAAATTTGATAATACAGATGAAGCCCCCGTTCTAGGCTATAATTAGCCTCAGCGTAGACCCTTGCATTTTTTCCCATCCGTTCCAAGTCAGGATTTTTATAAAAAGAAAGAATAGCGTTTGTCAATTCTTTTGCCTGGCCTGGCTCAACCAAATTCCGCAATTGGCTTCCCGGATGATCTTTTTTGCATCGCTTGTGAATGGAGCCATTTTGTTACTGATGGCGATGATCAATCTGTTCTTCAATTGGCCTAAGAGGATAGGTGTTTTTGGATAAAGATCCTGGACATTTACAATGGCCTTTGTTCTATAATGTTTCGCGAGCCATATTCCGGCAACAGCCAGCGGCAGAGGAGGCCAGTAAATAATGATGTGAGCTTTATGGTTTTGAAGAAGCCCCGCTACCCAAAATTGAATCATTTTGAAAAATTGCTCGATATATCTGAGAGGTAGAAACTTTTGAAAAATTGGAAATGTGGATAATCTTATGATCGTGATGCCATTGGAATATTCTTTCTTGGTTTTTTTCCTATAATATTTTTTCGATTCCAAGTATCTTGTTGGAGAATCTGTTAGGACCGTTACCTGCAGTTCGGAAAAAAGCCGAGATGCCGAATTGAGGACGGGAGGGTAATATTCATTGATCAGCAAAACGTTCATGTTTTTCCCCTCATTTCAGGAGTATATTCGACATCCTTGAACTGTTTTCTTTAGAGCGCCAATGGTCCTTTCGACCGCCATATTAAGAAAAGACTTTGCTTTCGGTCGCCGCAACGATTTCTCGGCCTTTTTGGCTCTGCTTGTATGAACCGACGTTCTGAACAAAACATATCACTCGTGGTGAATCGGAGTCAATCGCTCCAAAAAACCACAAAGACCGAATTCTTCAGGATAAAATCGCTCTGTGATTATTAGAATGACTTTTTCTATTTTTTTTTCAATTTTAGGCAAGATCATTTTTGATGATCCCGTCCCATTTATGAATCAGCTTTGAAGTTCCGATAATTAATCTGACAACGCGCTGGGACGTATTTTTGACTGTATATCCATCAGGGATTTTATAATATTGTAAATCACGTCGATATGCAGTGGCAATCTTAATCGAGTTAATTATTGTATCAGAATCCAGGCCGGTGATCAGGATGTTCCCTGAATCTATAGCCTCCGGCCTTTCCATCGCATTTCGCAAGGTAATTGCAGGGAAACCTAAAATTGCCGACTCTTCACTTATTGTGCCGCTGTCTGATAACGTGCAGAAGGCATTTGTTTGTAGATGGATGTAATCGAAAAAGCCAAACGGCTTTAAAAACCTAATTATAGTATTTATTTTAACATTTTTCATTTTTTGCAGGCGATTTTGGGTTCTGGGATGAGTGGAAACAATGACTGGAAAGTGATAGTCTTCAGAAATTTTATTTAAGGCCTCCATAATCCGTAACAGATTTTCCCTGTTATCCACATTTTCTTCTCTATGGATACTTGCTAAAAAATATTTGTGTTTTTTTAATGATAATTTGATCAAGATTTTTGAACGATCAATTTTATCCCGATAATGTAACAATACTTCTTTCATGGGAGATCCTGCCAGATAAATCTTTCTGGGGTGAATGCCTTCTCTTAATAAGTTCATTCGAGCATGTTCTGTGTATACCAGATTAAAGTCACTAATATGATCAATTATTTTCCGATTGATCTCCTCAGGAACATTTAAATCAAAACAACGGTTACCTGCTTCCATATGGTAAATAGGAATTTTTAATCGCTTAGCAACAATCCCAGATAAAGAGCTGTTTGTATCTCCTAGTATCAAAACAGCATCCGGTTTTTCTTTTATAAATACTTTTTCTGAGGCAATAAGGATCTTCCCGATCATTTTTCCTAAGGAACCACTTTTAACTCCAAGAAAGTAATTCGGTTTTCTTATTCCCAAGTCTTTAAAAAATATTTCGTTTAATTCATAATCATAATTCTGTCCTGTATGGACGAGAACATGGTCACAGAATTGATCTAACAATTTTATCACCCTTGATAAACGAATAATTTCAGGCCTTGTGCCAACAACCGTCATTATTTTCATCTTAGCAATTCTTCCTCTATGCTGTCGTTTTCTGGTGAAAGGACTCTTTGTTTTGTTAAGAGCAACTTTAGGTCTGAGAGACGAATCGTATGATCAGCAGAGCTATATTCTTTAGAAAAGGCCACTTTTTCGTTAGGTTTGGAGATTAATTCAGGGATTATGGGCTTAATAGCATAATATTTATTTCTCCTCACAGAACGAGGACTTTCTTCGTCAGAAATTAAAATTTCATGGACTTTCTCGCCAGGCCTAATTCCAGTAACCTTTATTTTGATATTGCGATCGCCGATTAAAACTTTTGCGATATCTATAACTTTTGCCGAGGGAATATGAGGGATATAAATTTCCCCTCTCTTAGCGTCCCGAACAGCTGCATATATGACGTCTACGGCATCATCAAGGCTGATCAAGAACCTGGTCATTTCTTCGGTGGTAATTGTCACCGGGCCGCCTGCCTTTATCTGGCTATGAAATAAAGGAATCACAGAGCCACGAGAGGCAAGCACGTTCCCGTATCGTACGCAAATAAATCGAGTACGGGGACAGCTTAAATTTGCCGTGATAAAAATTCTCTCTTGGATAGCTTTTGTCATACCCATGACATTGACAGGTTTGCAGGCTTTGTCTGTTGAAATACCGACCACGGATTCAACTGGTAATCTATTTTCCCGTATGGCTCTAACTATGTTTTCAGGACCGACAATATTGGTTTGGACAGCTTCATACGGAAAATATTCACATGTCGGGACCTGTTTGAGGGCGGCTGCATTGAATATAATATCCGCATCTCTGACAGCGGAGGCTATGCTATGATAATCTCTGACATCTCCAATTCGAAATTCAACCAATTCTTCAAAATTATGGTAGATGATCTCGTCTGTGGCCACCCTCCTATTTTTATAAGCCAAGCGCATTTCATGTTGTTTGGCTTCATCACGGGAAAAAATAATGATCTTTTTGGGTTTACCCATTTTGTTGGTCAATATTCTGCGAGTGAGAGTTTTGCCTAGGGACCCCGTCCCGCCAGTTATTAAAATATTTTTTTCACTAAGTTTCATTATTCAATCCTATATTTGTAATTTAGATAGTCTTCGTGCATCTGATGAATCATTTCTTCCCACGG
>Ga0315280_10009497_pt1 | contig 12459 bp, 12 predicted proteins | sample YL17G06_40_MG_FD_203697 | JGI IMG/M metagenome (GOLD analysis project Ga0315280, IMG submission 203697) | Sediment microbial communities from Yellowstone Lake, YNP, Wyoming, USA - YL17G06_40 | ecosystem: Environmental > Aquatic > Freshwater > Lake > Sediment | place: USA: Wyoming | collected... | reverse complement strand
TCGACGGGCGAGCCGATCGTGCTGCGCGCGGCCATGAAACCGATCGCCACGCTGATGCATCCTCTCGCCAGTGTCGAGCTCGACACGCACAGGCCTGTCGAGGCGCATGTCGAGCGCAGCGACGTGTGCGCGGTGCCGGCGGCGGCCGTGGTCGGCGAAGCGGCCGTCGCTCTGACGCTGGCGAGCGCGGCGCTCGCACGGTTCGGCGGCGAGGCGCTGGACGATTTCAGCGGCGCCGTCGCGGCCTTCAGGGCGCGCATCGCCAAGCGATGAGTCGCAGCGTGGCCATCGTCGGCTTCATGGGGGCCGGCAAGAGCTCGGTCGGGTCGCGCGTGGCCGCGCTCCTCGGCGTGCCCTTTCTCGACACCGACGCCATGATCGAGGCGGCGCACGGCTCCATCGAGGCCGTTTTCGACGGCGCCGGCGAGGCGCGCTTCCGCGAGATCGAGCGCGAGGTGGCGCTGGCGGCGCTGGCCGAGGCTGAGCGCGAGGCGCGCGTGGTGTCGCTGGGCGGAGGCGCGGTGACGATCGGCGACGTGCGCGAGGCGCTCTCGCGCCTCGCGCACGTCGCCTGGGTCGACGCACCTGTAGAAACGCTGGTCGGGCGCGCGAGCGGCACCAAGCGCCCGCTGGCGCGCGATACACTGCGCTTTCGGGAGTTGTATCGCGAGCGGCGCCCGCTGTACGAGTCGGTGGCTACCGTGCGCGTCGCGAACGACGGTTCGCGCCCGCCCGGCGCGGTTGCGGCCGAGCTGGTGGCCGAGCTCACGGCAGCGGCGGCGGGTGAGCCGGCGGCGAGCGCCGACGAGGGAGCGTGAGCGTGCGCAGACTGCGTGCCGAGACGAGTCAGGGGGCCTACGAGGTCGTCGTCGGCCGCGGCCTGCTTGCCGGTCTCGGGCGCGAGGTCGCTGGCGTCGCCGACGGCGAGCGTGCCGTCGTCGTGAGCGACGAGAACGTCGCGCCGCTGTACCTCGACCGGGTGGCGACGAGCCTCGGCGAAGCCGGGTTCGAGGTCTCGCGACTGGTGCTGCCTTCGGGGGAACGCCAGAAGAGCCTCGAGCGCGCGCACGAGATGTACGGCGTGCTTTACGAGCGGCGCCTGCGGCGCAGCGACGTCGTGGTGGCGCTGGGCGGCGGCGTCGTCGGCGACCTGACGGGGTTCGTCGCGGCCACCTTCTTGCGCGGCGTGCGTCTGGTGCAGGTGCCGACCACGCTGCTCGCGCAGGTCGATGCCGCCGTCGGCGGCAAGGTGGCCGTCGACTTCCGCTCGGGCAAGAACTACATCGGCGCCTTCTATCAGCCGCGGCTCGTCGTCGCCGACCTCGAGACCCTGGCTACGCTGCCCGACAAGGAGGTGCGCAACGGTCGCACCGAGGTGGTGAAGTACGCTTTTCTCGTCGGCGGCGACCTCCTCGACGGCGTTGAGGCGGCGTTCGCCGGCGTGCACGAGCTTGGGGAAGAGGTCGTCGCGCGCTGCATCGAAGAGAAGATCGCGGTCGTTGCCCGCGACGAGCGGGAAGAAGGCGGTGAGCGGGCACTGCTGAACCTGGGCCATACGATCGGGCACGCGATCGAGGCCGCGGGTTCGTTCAGCGGCTACTCGCACGGCGAAGCGGTGGGCTTGGGGTTGCGTGCGGTGTTGTGGCTCTCGCAACGCCTCTCGGGCCTGAGCCCCGAGGAGGCGGCGCGCGGGCAAGAACTGCTGAGCGCCGCCGGGCTCCCCGAGCGCCTCGAGGGCGTCGACCCGTCCGCTGCCGCGGCGCTGACGGCGCGCGACAAGAAGGCCGACAAGCGTGGCGCGCGTTACGTGCTGCTGACCGGCTTGGGACAGCCGGTCCTGGGTTGCGACGTCGAAGCGGAGGTCGAACGCGAGGTGTTCCGCCGGCTCGCCGCACGTTGACGTCGCCACACGTTGACGTCGCCACACGTTGACGTCGCCGCACGCCGACGTTGTGCAGGGAGCGGGCATGCGTGCGAGACTCCATGACGTGACACGAACGTGAGGGCGGGTGCATGAAGACGATCTGGCTGATCCACGGTGTCAACCTCGACATGCTGGGACGGCGCTCGCGCGAGCACTACGGCGCGCAGACGCTGCGCGAGCTCGAAGAGGCGGTGACCGCCCACGCGCGGCAGCGCGGCGCGGCCGTGCGCTGCTTCCAGACCAACCACGAGGGCGAGCTCGTGGAGAAGCTCCACGAGCTCGCCCTCGCCGGCGCCGCGGCGGCGCAAGCCGAAGGCGGCTCCGACGACCAGCTCGCCGGCGTCATCATCAACCCCGGCGCCTGGACGCACTACAGCTACGCCATCCGCGACGCCCTCGAGCTCGTGGCGGCGCCGATCGCCGAGGTGCACCTTTCGGCCATCGAGACGCGCGAGGAGTGGCGGCGGCATTCGGTCATCGCCGACCTGGCTATGGTGCGCATCGCCGGGAAAGGGGTAGAGGGATACCTCGAAGCGGTCGACGCGCTGATCGAGGCGAAGGAGGCATGACGTGACCAGCGTGGCGGGCGAAGCGGCGACGGCGAACGCGGCGGCGGCGAGCGCGGCGGCGAGTGCGGTCGCTGAGACGGCGGCGACCCGCACGACGGGCGAGGCGACCGCGGCGCGTGTGCGGCGGCTACGCGCGCTCCTGGTGGCCAGACGGCTCGACGCTGTCCTCGTCACCGACCTCTTCGACGTGCGCTACCTGTCGGGCTTCACCGGCGACGACACCTGTCTCGTCGTGAGTCGCGACGTCGCCCTCATCTGTACCGACTCGCGCTACTGGGCCCAGGTCGCCGATGAGGTGCGCGGGTTCACCCTCGAGAAGACCGAGCGGCTGCTCGACGACGCGTCGGCGGCGATCCGCCGTGACCTCGGGGAGAACACCGCTCTCGGCTTCCAGGGGGCCCGGCTCAGCTACGCTGACCACCGGCGCCTGCGCCACGGTCACGCGGGTCGTCTGCGCGACGTCGGCGGCGCCGTGACGAAGTTGCGCGAGGTGAAGGACGCCGGCGAGGTCGAGCGCATCCGCCGCGCCGCGCGCCTGACCGACGAGGCGCTGCGCGCCGTCGTCGCGACCGGGCTGGTGGGGCGAACCGAGCGCGACGTCGCTTGGCAGATCGGGGAGGAGCTGCACAAGTACGGCGCCGAGGGTCTCGCCTTCGCATCCATCGTGGCCGCCGGGGAGTGGGGCGCGCTGCCGCACGCCGCGCCGCGTGACCGGCCTATCGGGAGGGGCGAGCTGGTCGTGATCGACACCGGCGCCAGGGTCGAGGGCTACTGCAGCGACATCACGCGCACGTTCGCCACGGGCGAGCTCGACGGCGAGCTGCGGCGCGTGTACGAGACCGTGCTGTGTGCCCAGCTCACGGGGCTTGCGGCGGTGCGCGGCGGCGTCGACGGCAAAGCCGTCGACGCCGCCGCGCGCGCCGTCATCGACGCGGCCGGCTACGGCGAGCGCTTCGGCCACGGCACCGGCCACGGCGTCGGACTCGAGGTGCACGAGGCGCCTCGCCTGGGGCGGCTGCACGGCGACCCCCTCGCACCCGGCATGGTGGCCACCGTCGAGCCGGGCATCTACCTCGAGGGACGCGCCGGCGTGCGCATCGAAGACACGGTGCTGGTGACGCCCGACGGGTGCGAGCTCCTCACCGGATACCCGAAGGAGCTGCAGGTGGCGAGCTGACCGGGGCGGTCACGGGCGACGGCGCGGCGGGTCCCCAGTTGCCGTATCCTGTATCATGAGTCGATGCGTGTTCATCCCGCAACCGTCACCGAAGGCAAAAGGAACCCATGGCAGAGGTAGTCTCAACCAACCAGTTCAAGAACGGCATGGCGATCGAGATCGACGGCGACAACTGGACGATCGTCGAGTTCCAGCACGTCAAGCCCGGCAAGGGCGGCGCGTTCGTGCGCACCAAGCTGCGCAGCATCGCCACCGGCGCCGTGCTCGACCGCACCTTCCGCGCCGGCGAGAAGTTCAACCGCGTGCATACGCAATCGCGCAAGATGCAGTTCCTCTACGCGACCGAGAACGAGGTCGTGCTCATGGATCCCGAGTCCTACGAACAGACGTCGGTGAGCCCCGCCATGGCCGAAGATGCGCTCAAGTGGATCGTCGAGAACATGGAGGTCGAGCTGCTCTCGATCAACGGTCAGCCGGCCATGGTCGAGCCGCCGACGTTCGTCGAGCTCACCGTCACACAGACCGATCCCGGCCTGCGTGGCGACACGGCGCAGGGGGGATCGAAGCCGGCCACGCTCGAGAGCGGCACCGTCGTCCAGGTGCCGCTGTTCTTGAGCGAGGGCGAGCGCATCAAGGTCGACACGCGGAGCGGCCAGTACGTGACGCGCGTCTAGCGCGCCGCGAGGCCGGCCGCGAGATCAGGAGTCCGATGTCGTCGTGAGAGCAAGACGGGTCAAGATCACCGACACCACCCTGCGCGACGCGCACCAGTCGCTGTGGGCCACGCGCATGCGCACCTCCGAGATGGTCCCCATCCTCGAGACCTTCGACGAAGTCGGCTTCCACTCGCTCGAGGTCTGGGGCGGCGCGACGTTCGACGCCTGCCTGCGCTTCCTCGACGAAGACCCGTGGGAGCGTCTGCGCGTCATCAAGAAGTACGTGCCGCGCACGCCGCTGCAGATGCTCCTGCGCGGCCAGAACCTTGTCGGCTACCGCCACTACGGCGACGACCTCGTGCGCCGCTTCGTGCACAAGTCGGCCGAGAACGGCATCGACATCTTCCGCGTCTTCGACGCGCTCAACGACACCCGCAACCACGAGGTGGCCGCCGAGGCCATCAAAGAGACCGGCGCGCACTTCCAGGCGGCCGTCGTCTACACGATCTCGCCCGTACACTCGCTCGCCCACTACCTCGAGGTCGCGCACCAGCTCGTCGACATGGGCGCCGACTCGATCTGCATCAAAGACATGGCGGCGCTGCTCTCACCGTTCTACGCCGAGCAGCTCATCCGTCGCCTCAAGGCCGAGATCTCCGTTCCCGTGCAGCTCCACTGCCACTACATCGGCGGCCTCGCGCCCATGACCTACCTCAAGGCCATCGAGGCCGGCGTCGACGTGATCGACACGGCTACCACGCCGCTCGCGTTCGGCAACTCGCAGCCGGCGACCGAGATGGTGGTGACGTCGCTCATCGGCACGCCGTACGACACCGAGCTCGACCTCGAGAAGCTCTTCGTCATCGCCAAGTACTTCGACAAGGTGCGCCAAGACGAGGGTTTCACGCGCGGCGTCACCTCGCTCACGCACATGCAGGTCTACTCGCACCAAGTACCCGGCGGCATGATCAGCAACCTCGAGAGCCAGCTCAAGGAGCAGGGCGCGCTCGACCGCCTGCCCGAGGTGCTCGAAGAGATCCCGGTCGTGCGCGCCGAGGTCGGGTTCCCGCCGCTGGTCACGCCGCTGTCGCAGATCGTCGGCACGCAGGCCGTGCTCAACGTGCTCTCGGGTAGGCGCTGGCTCATCGTGCCCGACGAGATGAAGGCCTACCTACGCGGCCGCTACGGCAAGGCGCCCGGGCCGATCTTGCCCGAGATCATCGAGCGGGTCCTAGGCGACGAGAGACCCATCACCGAGCGGCCCGGAGCGCTGCTCAGCGAGACCTTCGCGCAGTACGCGGCCGAGATCGGCGACCTGGCGCGCAGCGAAGAAGACGTGCTGAGCTACGCCCTCTTCCCGCAGACCGCGCGTACCTACCTCGAGAAGCATCATCTCGGGCCCGAATCCGACGTGTTCGGCACGCACGAGCAGCAGTACCTGACCTCGCAGATCCAGACGGCCGTGAGCTCGGGCGCCGAAGACCGCGTCAAGGAGATCCTCTCGATGGTCGAAGCCTCGTCGGTCCAGGAGGTCGTCATCGAAGAGGGCGACCTGCGCGTGACGGTGAAGAAGTCGGGCGCGCCTGAGCCCGCCGGAGGCGCCGTCGCGGCCGAGGGGGCGGCGATGGCGCCGGTCGCAGGCGCGGCGCCGTCACACGACGGCGACGAGGCGAACGGCTATCACGCCGTGCGCTCGCCCATGGTGGCGACCTTTTACCGCTCGCCGTCACCGAGCGCTCCAGCCTTCGTCGAGGTCGGCGACAGGATCAAGGTCGGCCAGACGCTCTGTATCCTCGAGGCGATGAAGCTCATGAACGAGCTGGCTTCCGAGGTCGACGGGGTGCTGCGCGAAGTCACCGTCGAGAACGGCCAGCCCGTGGAGTACGGGCAGGTCCTGTTCACCATCGAGCCGCTGTGACCGGCGCGCGCCGCCCGACGCTCGCCGCCGCAGCCGACGTGAGGGAGTGACCTTCGTGTCACCCAAGAGGCCCAGCCGCAAGCAGGCGCGCCGCGACGCGCTGTTCGTGCTCTACCAGCGCGAGGTCACGCCGCTGGCGGTCGCGGCGCTGCTCGCCAACATCCTGCTGAGCGAGGGATACCGGGCCGACGAGTTCACGGTGCGCGCCGTCGAGGGCGTCATCGCGCGCCAGGATGAGCTCGACGGCGAGCTGCAGGCTCATTCGTGCCACTGGCCGCTCTCGCGCATGGCGCCCCTGGAGCGCAACGCCCTCCGTCTTGGTCTCTACGAGATGGAGACCGGCGAGACGCCGCCCGAGGTCGCCATCGACGAGGCGGTGCGCCTGGCGAAGCGGTACTCGACCGACGAAGCCGGGGCGCTGGTGAACGGCATCCTGGCCGGTATCCTGCGCGAACGCGGCGACGGGCCGGTCGCCGACGCCGCCGGCGCGGCCGGCGCAGCGGGGGAGCGAACGACCCCATGACCCAGCCGAGTTCGCCGGCCAAGCCCGACGCGTGCGCGCTGGAGCGGGTGCGCGAGATCGCTGCGCAGCTGCGCGAGCTCGAGGAGCGCCTGGGCGCGAGCTCGTCGTCGGAGGTCGAGTTGAGCCTGCTGGAGCGTGCCACCGAGCTCGCCGACGAGGCGGCGCGGCTTCTTGAGCAGGTGAGCCGGGAGTCGTCGTGAGCGACGCCTTCGTCGCCCGCGCCGACTCGGAGACGGCATACCCCGACGACCTGCGCGGCCTGGTCGAGCGCTACCTCGCCGAGCTCGATTTCGCCGCCGTCGGCCGGGCGAGCCGCCTGGTCGAGGCGATGCGCTACTCCCTGCTTGCCGGCGGCAAGCGCATCCGGCCCGTGCTGAGCTTGGCCGTGGCGGAGAGCCTGGGGCGGCCGCCGGCGGCAGTCATGCCGACGGCGGCCGCGCTCGAGCTGATCCACACCTACTCGCTGATCCACGACGACCTGCCCGCCATCGACAACGACGACCTGCGCCGCGGCAAGCCCACCTGTCACGTCGTCTTCGGCGACGACATCGCCATCCTGGCGGGCGACGGGCTCTTCGCCGAGGCGTTCCGGCTGATCGTCGAGCGGCAGGAGGCGCCGCCGCCGACCGTTCTGACGGTGCTCGGCGAGATCGCGCGGGCGACGGGGGTGCAGGGCATGGTCGGCGGTCAGTACATGGACGTGACGGCCGCCGCCGGGGACGACGACGACCTCCGCCTGCTGCACTCGCTCAAGACGGGACGCCTCATCGAGGCCGCGGTCGTGTGCAGCGCGGTGCTCTGTCGAGTCGGCGGCGGCGGCGGGACCGGGGCTGCTCCCGGTACCCGTTCGGCCGACTCGACCGACTTGGCGGTCTACCGTGCGTTCGCACGCGAGATCGGCTTGCTCTTCCAGGTCGTCGACGACATCCTCGACGTCGAGGGCGAAGCCGCCGAGCTGGGCAAGGCGCCGCACCAGGATGAGCTCCTGCACAAACTCACCTACGTGTCGCGCTTCGGGCTCGAGGGCGCTCGGGCGCTGGCCGGCGAGAGCTACGCTCGGGCCGGCCGGCGCCTGAGCGCCCTCCCGGGCGACACGGCCAAGCTGCGCGGCGTGACCGACTACATCTACCGCCGCACGCGGTAGTCTCGACGCCACGAGGAGAGGCGCAGAACGAGGCGCGGCGCCGAGCCTGGGTGCTATACTTCCTACGGATCATGAAGTATCTCCCAACGATGGCGTCGCCCCACGACCTTCATCGCCTCTCCGAGCCGGAGCTGGCCATCCTGGCACAGGAGGTGCGCGACCTGATCATCGCCGAGGTCAGTAAGACCGGAGGGCACCTTGCCGCCAGCCTCGGGGTGGTCGAGCTCACGCTGGCGTTGCACAGCGTGCTCGACAGTCCGCGCGACAAGATCATCTGGGACGTGGGGCACCAGGCGTACGCGCACAAGATCCTCACCGGTCGGGCGGGCGACTTCCATACCATCCGCCAGTACGGCGGTCTGTCGGGGTTCCCCTCACGCGACGAGTCGGAGCACGACATCGTCGGCACGGGGCACGCCTCGACGTCGTTGAGCTATGGTCTCGGCCTGGTCGAGGCCGCCCGGCTGGCCGGCACGACCACCAAGGGTCACGTCGTGTGCGTGATGGGCGACGGCGCCCTCACCGGCGGCGTCGCCTTCGAGGCCCTCAACCAGGCCGGGCATCTGCGCACCCCCCTGGTCGTGATCCTCAACGACAACCAGATGTCGATCCGGCCCAACGTGGGGGCCATCGCGCTCTACCTCAACCGGTTGCGGCTCGATCCGGCGCTCTGGCGCTTGCGCGAGGAGATGGAGAAGAGCATCTCGCGCTTGCCCGGTATCGGCTCGCGCGCCTACAACTTCGGCAAAGACGTGAAGGAGAGCATGAAGGCGCTCATCGTGCCGGGCATGCTCTTCGAGGAGTTGGGGCTCGCCTACATCGGCGTGATCGACGGCCACGACCTGCACGCCCTGCGCGAGAGCATCCGGCAGGCGATCGACACCGAGCGGCCGGTCGTCGTGCACGTCAAGACCATCAAAGGCAAGGGCTACGATCCGGCCGAGGAGAAGCCGGCCGAGTTCCACGGCACAGGACCCTTCTTCGTCGGCAACGGCGAGCGCAAGGCGAAGGCACAGGGCACGACCTATACACAGGCGTTCGGCGATGCGCTCGTGCGCGAGGCCCGAGACGATCCGCGCGTCGTGGCCATCACGGCGGCCATGACCCAAGGCACCGGGCTCGAGCGGTTCGAAGCCGAGTTCCCGGAGCGCTTCTACGACGTCGGCATCGCCGAAGAGCACGCCGCGGTCTTCGCCGGCGGGCTGGCGCTTGCCGGCATGAAGCCGGTCATCGCCGTCTACTCCACCTTCTTGCAGCGCGCCTTCGACATGCTCATCCAAGACGTGGCTCTCCAGCGCCTTCCCGTCGTCTTCGCGATCGATCGCGCCGGCCTGGTCGGCGACGACGGCCCCACGCACCACGGCGCCTTCGACCTCTCGTATCTGCGGCTTATCCCCAACCTGGTGGTGATGGCGCCGTCCAGTCAGGCCGAGCTGCAGCACATGGTGCACACCGCGCTGGCGCTCGGCGGGCCGGCCGCCATCCGCTATCCGCGCGGTCTCGGCGCGCCGTTCGCCTCACCCGCCAAACTGCAGACCCTGCCCGTCGGGCGGGCCGTGGTGCTCCAGACCGGCAGCGAGGTGGCCCTGGTCGGCATCGGCACCGGGGTCGGCATCGCAACCGCGGCCGCCCGGCTGCTGCGCGCGGCCGGCGTGGCGCCGACGGTCGTCGACGCCCGGTTCGTCAAGCCGCTCGACGGCGAGCTGCTCGACGACCTCGCCGATTCGCACGAGCGCATCGTCACCATCGAGGAGAACACGCTGTGCGGCGGCTTCGGCAGCGCGGTGCTCGAGCATCTCGCCGCCCGTGGCGTTCCCGTGCGGCGCTTCGGCCTGCCCGACACGTTCGTCCGCCACGGCGACCGGGCTCGGCTGCTGGCCGAGATCGGTCTCACGCCGCAAGCGGTCGCCGACGTCGTGCTCGAGCGCCGCCCCGGGTTCGCCACCGTCTCCTGACTCGTGCGCCGGCGTCTCGACGCTTTGCTCGTCGCTCGCGGGCTCTTGCCGACGCGGGCCCAGGCGCGCGCGGCGATCCTTGCCGGCGAGGTCGGCGTGGAGGGGCGTCGCCTCGACAAGCCCGGCGAGCTCGTCGACGAGACGGCGCTCGTCGAGCTGCAGGAGCGGCGCCGCTTCGTCTCGCGGGGTGGCGACAAGCTCGATCACGCCATGGCCGTCCTCGGCGTCTCGGTCGAAGGCGAAGACTGCCTCGACCTGGGGAGCTCGACCGGCGGCTTCGTCGATCGTCTCCTGCAAGGCGGCGCCCGGTCGGTGACCGCCGTCGACGTCGGCTACGGCCAGCTCGCCTGGCGGCTGCGGCAGGACGCCCGCGTGAGCGTGATGGAGCGCACCAACGCCCGCTCGCTCACCTGCGAACGTCTACCGGTGGCGCCGGCGTTCGTCACCGCCGACCTGTCGTTCATCTCCGTGACCCTGGCCCTGGCCCCTGTGCTAGAATGCGCCCCGGGCGGGTACCGTGGCCTTATCCTCGTCAAACCGCAGTTCGAGGCCGGCCGCGACAAGGTCGGCAAGGGCGGCGTGGTCCGCGACCCGGCGGTGCACCGTGAGGTGCTGCTCCGGGTGGCGCGCTGGCTCGAGGAGCACGGCGCCGCCGTCCTCGGCGTCTGCGACTCCGGTTTTCCGGGGCCCAAAGGGAACGTGGAGTACTTCATCTACTTCTGTGACGCGCGCTCGCCGCAGGCGAGCGCGCGCGTCGCTCTCGACCAGGCCGTGACCCAGGCTGTCGAGGCCGCTCATGCCTGAGCGGCCGCTGCGTCGCGTCGCCGTCCTCACCAAGGGCCGTCCCGAGGCCACCGCGCGTGCCCTCAGCGATCTGGCCGGCGAGGGGCGCCGCTTGGGCCTCGAGCTGCTGCTCACGCCCGACGAGTGGCTGAAGCACGGCATCGGCCAGCGCGAGGGCTTCGCGCGCGCCAGCGAAGCCGACATCCGTTCCGCCGACGTCTGCCTCGTGCTGGGCGGCGACGGTACCATCTTGCGGGCTCTGGGGCGGCTGCTGGGGAGCGGCGTGCCGACGGTCGGCGTCAACTTCGGCGAGGTCGGCTTCCTGGCGGCGCTGCGGCAGCAGGACTGGCGTCCCGAGCTTGAACGCATCGTCAAAGGCCACTATCGCGTCGTCGATCTGGTCACGCTCGAGGTACGTCACGAAGGGCGCCAGCACGTGGCGGTGAACGACGTCGTCCTCTCGCGCGTCGAGCCGCGTCACGTGCTGCACTTGAGCTACGACGTCTCGGGCATTCACGTCGGCGAGATGCTCTGCGACGGCGTGATCGTCGCGTCGCCGGCCGGCTCGACGGCGTACAACCTTTCGTGCGACGGGCCGCTGGTCGTGTGGGACGCCAACGTGCTTGTGTTGAACTTCATCGCGCCACACTCGCTGGGCTTCCGGCCGATCGTGTTGCGCCCCGACCACGTGATCCGCGTGCGCAACGTCTCGCCGCTCGCACATGCCGAGATCGTCGTCGACGGCGCCATCGTCGACCGGGTGCGCTGCGGGCACGACATCGAGGTCACGACCGGCCAAGCGCGCGCTCGGCTGCTCATCCGCGAGGGCGGCTCGTTCTATCAGAACGTCGAGGAGAAGCTCTTCAACCGCTCCCGGTATGCTCTCTGAGCTCTCGATCGACGACCTGGTCCTGATCGCGAAGGCGCACCTGTCGTTCGCGCCCGGACTCAACGTTATCACGGGCGAGACCGGCGCCGGCAAGACGTTGCTCGCGCAGGCGGTCGGCCTGCTGCTCGGCGAGAAGGGCGAGGAGAGCCTCGTGCGTCAGGGCGCCGAGCGCGCCCTGGTCCAGGCCGTGTTCGAGCGCGCCGCCGACGAAGAGCCTCTCGCCGTCGCCCGCCGGATCGCGCGCGGGGGGCGCTCGCGCGCATATCTGAACGGGGTCGTCTCGTCGGCCGCTGTCGTCGAGGCCACGCTGCGCGATCGGATCGCCTTCTACGGCCAGCTCGAGCAGACCAAGCTGCTGCAGCTCGAGCGCCAGCTCGACCTGCTCGACGCATCGGCGGCCGCGGTCGTCGCGCCGCTGCTCGCGGCTTACGGCGAGGCGTATGCGCGCGCGCAGGGCGTCGAGCGCCGGCTCGCAGCCCTGCGCGCGCGCGACCGCGACCGCGCGCGTGAGCTCGATCTCCTCCGCTTCGAGGTCGACGAGATCGAGGGTGCGGCGCTCGAGCCGGGCGAAGACGAGCGCGTGTCTGCTGAGCGAGAGCGGCTGCGTCACGCCGAGAAGCTGCTCGAGCGAGTCACGACCGCCATGCGCCTGCTGAGCTCCGAGCAAGAAGGGGGCGCGCTCGACAACTTGCGCCTCGGCGAGCGCCTCGTTGGTGAGGCGGCGTCGCTCGACACCTCGCTCGGCGTCGCTGCGGAACGCCTCACATCGCTGAGCGCCGAGGCCGAAGACGTGTACGCCGCCCTGCGCGACTGGGTCGACGAGCTCGACGTCGACCCGGCTCATCGCGACGCCGTCGAGTTGCGTCACGACAAGCTCCAGCAACTCAAGCGCAAGTACCGCCAGGCGACGATCGACGAGGT
>Ga0315280_10009496_pt1 | contig 12463 bp, 10 predicted proteins | sample YL17G06_40_MG_FD_203697 | JGI IMG/M metagenome (GOLD analysis project Ga0315280, IMG submission 203697) | Sediment microbial communities from Yellowstone Lake, YNP, Wyoming, USA - YL17G06_40 | ecosystem: Environmental > Aquatic > Freshwater > Lake > Sediment | place: USA: Wyoming | collected... | reverse complement strand
TGGTTGCCACGGTGTGATAGCCGAGCATATCGCTCCAGTAAAGAGTGATCCCCCCTGCCCCATAAGTCCCATATCGATCGACGCCGAGCGCAACCTGAGGCTGGCTGACGTAATCCAGTGTTAATTTCGAACTGTAGGGAACAATCTGAAACTTAGACGCATCAGGGAGTCCGTACAGAGGATTTTTCAAGAGCCCCAGGATTTCAGAGCTCGCTCTGTCTATGGGAGGAAGGAGCGAGGCCTTGTATTGGCTAAGTTGAGCAAGCACACTCTTTGCTGAAAGCACCTCAGAGGATTCGATCGAATAGATACTGTAATTGCCTTCGTCATAGGCGCTATAGACAAGCTGATTGGCTTTATGAGCCATAGAAATAGCAGGACTCAAAGCTGTGATACCGCTCACTCCTGTGTAGAGGTTTGTCACTTGAGAGATTTTCTGGGTGCGAAGGTCAATTTTATAGATGTTGCTGATACCATTGTGGTCAGAAAGGAAGTACAAACTCTGGGAATCGCTGGACCATTGAGGGTCGATATTTTTGGCGGCCGAAAAGCCTGGAACCTGTTGAATTTCTCCTGTCTCAGGATTCATTAGGGCCAATTGATAGTTTCCCAGACTCAAGATTGAGAGCTCTGTAGAGAATCGGTCCGTGACAAAAGCAATGGAACGTCCGTCCGGCGACCAGGAGGGCTGAAGTTCGGCATAAGGATCCTGGGTCATTCTTTTCAATTCACCTGTCTCCAGGTCATAGATATAAAGGTCCGTGACGCCGCCCACTAAAGCCGTGAAAGCAATGCGCCGGTCATCTGGCGACCAGGTTGGGTTCAGAATCTCGCCGAGCTGGGGAAATGGAATCTCCTTCTCAACCTTATGTTCGGAAACGTTCAATAGGGCTAGAATGGGTTTCGCATTGCTGATGGCGCCAAACACGAACCGACTGCCCTTGGAATCCCACGACCCAGAAGAACCTATAAATTGCAGACTCTGATAATGAGGGTTAGTAGCCGTTTTGGTGATTCTCCGAATCTGCTTTCCTGTAGTGACGTCCGTGACATACATCTCGATCGAAAACAAATCTCTGGAAGAAAGAAATACAAGGTTTTTCCCGTCAGGGCTCACGGCAGGAGCTAAATTATAGGGGTCTTGCTCTGAGCCTTTTTCCAACAACCGGCTCAGGCTCTCCGGAGATTGAGTGGCCTGGGCGATCGGAGTGTAGGAGTTCTCGAGCGCCTGGTGCCAGTCTTTCGATAACTGCTTGATAGAGACGCCCAGAAGTTTCTCCATGACTTTTTCCCAATCTCCCATCCTGCCTGCGGCTTTCAGAATATTGCCTATCATAAGATCTCCCCACCTGCCGCCGATATATGCCAACAAGGCCTGGCCATAGCGATAGGGAAAATACCGGGGATTCTCAAGTTTCTTGATGTCAGGTATCTTTTTACTTTTAGCGGCGTCGCGCATCCACATGGCCGTGTGGGGGTCCACCGGACCTATGGAAAAATACTCGGCCATTCCTTCGATGAACCAGAGAGGAAGACGGAGAGCCGTGGGAGTGGCTGGACTACCCTCCTTAATATGTTGGGAAGTGATATCATACTGGAAGGCATGAACCAGTTCGTGTCCGATCACGTGGTCTGTTTCCTCAAGAGAACCGCCGAAGGGAATTATAATCCTTCGTTTGAACGACTCAGTCACACCTCCCGTACCCTCCCCCATGATGTCAGAGATAACGGTTGTCTGCTCAAACTCTGGGTGGCTGGCATAAACAACTAATGGCTGCCGGCTCCGAATTTGATAGTTCATGATCCGGGAAAGCCGGGCATACCAGCGTTCGGCCATCCGGGCCGCTATCTCGATGGCCTCTTGTTCTTTGGGGTAATAATAAATATCAAAATGTTCGGTCTTGAGGACCCTGAAATCGAATTTCTCGTACTGGACTTTATTCCGCCCGAAATACTGAGCAGAGGCGGTCGGGACGAAAAGCCCCAGTATCGTCAGGACAAAGAGCACCAAACCCAAAGAAAAGAAACGTTTTTTAAAGCTTCCAATCTTAAGGCACATGGCTTTACTCCTTTTAGGAATAAAAAGTTCACCAAATAAGGTCTATGCAAAATCTATGCCATTATATTAGACAATTTTCCAGACAGATCCTTTGGAGCTCCTGTTGTTAAAAAGGGTCACCTGTCCTCTCTTGTCCAAAAAAGTCCAGAATTGCTTAAACTGGAGAAGGCAAAAAATCGTTCCAACCTATCTTTTTATAGCACAAGTGCGGGCGGCTGTCAAAAGTATATAATGAGGAGTGAGCTGTGAGCAGTAGGCAGCTAAAATCATCTAAGATTCTATCTTATTCTGCTCACGGCTCACACCTTACTGTTCACAAGAGGAAGGGTGTCCCCTTGGGGAACGTCCCTATTTCTTGAACTTAAGGGATTTTGCGGTTATACTCGAAAGAGATTTTTGAAAAAAGTGTGCTTTCAAAATATTCAAAACTCAGCGAGGTCAAAATGCTTTTTGCCTTAAAAATAGCCGAGCCTCTAAAAAAACCATTCCTAAACCTACTCTTCCCTGCCCATCTCCTTATTCTCTTCTCTTTTTTCTTGCTTCCCACGCCTCTGCGACCTGCAGATACATCAGAAAAAGCAAATCTCGTCCGATATTTTCTGGAAGGCGAGTGGCAATTCAGGGCGGCTGATCATGGACCGTGGTGCAAAGCGAAAGTCCCGGGCTGTGTCCATACAGACCTAATGGACAACGGCCTCATCCCCGACCCCTTTTGCCGCGACAATGAGACCAAGGTCCAATGGGTTGAAAATGAGAATTGGGAATACAGGAAAGAGTTTGAAATACCAGATTCTCTGCTGAACAAAAGTCATATCGAACTTGTTTCGAAAGGCTTGGACACCTATGCTGGGGTTTTCATCAACGGAGAAAAAATTGCTGAGACAGATAACATGTTTCGAGGCTACAGGTTTGACTTGAAACCTTATCTAAAAAGCGGCCTAAACGAGCTCAGGATTGAGTTTGAGTCTCCCGTCAAACGCGAAAATCTCAGGGAAGCAGCTTTGCCCTACAAGCTTCCCGGCGGCGCTCCCCACAGCCGCAAAGCTCCCTATCAGTTTGGGTGGGATTGGGGGCCAAGACTTGTAACCAGCGGGATCTGGCGTCCCATCTATCTCGAAGTCTGGGACAGAAGCCGCATGGAGGAGGTTGAAGTCGTCCAAGAGTTCAAGCCTAAAAATGAAGTCCTTTTACACCTAAAAGCCTCCATTCTCTCGGACCAAAGCCAAAAACTCCAAATCAAAGCTGTTGTCTCCGGGAAAAAGAAAGATTACATCAAAACCCAACCAGTCTTACTCCAAAAAGGCTTAAACAATCAAACAATTACTCTAAATATAACAAACCCCGCCCTCTGGTGGCCGAAAGGAATGGGAGAACAGAATCTGTACACAGCTAAAATCCTTCTTTATCGAGAAAAACAACTGTTGGATTCAGCCACAAAGCGGATCGGCCTCCGCCAGCTTGTTTTGGAACAGAAAGCCGACCAGTGGGGCAAAAGCTTCCAGTTCGTGGTGAATGGAGTGCCCTTTTTTGCCAAAGGTGGAAACTGGATTCCTGCCGATAGCTTCGTAACTCGGGTGACAAGACAAAAATATGAAAGACTCCTCAAAGACTGCGTTGAAGCCAACATGAACATGCTCCGGGTTTGGGGAGGCGGAAACTATGAGTCGCCCGAATTTTATGACCTCTGCGATGAACTGGGTCTTGTTGTCTGGCAAGATTTCATGTTCGCCTGTGCCATGTTCCCCGGGGATGAGGCGTTTCTCGAGAATGTGAGACAAGAAGCCGCGTATCAGATAAAAGAATTAAAGCACCATCCAAGCCTCGCCCTCTGGTGCGGTAACAATGAGTGCGAAGAAGGCTGGTTTTTCTGGGGCTGGAAGGAAGCCTTACCCCCAAAGGTCTGGGAAGACTACGAAAAAATTTTTCATCAAATCCTGCCCCAGGCTGTCGAGACTTATGATCCCTCCCGACCCTACTGGCCCAGCTCTCCGCATTCAGAGAAAGTTGGAGACCCGCGCTCAGACAAATCGGGAGACATGCACTACTGGGGAATCTGGCATGGGATGGAGCCCTTTGAAGAATACACAAAGAAATTTCACCGCTTCTTCAGCGAGTTTGGCTTCCAGTCTTTCCCTCTGATTGAGACGGTGAAGACCTACACTCTCCCGGAGGACTGGAATATCACAGCACCGGTAATGGAGCTTCACCAGAAGCATCCCCAAGGTAATAAGCTCATCCTCTATTACATGCTTGACCACTATCGGCTTCCTTTGGATTTTGAAAATCTGCTCTGGCTGAGTGAAGTCCTTCAAGCCGAAGGGATGAAAATTGGCGTCGAACATTGGCGAAGCCAAATGCCCCGCACCATGGGTACTCTTTACTGGCAGATCAATGACTGCTGGCCAGTTGCCTCCTGGTCTGGCACGGATTATTATGGAACTTGGAAGGCTCTCCATTTCTATGCCAAAAGGTTCTACAGCCCCGTTCTTGTTGTACCTCTTGCCGATGGAAAAGCCTTAAATGTTTATGGCATCTCTGACCTTCAGGCTCCGATCGATGCCGAACTCCACTGGTCTGTTCAAACCTACAAGGGTAAACTCCTCCAAAAAGATACTCTCCCCATAAAAATTGAACCTGGCAAAAGCCAAATCTTCCTCAGCAAGCCTTTGGACGAACTTAAAGAGAATTTTGGAGAGAATGAGGTCTATTTTTATTGCGAGCTAAACCAGGGATGGAAAAATCTCAGCTCCAATGTTTATCATTTTTCTGAGCTGAAAAGAGTCTCTCTTCCTGAGCCTGAAATAAAAAAAGAAGTCACCTTTGAAGGAGAAAAAATTATCGTGGCGCTTGACTGTCAGAAATTTGCCAAGAATGTCTATCTCTGGGCACCTGGCATCAAAGGCCGCTTCAGCGAAAACTTTTTTGACATGGTTCCTGGGAAAAAGTACCGAGTTGAGTTCTTGCCTGAAGACAAGATTAAGGCTGTTCCTCTAGAAGAGGCACTGAAGATAAAATCTTTGAAAGATACCTATTAAAAATATCCACTGGTAGCCGCAGGCTTTTTCTCTTTTTGCTTTTGAGGAGATAGACCAGATAGACGGGATTGACGAGAGAGACCGGCTCCTTGACCAACGCCCTTGACTATGATAAACAATTTCGGTTCTCTTCCATCTTGTGTGGGTTATGCAATGACGCGTCCGGAATGGCATCGCTCCCGTTCAGGTTTTTCACGCCGTTCCCTCTTCGCCCTTCTCGGCGCCTGCGGAACTCGCGTGTCCGATCATAGACGCAGTAGAGGCGTCCTTTGCCCGCTGTTGGCATCTCCGTTTAGCCAGTCTAGGCTCAGACAGCCTCGGCGCCCAGAGGTTCCCTCGAAGGACGATTCAGGAAGGCTAAACCTTCAATGGTCGCTTCAGCCATCCCGGACTTATCCCTCAAACCAGCCCACACAAACCTGAGCAGCGTCAACCTCAAGCTACGGCCCAAGATCCTCTCCAAGCTCAAGCCGGGAACGCGTGTCGTTTCTTACAATTACGGTATGGGCGAATGGCAAGCGGATAAAACAACCTGAGCGGGAATACGGGCAAAGGCAAAGTGAAATTAGGCGAGGGGGCAACTGCGATTGAAGGTACCTGGCAGGCCAAGCGGGGCCCTTCGACCGTCAATCCTATTAATAATCAGCACCTTCTTGACTCAGGTAAGGTATCGCTATAAACTAAATCAAAATGGAATTGGAGGTTTAGTCTATGAAGAAAATCCTTTTTGCTCTCGGAAGCTTTTGCCTTTTACTGTTTATCGCCGTGCTGTTTATCTTCCAAACCGCCCTTCCTCTGCAATCCGAACTCCCCATATTTAAGGTCGAAAGCGTTGCGCTCCCCAGCAGGGCCATAATTGTGGTCTTTGGGAGATCCTCTGACGCCTCTTCCCGGAAGCAAGTAGAGGAGCTAGCAAAGGCATACTCAATTGAGACAATGGGTTCTGTTTTGGTTATTCTTCCTCGTGGAGAGAGAAAAGCATTCGAGCCCGGAGGGCCTATCGCACAAATTCAGGTTGAGGAGATCGCCGAGCAAGACTGGTGGGACGCTCTTAAAAAATATGAATTGACTCGCCTCCCTGCTATTCTGATTACAGACAGGGCAAAGCACATAATCGAAAAGTTCACAGGAATACAGGATGCTCCCCTCCTTTGGGAGAAGGTGCATCGTTTAAATTCAGCCGTTTATATACCGGGGCCTAGAGCGGAGCGTGGGGCGGGTCGGGTAGTCACACTTTCGTCTTCCGGGCAAGTGGACCTGACACGGTTGAGAGGTTCGTCCGAAGGCGGCTTCGGGTCGCGGACTGGTGACGCTCCATCCTCGCTCATTATCGGTCCTGACGGACGCCTATATGTGGCTTGTTCCCTCTCCGGAACCATCTCGAAGCTCTCAGTTGAAGGGCAAACCCTCGGCAGTTTCTCTGTCGGAAAGGAACCTATCGATTTACTCGTTGATCCAGAGAACAGAATATGGGTAAGTCTGGCGGGCGAGGATGCCGTTGTAAGAATCACAGCTAGTGGACAGATCCTTGGAAAGTATCAGGTCGGAAGCCGTCCTGCCGGAATATGGATTCACCAGGGAAGGATCTATGTAGCCAACTCGGGAGGCGGAACAGTGAGCATGCTCACTCTCTCCGGACAAGTAATTCAAACAACCCCCGTAGGGGAGACGCCCTGGGATCTTGCGGTCCGTACCGATCCGGGAGTTCATCCCGGTCCTTACCTTTACGTGACGCTGACCGGGGAAAACAAGGTAGCGAAGCTAGCCCTCGATAGCCAGCATGGATATGTGATCGACAGGGTATATTCTAGTTTCGGCTTTGATACGGCTCGAGGTCCCCGGGGCCTTCTCCTTCTATCTGACGGAGGCATCTTTATCGCCTGTGATGAAGGGAAGGTTACCCACTTGAGTCAGGATGGGCAAAGCCTCGGGACATTCGAAGCAAATTCAGGTGCTTACGAGATCGCAAGCCTTCTGAAGTCTTCTGAAGGATTGGAGATCCTTGGCGTAAGTCCCGAATCGGCCGGGACGGCGAAATCGGCTCTATCAGAGCTTTGGGTGACCTGTAGCCACACGGGAACAGTTGTTCAATTGAGCGCATCAGGGCAACGTCTTGGCACTTTCAATGTGGGCAAGGCCCCAAGAGGGATCATATTTCATGGAAATGCTTTTCTTATTGCAGTCGAGAGGGGTCCGGAAGTTGGGCAGGATGTGGATGAATCGGGATGGACTATAAAGCACAAAAGCGGCTCTTAATCCCGGGACTCCGTGAGTCGCGCAAAACTTTGCCCCCGGATTCATCTGGCATATTACCCATCGATGTTATAACCAGGACTCCCTCCAGGAATTTTCTCGCGGCCGCAGAAGAGCTCCTAACGTCCCCACGCGTGTCGGTTCAATTGTAAATAGAATTGAGAAAAAAATGGGGAACCAGGCGCGGGAAAAAGCCTCGTGAAGTTCATGAAGGCGTGCTGCACTTCATTCATCAAGAGATGAAAAGAGGGTTCGCCTTGCTTAAGTTCCGCCGTGAGGGATAAACCTCCAACGCCGATAACCGACTCCGAAAAGCGCTCGAATTCAATCCTTTTGTGCCGCTTTATTTGCTAGGATTGAAAAGATTGCCGAAACGTCTGCCGGCATTCATCGGGATGGGCGATGAAAATGAAGCGATTTGCTATGCTGATGAAGCTGCGGGAGTTTGGTTTAATACACCCGGCGCCCTCGAATGGCTAGGGGATTTTATCGTTCTTTCCGAGAAGTGATTGACTCCTGGGTCATCTTTGCCTCGCGGCGCTTAGGGCTTTTCGGGAATATCTCAAGGACAGGGATTCACCGCGAGTGATATATTTTTCCGGCGACGTCGGCTCATGTCAACCGTACTATAAAGACAGAAAATCATAGCGGCGGGGAAAAGGAAATTCCTCTCCTTGACATCGCCTAGAACATCGCGAGCTTGGCTGAGTGTGAGAGACAAACTGGGAGTTACTCGAACCGGGCAAGTCCTCTTTGATGCTGTGACCCACAGGAAGATCAGGTATCTCAAGATATTTGACAGTGGCGGACTGGAACCCGAGCCACGCTGGGATTCGTCCAATCCGAAAGTCTTCTACTACCTCAACACCATGCAGCTGCGAAGTTACAACACTGGCACGAAAAAAGTCACAACGATCCACGACTTCGACCAGGAATTCCCGTCCGGCTCCTACCTGACGACCGGCAGCGAGGGCGATGCCTCGCTCGACCGGAGGTACTGGGCATTCATGGTTCTGGACGATTCGTGGGAGCTCATATCCGTCATTGTTTACGACAAGGAACTCGACCAGATCATCGGTCGCAAGGACACTGGGTTCCTGGACAAGCTCAACTGGCTCGGCATGGACATGTCCGGAAATCACTGTATCCTCGGTTATGAAGAGCTACTTTACTCTCAAGTCTTCACGAGGGATCTCAGTAAAGTCGTCAACTTTCCGCAGGGTTCAAACGCACATGGCGACTTGGCTCGCACAGCGGATGGGAAGGATGTTTTCGTCTACCAGAATGTCTCAACTGACTACATTTCCATGGCTGACCTGAACACCGGCAAGGAGACCCGATTGGTGAAGATTCCTTTCACCACCAATCTTGATATCGGGCTGCGTTTCTCGGGGAACTGAAATTCTTTTTTTTCTTTCTCTGCCTCTTTTTTCTCTTTTTCTTCTCGCCTTTTCTTTTTTTTCTCGGTCTCTTCTCTCTTTTTCTTTTGTCATTGATGTGCTTCCCGTTAATCAACGCCAACAGATAATCATTTTCCTATCCTGACCAAATTATCCTTTTTCTACTATCTCGAGATTTACTCTCTTTTTCAGCTTCATTCCAGCAGCCCCGAGAATAACTCTGATAGCCTGAGCGGTTCTTCCCTGCTTTCCAATTACTTTGCCTACATCTTCCGGAGCAACCTTTAATTCAATGATTGAGCTCTGTTGCCCGTCTAATTGGGAAACTTTCACCCTGTCCGGGTTGTCCACTAATGATTTAGCAATCAACTCGACGAGTTCTTTCACTGCCACCTCCTTTAATACCTAAATTGTTTTTTTTCGCTTTTGAGCATTTCTCTCTCCTCTCTCGTCTTATCTGGAGGAGTGAATTCTCATCAACGCTTTTGAGTCCCAACCTTCTGATTTTCTCAAGAATGAGCTAATAAAGCAATGCAAAAGTCACTAGCTCTTCAGCCCAGCCAGCCTCTTCCTGGAATTGCTGTATTTCTTTGCAATCGATATCACGAATCTTAAGTTATCTGTTTAAGTTCACTCTTATTTTCTTCAGCCGGAATTCGAGAAAGTGAACTATTCAAATCTTCTCTGGAATTATCCCAAGAACAAATGCTATTTTGGAAAGCGAGCAGTAGATTGATGAATTCTATCTTCTTGTGTATCTTTACAGCTAGCTTCTTTTCTTTCTCCGCTCTCTTTTTCTCTTTTCTCTTTTCTTTTCCCTTCTCTTTCTTTCTTTTCTCTCATACCTGTTCATTTATTCTCCTTTATAGCTGTTTAATATAGATAAATAGTGAACATGCAAATAGCTTCTTTTTGGCAGACTTCTTCTCTAAAGCAAACAAACAATTTAATCGACGAGGAAGATATCAGTTGTTGGATCGGATCGACATCTCTCCATCAAAAATCGATAGCGTTGATTTCCCCTCAATATCGCCGATAGCCGCTTCTTGGACTGCCTTCAAAAGAGCGACTTCTAGGCGGGCGAGCTTCGTCTACTCTCAGCGTACGACCTTTGTATTCAGTACCATTGAGCGCCGCTTTTGCTTTTTCAGCTTCAGGTGAACTAGACATTTCAACAAACCCAAAACCCCTGCCTTCAACCACGTTGACTTCCTTAATTTCACCATAACTGGAAAATAATTTTCCCAGATCTTCTTTAGTTACGGAATAACTAAAATTACCTACATAAAGTTTGCTACCTTGCATTCTTCTCTCCTTTTATCTCAATTTTTCTCTGTCAAATAATGCTTATTTCGAGGATAGAAACAAGATATTGAATCCAGCCATTCAAATAAACAATTATTCAATACAAAGAATCTTCATAAAAAGCTTGCTTCAAAAAAGAGGACGGACGGGAAGGTGCCCTGACAGCAGCCGTCTATCTGATATTTTACTTGGCGGGCTTTTTCCCTTTCTCTTTTTCCTTTTTCTTCTTCTTTTTCTTCTTGAATTCAGAGCCGATGAGCTCGAGCATGGCCATTTTGGCCCCATCTCCTGACCGCAGGTCAAGTTTAACGATCCGGGTATATCCTCCCGGCCTTTCAGAGAACCGCGGGCCAAGCACATCAAAAAGCTTTTTCATCACAGATTCGCGGTAAATGAACTTAAAGGCTTGGCGCCGGGCATGGAGCGTGTTCTTTTTGGCTAAAGTTATCATTTTTTCAGCCAGAGGCCTGGCCTCTTTAGCTTTAGCCAGAGTCGTCTTGATCCGTTCCTTATCCAGCAGCGAAGTGACCAGATTGCGCAGGAGTGCTCTCCGGTGGGAGGTCGTCCGTCTTAATTTTCTTCCATGGACTAAATGCCTCATTCATCATGCTCCTTCTCATCTTTATGGGCTTTAATTTCTGCCTGAATCCGCTCCAGCAATTTGGGATGAAGCTCCAGGTTCAAGCCCAAGCCCAAATTCGCCAATGTCTCCTTGATTTCAGCCAAGGACTTTCGTCCGAAATTCTTAGTCTTCAATAAATCATCCTCTGTCTTTTGGACGAGTTCATAGATTCTTTCGAGGCCGGCAGATTTGAGACAATTGTTGGACCGGACCGAAAGCTCGAGATGCTCAATGGATTTGGAGAGGATCTCCAGTTGAGAGAGATAAGGGATCTCTTTCTTTTGAATGATCTGTTCTTTTTCTAAAGGCTCATCCACAATGTGCAGGAAAATCACCAGATGGTCTCTCAAAATTTTAGCGGCCTGAGAGAGGGCCTCTGTGGGAGAAATGGCGCCAGTCGTCCAAATCTCCAAATTGAGATTTTCGTAATCAATGCGTTTCCCCACGCGCGCCGGCTCCACTCGATAATTCACTTTCAGGACCGGAGAATGGGAGGAATCAAGAGGGATAAAATCCACGCTCAACGCTTCATCAAAGTTCTGGTCCGCGGAGATATACCCTCTGTTGTTTTTGACAATCATCTCAACATCCAATTTCCCATCCTTATCGAGAGAAGCGACATGAACATCTTTGTCCAGAATTTCAATGTCCCCATCATGAACAATATCAGACGCCTTGGCTTCCTCAGGTCCTTCTTTCTTGAGGGTCATCTTTTTAGGCTCATTTCCCTTGAGTTTCAGGGGGATAGATTTCAGGTTCAGAAGGATATCGGTCACATCCTCAACAACTCCGGGAATGGTCGAAAACTCATGGAGAACGCCTTGGATCCTCACCGCGGTGATCGCTGCCCCGGTGATCGAAGACAGCAGAATTCTTCGTAGGGCATTCCCCACGGTGACTCCATATCCACGTTCAAAGGGCTGGGCCCAGAAGCGGCCGTATTTGTCCGTCAAACTTTCATAATCACACTCGAGGTATTTTGGCCTCTGAAAACCTATGTCAGTCATTTGTCCTCCTTTTGAGGATGTTTACCCAAAAAATCCGAACAATTTATTTCGAATAGAGCTCAACGACGAGATGCTCTTCGACGGGGAGAGTCACATCCGCGCGAGTGGGTAGAGAACGGACTCTTCCCTTCATCTGGTCCCAATCTACTTCCAGCCAACCGGGGAGGGATTTGTTCTTGTTGGAACTCACGAGCTCTTTCATCGCATCATAGTTGGCTGTTTTTTCCCGAATCCGAATCTCGTCTCCTTCGTCCACTAGAAACGAAGGAATCGAAACTTTATGGTCATTCACAGCGAAATGGCCATGAGTGATCAACTGGCGGGCTTGGGCGCGCGAACGAGAGAATCCCATGATAAAAACAACATTGTCCAGCCTTCGTTCGAGCATGCTCAGGAGATTCTCGCCCGTGATCCCCTTTCTCCTCTCAGCCCTTTGGAAGAAGAGCTTAAACTGCTTTTCAGACATCCCATAAAACCTCTTTAATTTTTGCTTCTCCCTGAGCTGCATGGCATATCCCAGCATCCTCATCCTCTTCCTAGTTCTTCCATGCTGTCCAGGGGCATAGGCTCTCCGCTCTATCGGGCATTTATCAGTGAGGCATTTGTTTCCCTTTATGAAAAGCTTTGTTTTTTCAACCCGACACAGGCGACACATGGGTTTCTTTTCAGTTGCCATCCTTCTTCTCCTTAGATTCTCATCCTTTTAGACTCTTCTCCTTTTGGGCACACGGCAGCCGTTGTGGGGAATGGGAGTCACGTCCCGAATCGATTTGATCTCCAAA
>Ga0315280_10009493_pt1 | contig 12465 bp, 11 predicted proteins | sample YL17G06_40_MG_FD_203697 | JGI IMG/M metagenome (GOLD analysis project Ga0315280, IMG submission 203697) | Sediment microbial communities from Yellowstone Lake, YNP, Wyoming, USA - YL17G06_40 | ecosystem: Environmental > Aquatic > Freshwater > Lake > Sediment | place: USA: Wyoming | collected... | reverse complement strand
TCCTGCCTATCCCCTAACCTCCCTCATATGCTCAATCCTCTTCTGTATCAACTCTTTAGTGCCAATATCCCTTCTGTGGAACAAATCTCCTTTCACATACTTCATTGAATTTTCAGCAACCCTCTCGGCATCTGCTATTGAATCAGCGATTCCCGTAATGCATATAGCCCTCGAGCTTGATGTCAAAATCTTGCCATTTTCTTCCCTAACAGATGCATAATAGACAACACCTCCAAGTCTTTCAATCTCTTTTTCATTGACAGTAACCTCAACATTCGTCTTAGGATTTTCTGGATATCCGCTTGGAACTAGATATTTGCAGACAGTTGCTTTTTCTTTGAATTTTGCTTTGTTCTTTAGTTTTCCTTCAGCTATATTTCCACAAATCTCGACAAAGTCTGATTCAAGTATTGACAGTATATTCATCGCTTCGGGATCGCCAAGTCTTGAGTTGAATTCAATAAGCACCGGGCCTTTTTTTGTAGTCATGAACTGTCCATAAAGAAATCCCTTATATGCGATTCCAGTCTCTTTTTTCAACGCTTTTATTGAATCTTCCATTATTCCTATCCCAATGTCATAGTCTTTCTGGGTGAGAAATGGCAATATATATCCTTTATCAGAATAAGAGCCCATTCCACCAGTATTGGGACCGCAATCGCCATCATAAGCTCTTTTATGATCCTGTACCATCGGAGCTCCTATTACATGGGAACCGTCAACAAATGCTTGAAGTGTAAATTCCTCTCCAACAAGCTTTTCTTCAATAACGACCTTTTGGATTTTACCGATTTTCTGCTCAAGGATTTCCTTTACATATTTTTTTGCATCCTCTCTGTCCTTTAGGTGTTCGCCCATTATTTTGACTCCTTTTCCGCCAGTGAGTCCAGCGGGTTTAATCACAACATCTTCATCAGAAGAATCTATAAAATCTACAGCATCTTTATAATCAGAGAATATTCCAAATTTTGCATTTCCACTTACGTTGTATTTTTTCAACAAATTCCTGCAAAACGACTTATCAGTTTCCAGTTGAGCTGCAATCTTTCTAGGACCTACTGTTCTTATTCCTGCTGATTCAAGCTCGTCAACAACACCCGCTTCAAGGGGAGCTTCAGGTCCAATAACAGCTAAGTCAATTTTATTTCTTACAGAATATTCAGCAACATCTTTTCCATTGTTGATATTAGCGATTTTTATATCTTTGGAAATTCCTGCAATTCCTGGATTCCTAGCTGACATAAATGCATATAGCTCTGGTTTTTTTGGACTTTTAAATAACGCACTTGCAATGGCATGCTCTCTTGCGCCATTCCCAACCACCAAAATTCTCATAGAAAGATATTTGAATGAAAAATTAAAAAATCACCACCTACTGACCCATAGCAAGAAAGGCACTACTATAAGAACTATTAGCAGTAAAATCCAGTATTTTCTAAAAATTCCCTCATCTGTAGTCTTTACATTAATGACATGTCCTGTTATTTCAATACTCTTATTTTCAGTCAAATTTGCTTTTCCTTTAAATTCTTCTAATTTCTTAATCTCTTCTTTAATTTCTTCTATGTTTATTGTACTTGTAGATTCTGTAATTGTAGTAGTTATTGTTGATTCTGTAATTGTGCTAGTGGAGGTACTTACTGATTGTATTTTCTCTTTATTACTCACATTTAAATTTTCATATTTGTGTGGATATCCACTAGTAGCTACAAGAACTTTATATTTCCCTGATTTATTGATACTAAATGAAACGGTCCCTTTCTTATTTGTAGTGCCTTCGAAAATTTTTAGAGAAGCATCACTATCCGTTGGATAAATGATAATCTCAGCATCTTTAATCGGATCCAATGAACTGTTGTCAAGTACCTTCATAGTTACCTGCTCTTCAACATATATCCTCTCCGGTGTGGTTGATACTAAAATATACCGTTTGCCCCGTTCTGATAAATGGGACATTCTACAAATGCTTTCAATATCCACTCCTTTAGGCATTGTCCCATAACTACCATACCCAAATCCCAATACGTCTCCATCAACAGCGCAGTAGTGACCGTCAAATGAACTATAATCTCTATTCCAGCATTCACTGCCACCATCAAATCCAACAGGCGAATAGTTCAATGAATTCTCATCCAATTTCTTTATGTAAAAATTCCAATAACTACTAGAACAATAACAGTTATCTGAAGGACATCCAACAGTATTTATCATACATAGTCCATGACCCCATTGGCTTGGGGGACTCCAACTTATGTTCAAATCTGTTTTTTGCAATATTTCATAAGCGTTTGTGTTTTCTTCTACTTCAACGCATTTCAAATATTTGCTTCCGTCTGGAAAGTCAACGAAAATTCCAACTCTGGTTGCATTTACATAGCCTGATATTATAACTATCCATAATAATGCCCACAAAAACGTATTTTTTTCCATTTTCTCGTTGGATAATTTATCCATGCTTATATATAATACATTCATATATAAATACATGGATAATTCATCCCGCCCTTTCTTTTCTTTAAGAAAGAAAAGAAAGTGTAGGTTGCCCAAAGAAAAGAAAAATTTAGGGGGTGGTCAGGATTAACCTAAAACTGGGAGGGGACGAAGTCCCCTCGCGGTTTGGGAATGCATATGTATGGCTTCTATGGTTGATAATTGCCATATTGTCTGGAATATTGACCTATAATCCAATCTATCTCGCTATTCTTCTCTCAATAACTATTATACTATCGATAGTCCTTAATGTTAATTGGATAAGCTCGTTAAAAACAGGACTATTGTTTGGCACACTCCCCCTGATTTTTAACACATTCTTTGTACATCTCGGGAGTCATGTTATAGTAAATATCCCAAGATTCATACCAATCTATGGCATTAATATTCCAATCCTTTTTATCTCAGGTAATATCACAGCAGAAGCAGTACTTTTTGGATTTATCATGATGCTTTTATTGATTGACATGGTGATGGTATTTAGTATTTTTAATTCTGTAACGATACCAGATTCTCTTTTGAATATACTTCCAAGTTCCTTTGGCAAATCTTCATTAATAACAGCTATTGGAATGCGATTCACATCAACTATACAAGACGATATAAATTCAATAAAAGATGCCCAGTTGTCAAGAGGATTGAATCTGAATAAGGGCAATTTAATACAAAAAATCAAGAGCAGAATATCTCTTGTAAATCCAACAGTTATAAATTCACTGGAAAGATCTTTCAATTTAGCAGAATCGATGGCGTCTCGAGGATATACTGGAAAAAGAACAAAATACTATACAGAAAGATGGTTGCATTATGATTTTTTGAATATTTTTATTTTAATCTTCATTTTAGTCACACTTTTTTTTCTAAAATTTAGTGGTGTTCTGGAGTATTGGCCATATACTGTTCTAGAACTTCCAAAATTGAATACGCTGATGGTAATATCTCTAATCTTACTCATGTCGCCAGTCATAGGAAATAAAAATGCCAATAATTGAATTTAGGGATGTCTGGTACTGGTATCCCAATAGAGAAAAGCCAGCACTTGGAGGGATAAATCTGAAGGTAGAAAAAGGTGAATTTATCCTAATAATTGGCTCCTCAGGCTCTGGAAAATCAACATTATGCAGGTGTATAAATGGACTTGTACCGAATTTTACTGGAGGCAGATTTAAAGGCAAAGTACTGGTAGATGGAGCTGAAACATTAAAAGAATCAACCAACAGAATAGCAAAAAAAGTTGGTATGGTCTTTCAAGATCCAGAGAACCAGTTTGTTATGTCTACTGTCGAAAGTGAAATAGCGTTTGGACTCGAAAATCAGTGCTTGCCAAGAGATGTAATAAAAGACCGAATTGATGAGGCTCTGAGTGAAATTCAAATAGAGAGTCTTAGACATAGAAAAGTTAATGAGCTATCTAGTGGGGAAAAACAAAAAGTCGTGATGGCATCTATCTTAGCGATCCATCCAGATATTCTTGTACTTGACGAGCCAACATCACAGCTGGATCCAATTGCGGCTGATGATATAATAAATTTAGTAAAAAATCTGAATGAAAATTTCAATATAACGATAGTATTAGTTGAGCACAGACTTGAAAGTCTGTTGTCATATGTCGATAAGGTTCTTGATCTAGATAATAATATCTTTGATACTCCAAGAGAAGTCATAAAGAAAAATCCTTCTGTTACAAAAATAACAGCACTCTTCAATAATCTTAGAAAAAAAGGTCATTCTACTGAAATACCTCTATCACTAAACGAAGCTAAAAGAGTTATTGACAGAATTTCAATCAATCTAAAAAATAAAACTGATACAGTATTGATTCACGATAATGTAGCTATCGATGTACAAGATCTGCACTATTCATATTCGGATTCTGAAGTACTCAGTAGAATAAATCTCAAGGTATATGAAAATGAATTTGTAGCTATAATCGGAAGGAATGGTTCGGGCAAGACAACCCTGATAAAACATTTCAATGGTCTTTTAAAGCCAAAATATGGTAATGTTAGGATATTTAGAAAAGACACATCTTCAGTAAATATTGCTGATCTTGCAAAAGAAGTTGGCATATTACTACAAAATCCAGATGACTATCTATTTTCCGATACTGTTCAAGAGGAGCTAGAATTTACATCAAAGAACCTAGGTTTAAGTTCTGATATCAATGATATTCTTAAATCACTTGACCTCGAGGAATACAAATATAGCTATCCCAGGGATTTGAGCATAGGCCAGAAACAGAGAGTAGCAATGGCATCGATACTTGTTGGAAATCCAAAAATCCTTGTGCTGGATGAGCCAACGAGGGGCATTGACAACAAAAGCAGAGATATGCTCATAGATATTTTGAAAAATTTACATAGGAAGGGTAAGACAATTGTACTGGTAACTCACGATGTTGATATAGTGGCCCAGTTAGCTGAGAGAGTATTATTTATGAGAGACGGAAAAATCATTGAAGATAATCCAACAAGAGATGTACTTCTTAAATATAATGAATTCAAACCCCAAATAGCGGAGTTATTTTCAAACAATAACCTAATTACAGTAGATGAAGTTTTAGACTCTTTGCAATAACTATGAAATTAACAAAAATCATACTAATTGGATTTATAATAGTCATGATAGCTCTAGTGATATATACTCCATCAATGTTAGGTTCCAATTGGGCAATCTTCACATCACTGTTGGCAGTTTCTATACTAGCTATATTATTCCTAGAATTTGAAATTGAGTCTGTAAATTCAAGAATGATTCCGTTATTGGGAATATTGATATCATTGATAGTTATTTCAAGGCAGATATTTCACGGAATTTATGAATTCAGCCCTGTTTTCTTTTTGGTAATTTTGGTTGGATATATATTCGGATTTTTAAATGGATTTATCACAGGAGCACTCGTTATACTTGTTTCAAATTTCTTTCTAGGCCAAGGTCCATGGACGATATTCCAGATGGTAGCCCTTGGTTTAATAGGTTTTTTGGCTGCTTTTGTGCCAAAATTCAAAAGTAAGAAGATAAACCTGATTCTTCTGGTATTATATGGAATACTGTCAGCATATCTTTATGGGGCGATAACAGATGTTTTCTTTTGGTCATTTTTCACATCTCAACAAACGTTAAATACATATCTAGCAATAAAAATCGCTGGACTGTTAGCGGATACATCAAGAGCAGTTGGGAATACTCTTTTCATGTTGATTCTTGGTCCAAGCATACTGAAGATACTATTAAGATTTAGAAAGAGATTTTATATGGAATATGTGAAATAGTAAAATATGATAATCTCAGATGACATAGGTAGTTTTCCTGTAATCGGAATTGAAAAGTCAGAGCTTGACGAGATTGGATTTAAAATAATTTCTAAATCAGCAATTCCTACAGATATTGAAAAATTCAACAAGACTGTTTCTGAGATAATGGAGCTAAAGATATCTTCTGGAATAATGAGACCCAATTATCCTCAAATCAGGGAGATGGTCTTGCAATTTTTCAGGCCCATTGACAGCTTCTATAAAGAGCCTTGGATTATTTCAAAAAACAGAGCAATTATTCCAGAGCTATCGGCAATAGATGAAACAGCTAAAAAATACTATGAAGAAAATAAGAAACCCATTGAACTTAGAGTATGTATAACCGGACCATTAGAAATTTATTTCAAGAATGTCGGACCACAAGTGCAGAAGGACATTATATTAAATATCGCAAAAAGTCTTTCACTGTTCGTTGAAAATTCTATTCTAAACAAAAGTTACATAAAAACAAAGACAATCAGTATAGATGAGCCAAGTCTTGGATTGATACCAAATCTTGTAATGGATGAAGAAGATTTGATAGAAGCATTTGACATCGCTTGTAGAGCAGCAAAAAAATTAGATGTTCAGATACATCTACATTCTGCAACAAGCACTAATTTGATATACAACACAAAATATATTAAAATAATAGGAGTTGAATCTGCAGAGAATCCAAAGAATCTTAAAAATTTTGAAAAATCTGAGCTGGAGTCCTATGATCGCTTCATAAGAGTTGGCATAGCTAGGACAAATATAAATGGAATCGCTTCTGATTACAAATCAAACACAGGGATTGATGTTTTTCAAAATAAAGACAAGATGGATGAAATGATAGATTCTACTGAAAGTGTTAGAATAATTAAAAAAAGGCTTGAAAACGCATATAAAATGTTCAGGGACAGCATCTCCTATACAGGTCCAGATTGCGGTCTGGGAAGCTGGCCTTCTCAGGAAATAGCCAAAAAATTGCTGATTAATATTTCAAAAGCTGTTAGTGAATTCAATCGGGATAAAATCTAGTATTTTTTCTTGATTAGCGTATAATAATACATGAGTGTTAAAACTGTTGATCGTCGTGTATCAGCAGATGAATTTAATCGTGTTTCAGATCTTCCAGTTCTGATGACGACAAAAGAAATGCTGGATCTTTCTTCAAGAGTTAAGTCTTTCTGCGATGTAGTTGACAAAGAAGGGGTATATGCAGCAGTTGAAAGGTTTGGTGATCCTGATTCTATGCTTGCGGTAGCGATAACGCATATATATGGTGGCAAAGGACTTGGATTGATAAAGTCTACAGCTCTCGCAAAAAAAGTAGAAGCACTTATCAGGGAGAAATACGGAGAAGATATAAGAGTTGAAGTTCCAAAATTTGAGCTTATTGGTGAACGCTTTTTTGATGAATTTGTGCAACATAACAATGGAGTGCTGGAAAAATTAGAGGAAATAAAACATGACCGAAGATTGACATATGAAGAGAGGAGAGAGCTTATGATTTCAATAGTTGATGAATGTACACTCTCTGAAAAAAACAAAAGGGAGATTAATACAAAATATGGTCGAATTGGTGGCGAGGTTATGGTACGATCTACTGCAACCTGCGAGGACTCCTCTAAAAAATCATATGCCGGAAAATTTGAATCTTATCCTGCAGGGTCGGATTCACAGGGCGTTGAAGAAAACATGCCATTAGTGGAGTTGAATATACTGACCATTCTACAGCGTTTTCTACTTGAACGAGCACTCGATCCTAGCATAGGCGATAAAGAGAAGATGAATATTATAATACAAAAGAGGATTAAGCCTGATGTATCAGGTATAGCATTCTCAACATTACCCGAATCTTTACAATCTGACCGGGTATTGACACATCTTGAGGTCGTTTTAGGCTCTCCAGAAACAGCTGTCAGAGGAAACAGTTCGACAATGCTTAGTGTTGGATTTGAAGATGGAAAATTCAGAGTATATGAGATTTTATATGGTTTCCCTGAGTTGCCGGAGAATATTGACTACAAGGATATGGAGAAACCCATAAAACGTGATGAATATATTGCTTGGAAGAGGCGACTGTGGAATGAGAAAACTCATAATGTCCTTGAGGAAGATTCAGGATCAGTGAGGCGTTCTCCCATAAGTCTAGATGATGCACGAAGAGTGTCTATTGTTTCACGAGCATATGCTGAGCTTCTAGGTTACATATCTGACATGGAGTTCGGTATAACTGATGGTGTGGTGCAATGTTGGCAGAACAGGGAGGTTACTGGATTAGATGACATCAAAGTAGATGTTTCAGACTTAGAGAGATTTGAGAGACAGGGTATATTAAAGCCAATAATTAAAACCCCAATATGTATCGGAATGGGGCGATGTAAAGCTCCATTAGTATACTTTGATGAAAGATACGATAGACAAAATATAAAACGGCTGGATAATGAAGCTTTAGGACTTGAGTCTTCAGGAGACGCTGAAGGTGCAAGAAGACTCAGGGAAGAAGCAAAAATATTGAGAGATAATATCCATAAGGTGAATTCAAGGTTTAGTGAAACAGGATATATATTAGCGATTCCTGAAGCTGCGAGGACTGTCGGACCAGAATCTGATGAACTTTTCTCAAACAGGCTGGCACTTGTAGATCCCTTATATGGAAGCAGGACAGCGCATGGTGCAATACAGACTAGAGAATGGTGTAAGGGGAATCCTAAGCGGTTTTATATAGCGTGTCCTAGCCATTTAGATGAACTAAAGAAATACATGGACGCTGATCCTGGAATTCCAGGTGTTTGGATTAGTAGAAAACCATTTATAGCATACTCCCTAGGGCTTGAAGGGGACCTGATTCCTACTGAAGGGATAGAAACTCTACCAAGGGCAGCATAAATAATTCACAATAGTAATAAAAATACCTATCATAAATAATATATCATAAAATGAGAGCATCAAAAATTGCAAGGAAGACAAAAGAAACAGACGTAAAAGTTGAATTGAATTTGGATGGAACTGGAAAAGCAAAGATAAAGACTCCAGTAAAGTTTCTGAATCATATGCTTGATAATTTTGCAAAGCACTCGAGATTTAATCTGAATGTGACAGCAAAAGGCGATGTTGAAATCGAGGATCATCATTTGGTTGAAGATATTGGAATCTGCATTGGAGAGGCTATTGATAAAGCTCTTGGCAATAAAAAAGGCATCGCTAGAACGTCATATGCAATAGTTCCGATGGACGATTCTATTTCAACTGTTACTGTTGATCTCAGTGGGAGGCCTTATGCAATAGTTGATTTGCCATTTTCTGAATTCTATGAAAAGAAAGTTGGCGATTTGACAAAAGAAAATGTTGTGCATTTTTTTGAATCGATGGCGCTGAATGGAAAATTCAATTTGAGGATAGAAACAAAGGGAAAGAACGACCATCACAAAGTGGAGTCCTGCTTCAAGGCTTTTGCAAAGGCATTACATGATTCTACAAGAATAATTGGAAAAGAGATTCCTTCTACAAAAGGAAGATTATAATGGCATATACTGATTATATTGATCTGGATTACAAATCATATAGGGATGATTTGGTAACGCTTCTCTATATTGAGCCTTCGCCAGAATCTGATTTCGAAACTGCTACAGAAGCCGTAGCTGGAGAAAGCAGTATTGGGACATGGACTGACGTTTTAACTATAGACCCAAAAAGACTTAAAAAAATTACACCCAAAATTTTTCATCTTGACAGAGAAAAGGGAATTATAGCGATAGCATATCCTCTTGGATTATTTGAACTCAACAATATTCCTCAGATAATGAGCAGTGTTGCTGGCAATATCTTTGGAATGAAGATTATAAAAAATATGCGACTCCTTGACATTCAGTTGCCCGAAAATGTCTTAAAAGCGTTCAACGGTCCAAAATTCGGAATTTCTGGAATCAGAAAAATTCTGAAAGTAAAGAAAAGACCTTTGGTGGGAACAATAATAAAGCCAAAGCTGGGACTTAACTACAAGGAGCATGCAAAAGTAGCTTATGAATCTTGGATTGGTGGTTGTGACATCGTAAAGGATGATGAAAATCTCTCAAATCAAAGTTTCAATCCGTTCAAAGAGAGAATAAAAAATACATTGAAAATGAGGGACGCGGCTGAAAAAGAAACTGGAGAGAAAAAAATCTATATGCCTAATATTACGGCAGAGACAGGGGAAATGACAAAAAGGGCAGAATTTGTAAAAAAACAAAATGGAGAATATGTGATGGTAGATGTACTGACCGTTGGATTTTCAGCACTTCAGACACTTATAAATGAAAATTTGAATCTCGTAATACATGCTCATAGAGCAATGCATGCAGCTCTCACAAGAAATCCAAAGCATGGAATTTCAATGTTAGCGTTGGCAAAATTATATAGGCTTATTGGAATGGATCAATTGCATATAGGTACTGTTATTGGAAAGATGGAAGGTTCTCTGGAAGAAATTGTTTTGATAAGGGATGAAATGATAAAACAAAAAATTGATGAGGATTTTAGTAAAAATCATGTGGCTCAAGACTGGAAAAATTTAAAGCCAGTATTTCCAGTAGCTTCTGGCGGACTTCATCAGGGACATGTTCCTAAGCTGGTTGAAATCCTTGGGAATGACGTTATAATCCAAGCAGGCGGCGGCATTCATGGGCATCCTGATGGCACTATTTCTGGAGCAAGAGCAATGAGACAAGCGGTAGATGCTGTAATGGAAGGAATTCCGTTGGAAGAATATTCTACAAATCATTATGAGCTGGAGCGCGCACTGAAGAAGTTCGGAATCATCTAAAATGCATTTTTAAGCTCATAATGTACATAATCTACAACTAAAGTATGATATAATCGTTTTACAGTCTCGTAACTGTTCGGTAGATATAGCTTCTTCGGGGTTATTTGCTGCCAGAAACGTTATTTCATGCTTCTAAGTAAAATTTAAAACGGAGGTAAAATGGATAACAGAAGAGACAGAGGCGACAGAGGCTCTAGGGGCTTCGGCGGACCACGGGAGATGCATGATGCAATATGCAGCGATTGTGGAATTCAAACGCAAGTTCCCTTTAAGCCAACTGAAGGAAAACCTGTCTATTGCAGGGAATGCTATCAGAAACACAGACCTAGAAGATTCTAATTAAATCTTTTTCTGTAATAGCGATATTATTTTATTATTTTTTTTAATTTTTCTATTTACTATGCCTTCTGTAATACTGTAGCGGATGCTTAACTTTGCAATCCCATCTACAAAGTCCGTATGATTTTATTGTGACACAAGTAGGACAGGTATATTTTGTAGAGCCCCTTTCCCCCGTCAGAAAGCCCAATTGATAGCGAGTTTTCTTTTCATCAAATTTTGGAAATACCGAAAAGATTTCAACAATTTTATCGGTTTCCATACCTAGATTAGTTACAAAGGTTGCCAGTATAAACATTCCATTATGTGAAATTTCGCCAGATTGTAATACTACTAGAAGAGAATTGATACATGGTGGTAAAGCGCTCTTGTTGAGTTGGCCTATCTTCACTTGTTTTTCCGTGCCTATTAGTATTGACTTTAGATTTTGGGATATACCCTTTAGATAATTTGGTACATTTTTAATTTCAACAGGTTCAATTATTTTCAATCGGATAGCTTCTTTCAAAAGATAGAGAATTTCACCTTCTGTTATCTCTACATATCCGTGATTAACTCTTCTATTAATGAGCTTCCATTTTTTTTCATATACTGAAAGACCAGAAGTCAGATGAATATAATCTATAAGACTAATCCGATTTTCAGTTATTTTCAAATTAAGATCCAGCATTATTGATTCTAAAATTTCTGGATCCTCTTCCCTAAGGGAGTCATAAATGGTTTCTACTTCAGAAGATGCATATTCCTTTATTATATTATTATTCCCAATGAGATTGATCACAATCCTAGCGATAGGATAACTTATTAATGTTAGCTCCATTGAAAGCGCATCTTCTAGATTTGGCTTAAAATTACCCCTTAGTGAATTCAGTATTCTTTCCTGTGCCATTCCAATACTGGCGGAATATACCGGATTTTCCTTTAGGTTGTCTATATTAAGGCCGAGAGAATCTACATATTCCTTTGATTTCTTCATAAACGGGTATTTAGCCAAAATTTTTAATTCAGAATCGTTCATCAAAGTAAATATAACTCTTAATAGATTAATATCTGACAATATGAATTCCTATGAGAGAATAAAGGAACACTTGATTGTAATAATTGGATACATTCTATTGACAATAGTTCTGACATACCCTATTGTTCTTAACATAAGCACCAAAGTCACAGCAAAGGGTGGTGATGTGTGGGTATATCTATGGAATATCTGGTGGTTAAAGAAATCGTTGTTTGAGTTGGGAATTTCTCCTTATTATACATACTATATGTTCTATCCAACTGGAATCAGTCTGGCATATACGACAATGAGTCTTTATAATTCCTTTCTTGCTATTATCTTGCGATATTTTTTTGATTTGATAACTACGTATAACATACTTATATTATCAACATTTGTACTTTCTGGATATTTTATGTATTTATTGGCAAAATATTTTATTGGCAATAAAATTGCATCTTTTGTTTCGGGAATAATATTTGCGTTCTCACCATACCATACCATTACGTCGTTTGATTATTTAAATCTGGCTACCATCCAATGGATTCCACTAT
>Ga0315280_10009492_pt1 | contig 12466 bp, 11 predicted proteins | sample YL17G06_40_MG_FD_203697 | JGI IMG/M metagenome (GOLD analysis project Ga0315280, IMG submission 203697) | Sediment microbial communities from Yellowstone Lake, YNP, Wyoming, USA - YL17G06_40 | ecosystem: Environmental > Aquatic > Freshwater > Lake > Sediment | place: USA: Wyoming | collected... | reverse complement strand
GGGTCGTTAGTGAGCCTACCCGCCTCCGAACCCAGGCAAACCCCCCGGCGCCTTCAGATGGCGGCCCGCCGGAAGATAAGGCAGTAGTGGTGGTGGTAGTTCGGCACGAAGACGCTGGGGTAGCCCCAGATCCCCAGCGCCTTCGAGTTCTGGCACCAGATGCGCTCGCCCTGGAACTCCAGGCCACCGCTCAGGTTGCGCTGGACATCCCAGGCCAGGGTCGCGACCTTCCCGTCCGGCGCGCGGAGGTTCTGGGCGACCACGACCGCGTACCTCCCCGGCCGGACCAGGCGCGCCGCATCCGAGAGCAGACTGCACAGCCTCTCGACGAACTGGCTGTACGACTCCACGTTGCCCAGGTCGGCCGGGTCGTTGGAGTAGACAGTGTCGAGGCTGCGCTTGCCCCGCTTCCTGTGAGTGGACTCGACACCGCCGCGGCTGTGTCGCAGCATATCCCAGTAGGGTGGCGAGGTCATCAGGAAGTCGAAGACCGGCAGGCCGTCGTCGCCGACCGTCAGGCCGGGGCAGTCCCCACTCGCCCAAAAGGCTGGGGTCCCCACTTTGGCCGCGTCGCCTTCGAGCAGGCTGCTCGTGGCGGTGTGCGTGCCCTGCGACAGGCGTTCCCGCGTGACGGCGGCGTAGCGTGGCGAGAGCTCCACGCCCACGGCATTCCGCCCAAGCTCCTGACACGCCACCAGGGTGGCCCCAGTGCCGGCGAAGGGGTCCAGTACCCACTCGCCCTGCTTGGTGAAGAAGAGCACGAACTCGCGGACGAGCTCCTCCGGGTAACGCGCAGGGTGAAGTTCTGTGGCGCGGTTCCTGTGGTAGCGTCGCGAGTCCACGATGAGCCACGACCTCCCGGGTTCGATGGGCGCGCGATCGGGGTCGGTGTCGCTGGGTAGCTCAAACCAGCTCTTGGTGAACCTGATCCACTCGGTGCCGGTCAGGTCGTTGAGCTGGTTCCTCGGGTGCCGGCGAGGACTACCGGCTCTCGACATCACGGATACCTCAGCACCACGGCTGTCACGACCTCGCGGCGTCGGGCGACCCGATCACCCGCAGGCTCTTGGGGCGAATGGTGACCTCGACGGGCGTCACCCCGCCGGGGTCGCCGTCAGTCTGCCAGGGCGCCGGGGGATCGGCCTCCACGCGGACCGTCCGCCCCTGAGTCACGGTCGTGTGGGGGAGGCGCGAAGCGCCCCCGATCAGGAACTCGGTGCCAACGGCGTTCAGCAAGCAGAGCGCATCCGGCTGGTGGAACATGACGACATGCAGCAGCCCGTCGTCGAGGCGCGCGGTCGGGGCGAAGGACAGCCGCCAGCTGTACTGCGCCCCATTGCACACCACCGCGGCCCACATCGGCGCTTCGCATGCCCTGCCGTCCACCGTCACGCGGAATGGGCGCATCGGCTCCTGGAGCACCGTCTGCAGGAACTGCCCCACGAACGCCCACCTGCCGAGGGCACGCTTCCAGAGAACGTCCACCCTCTCCGCGACCACCGCATCCAGACCGACGCCACACATCAGGAGGAACTCGTGCCCGTTGCACACGCCCACATCGGCCGCGAAGGCCTGGCCGGTAGCGACGAGGCGGCAAGCCGCGGGCACGTCGGCGATGGGCAGACCCAGTTCGAGCGCGATGCCGTTCGCCGTGCCGACAGGGATGATGCCCAGCACGGCCTCAGTCCCGGCGAGCGGCCCGACAGCCTCGCCGACGGTGCCGTCGCCGCCGGCGACCAAGACCAGCCCGAAGCCTTCGTCCACGGCCTTCTGCGCCGCTCGGCGGACGCCCCCCGCGGCGGCGGTGACGTGAAGCTTGGCGCGGATTCCCTCGCCCGCAAGAAGCCCCACGACCTCGCTACCCAGAGCGCCGTCGGCTGTGCCGCCCGCCGCCGGATTGACGACCAACAGTGCCTCGCGCATGGCGCCAGTAACTGCAACACTGGCAGCCGGGCTGCCAGTGCCACATGCGGAGCTAGGCGGGAGGGATGACCCAGATGATCAGGTACCAGTAGGCCACGGGCAGGGCGAAAAGGAGGCTGTCGATGCGGTCGAGCACTCCCCCATGGCCCGGGAGGACGGTCCCGAAGTCTTTCACCCCTACATCCCGCTTCAAGAGCGACTCGCAGAAGTCGCCGAGTTGCCCGAGCACCCCCTGGAGCAGCCCCAGCGAGACCATGTGCGGGATCGGAAAGCGCAGCACAGCCCCGATTATCAGCGTACCCACGAGCGACGCCAGCAACCCCGCGGCGGCTCCCTCCCAGGTCTTGTTCGGGCTGATCGTCGGCCAGGGCTTCCGGGTGCCGAAGTACTTGCCGACAACGTTGGCGGAGGTGTCCATGAACCACACCGGGGCGAGCACGAGGAGGAGGGCCCCCATGTGGTCTTGCCAACTGCGCTCGGCGATGCCGGGGAAGTGGTTCAGCGGCACCATGCGGAGTCGGAGGAAGAACGAAAAGAGCAGGGCCACGTACACAACCCCGAACACCGTAGCGCCCGCGTTGGCGACGGAAGACGTACCCCGGCGCCGCCAGAACTGCGCGATGAGGGCGAGGAAGACGACGCCCGAGGTGCAGGCCATGATGAGACTCGACCGCCACGCATCGGGCGCCCACTGCGTCGCGGACCAGATGCCCAGAGCGCCAGCGAACCCCGCCTCCCACACGGGCTCGATGTTCTTCAGCCTGAGCGCGGCGTAGAACTCGCCCAGCCCCAGCAGCATGACGGCCCCGGTGACCGCGAAGAACGGCCAGCCTCCCGCGTAGATCAGCGCGAGGAGGATCGGAAGGCCTATGGCAGCGGTGATGATCTTGGTGCGCAGAGCCAACCCACCTTCGGCGGATGAGGCCCCTTCACTCACCGCGGGCCACGCCATCTGCTTTCCCCCATCGAGCCCGCCCTTCCTTCGTGCGGTTTGACTTTGGTCAGACCCCATGTTACAATCACCTGGGCGCTCGAACGTTACCCCGCGGATGCTGCCCGACCTACCCCCAGCTACCCGGTCGGACGCCGGATTCGTGTCGCACGGCTGGGGCGCGGGTGAGACCGGGCGTTCCGGGCCGGAGTCAGGTGCATTCCGGCGAGGGCGCGCGCTCGGTGAGGGGGTCATACACCACCATGGTCCAGATGTTCGTCAACAAGGTCGCCCTAGACCCGCAGGGCCGCGCCCTGGTCTTCCTGACCGACGAGGGCAACCGCCGGCTACTTCCCATCTGGATCGGGCCCTTCGAGGCCCAGTCGATCGCCTTCGAGATGCGCGAGACGCGCTTCCCCCGGCCGATGACCCACGACCTGCTCAAGGCCATCATCGAGGCGACGGGCCACACGCTGCGGCGGGTCCGCATCACGCAGCTCCAGGAGAAGACGTTCTACGCGATCCTCGACCTCGAGGGCGCTTCGGGCACCACTGAGGTGGATGCCCGACCGAGCGACGCCATCGCGCTGGCCCTGCGTATGAGCGCGCCCATCTACGTGGCCGACGAAGTGCTCCAGGAGGCCGAGATCCCCTCCGAGAGGGCCGAGGAGGAGGAGATCGAGACCTTCAGGAAGCTGATGAGCACCCTTTCCCCCACCGACCCCATGCCCGAGCACGTCGGGCCATTTGGATCTGACTCAGGGATCACCGACGCGGGTCTCAGCCCGGAGGACGAATCCCCAGAGGCTGAGGAGGAGTAGCGCGTGTCACGTTCGTCGAGGCTGTTGCTCGTTTGTTTCCTGGGTCTGCTGGGCTTTGTCCTTATCATCAAGGCCCTTACCGTCTACACGGACTTCCTGTGGTTCGGGGAGCTCAACCAGAGCGCCGTCATCTGGGCGATCTGGGGCGCGCGGCTCAAGCTGGCGCTGGTGGTCGGCGCCGTCTTCTTCGTGTGGCTGTTCGCCAATCTGAGAATCGCGCGGCGGCAGGCGCCGAGGGACGTGACCATCATCGGCCAGCGTCTGCTTCCTGACGCCGAGCGGGCCGCCATCGAGCAGCACCTCGACAAGGCCGTCCTCGTGTTCGCCCTGCTGGGCGGCGTGCTGGCGGGGCTGGCGGCCGGCGGCCAGTGGCAGGAGTGGCTCAAGTTCCTGAACGGCGTGCCCTTCGGGAAGCAGGACCCGTTGCTCCTCAAGGACATCGGATTCTACCTGTTCCGACTCCCGTTCTGGCAGTATGTCTGGCGCACCATGTTCTACGGCGTGGTGATCGCCTTCGTCGCCGTCGTGCTCTTGCACCTGTACAACGAGTCGATCCGCGTCCAGGGCCGTCGCATACAGGCGACGATGCAGGCGCGCACCCACTGCCTCATGCTGCTGGCGCTGGCGTTCCTGCTCAAGGGCGTGGGCTATCGCCTTGGCGTCTACACGCTGATGTTCACCCCGAGCGGGGCGGTGCCAGGCGGCCCCGGGTATTCGGCGATTCACTACCGCCTGCCGGTACTCTACGTGCAGATGCTCGCTTGCGTCCTTGCGGCCGCGCTCTCCCTGGCCACCATCAGGTTGCCGAACCTGCGCCTGCCCGGCTACGCTCTCGCCGGACTGATCCTCCTCGCCTTCCTCTTCGGGGTGTCCTTCCCTACGGTGATGGAGTACACCAAGGTCCGCCCCAACGCGCTCAACCTCGAGAAGAAGTACATCGCCTACAACATCCGGGCCACGCGGGAGGCCTATGGGCTGGACAAGGTCCTGGATCGCACCCACCGTCTCGTCTCCGACCTGACGTCCGATGCCCTGGAGCGGCACCCCGCTACCATCCAGAACATCCGCATCTGGGATGACCGGCCGCTGCAGTACACGTACCGGCAGCAGCAGGCCCTGCGGCAGTACTACGAGTTCGGCCGAGCCGACCTGGACCGCTACCAGGTGAACGGACAGCTCCGGCAGGTCGCGATCTCGGCGCGCCAGATCGACTACGGCAAGGTCAGCAACCAGTGGCCGAACCAGCACCTCCAGTACACCCACGGCTACGGCGTGTGCATGTCGCCGGTCAACCTCGTGGACGCCGACGGCTGGCCGCACTACTGGGTGAAAGGCTTCCCGGCAGCCAAGGGCCAACCGCTGCTCCCAACCGAAGAGGCGGCGAACGACGAGCACCTGAAGCTGACGGCGCCCGGTCTCTACTTCATGGAGAACGTGCTGATCGACCTCTACGGCTACGGGAAGCTGCCGCCGCCGGAGGCCGCGCCCAGCTCCGGCTCCCCCGGGCAGCCGGGCGGCGGCGCTCCTGGGCCGTCCGCCCCCCCGCCCGCGGACGAGCGGAGGCAGGCCCGTCGAAACGTCAGCCCCCTCGAGCAGCGGCAGCGCAAGGACGACTACGTCATCGTGCAGGGCGGCGTCGACGAGATCGACTACCCAGCGGGGGCGGAGACCGGCGATACCTTCAAGACCGTGTACTCCGGCCGGGGCGGCGTCCCTATGGGGACGGGCTTGGTTCGGGGGTTCCGCCGGCTCGCCTTCTTCGCTCGCTGGCTCCCCGACTGGCCCATCCTGTTCTACAGCCTGGGCCGGGAAAGCCGCATCATGTACAACCGGCTGGTGCCGGACCGGATCTGGACCCTGGCGCCGTTCCTGTTCCCAGACGCGGAACCGTACCCGGTGATCCATGAGGGGCGGGTCGTCTGGATCATCGACGCGTACACGTTTGCCACGCGGTACCCGTACTCGACCGCGCTGCCCGCCCGCAGCCCGGGGCTCATGCCCAGCTACATCCGCAACTCGGTGAAGTGTACCGTGGACGCCTACGATGGGACCACGACCCTCTACGTCTGGGACCCGACCGATCCCCTTATCCAGACGTACCAGAAGATGTTCCCGACGCTCTTCCGCCCCAAGGAGGAGATGCCCGAGAACCTCCTCCGGCACACGCGGTACCCGCGGTTCCTCTTCGACGTCCAGAGCACGGTCTTCGCCCGCTACCACGTGCAGAACCCCATCACCTTCTTCCAGGGGGAGGACGCCTGGGCCATTCCGAAGGAGACCCTCGCCGATGACGAGCGCGATGTCGAGCCCTACTACGTGCTCATGAGCCTGCCGGGACAGGATCAGAAGGTCGAGTTCCTGCTCATCCGCCCCTTCAACCCCATCACACGAGAGAAAGTCAACATGGTGGCGTGGATCTGCGCCCGGTGCGATCCGGAACACTACGGCGAGCTGCTCCTCTACCGGTTCTCGAAGGTCGAGCTTTCCTACGGCCCGATGCAGATCGAGGCGCGGATCAGCCAGAACGAACAGCTCGCGAACTTCTTCAACTGGAAGTCCAAGGCGAACGACATCATCCGTGGGCACACCCTGGTCATCCCGATCGGCGATTCGCTCATGTACGTTGAGCCGATCTACTTGCAGTCCAAGCTGAACCCCGTGCCGAAGCTGAGTCTGGTGGTCGTCCTCTCGACGAGCCGTATCGGCTATGGCGCGAACCTGGCCGACGCGATCGACATGCTGTTCGGCAAGGGCGGCACGCCGAGCGAGATGGCCGCCCCATCGGTCGGGGAGCCGGGCACGGAGCTCCAGCCGGCGGGCGGCCAACCCGCCCAGACTGACGCCGAAATCGCCGACAGGCTGAGCCAGGCCTACGCGGAGGCCGAAAGCCGCAGAATGTCGGGTGACTTCGCCGGCTACGCCAGCAAGGTGAAAGAACTCGGCCCGCTGATCGAGCAACTCAAGCAACAGACGGGGAAGGGGCGGTAGCGGGCGGAGAGGGCCGCCCAAGCCCATGAGGGTCATCGTCCAGCGCGTGTCCCGCGCGGCGCTCCGAGTCCACGACGAACCGGTCGGCGAGATCGGTCGCGGCCTGGTGGTGTTGGTGGGGTTCCGGGCCGAGGACTCAACCGACGAGCTGGACTGGATGGCGGAGAAGGTGCTGGGGCTGCGTGTCTTCCCCGATGGCGCGGCCAACATGAACCGCGCGCTGGACGAGACTGGGGGGGGCGTGGTGGTCGTGCCGAACTTCACACTGTACGGAGACTGCGGCAAGGGCCGGCGTCCGTCCTTCACCGACGCCGCCCGCCCGGAGGTCTCCTTGCCGCTCTACGACGGGTTCGTCGGCCGGCTCCGCCAGAGCGGCCTGCCGGTGGTCGCTGGGACCTTCGGCGCACACATGCACGTTGAGCTGGTGAACGACGGCCCGGTGACGCTGGTCATTGACCGGGAGGGGGACGGATAGACAACGATGCCGTTCGTGGGAGCGGCATCGATCAACCGGACGTTACCACGATGCCCGCCAGACGCCGCCGGAAACAGAAGCAGAGAAAGGCTGCCAACCACATCGCGACGGGCGACCGCTACGTGGAGGCGTTCCGACTCCACGATGCGATACGCAGCTATGAGGCGGCGACCGCCCTGAGTGGTGCCGACGCCGAGCTCCACTTGCGCCTGGCGGACGCCTACTTCGCGGCGGAGATGCCCGCGAAGGCGTACCGGGCCTATCAGCAGGCCCTCAAGATCCACCCCCGCAACGCCGAGTGCCACTTCGCCCTCGCCGAGTTCCTGATGAGCATCCAGAAGGTGCAGCTCGCCGTGCACGCTTTCCGGCACGCCATCGAGTGCGACCCTGCCCGGCACTACTACCACTGCCGGCTCGGCGAGGCATACCTGAGGCTCGGCCAGCGTCTGGAGGCGGAGGCGAGCTTTCATGAGGCGCTGCGGCTGGCGCCCGACGACGCTTACTACCACTACCGGCTCGCCGATGCCCACTTCCGCTGGCAAGGCTGGGAGAGCGCCGAGGAGGAATACCGACGGGCGATCGACTGCGCCCCCTTCGATGACTTCTACCACATCTGCCTCTGCGCTGCCTACCTCCGCCAGGGGAAGACGCACGAGGCACTGAACGCCATCCGCCGGACGGTCATCGTCCGACCGCGCAACCCAAGCTACTGCTACCTGCTGGCGTGGCTCCTTGAGGAGGCCGGCTACTCCCAGGATGCGGGCGAGTACTACCGGCGCGCCGGGCGGCTGAGCGCCTATGACGAGGACTATGTGCACCGCGTGCGTGTGAAGGCGGGGATGGCCGAAGGGTATGACGACTGGGAGCGTGAGGAGGCCTCGCGACGACCAAGGTGCTAGCCCCGCCCGCGTAGGTAGCCCTTTCCGAGAGGCCGGTGGTGACGCGGTCCGTGCTTCAGCGGCCCCATAGTGCTCCTTGGTCCTTCCTCCGCAGCTTCGCACGTAGGAGCGCCCAACGGCTAGGGTCGCCATGCTCCCAAAGGCGAAAGCCCTTCCGCCGGTCGGCGGGAGGGCTTGGTTGCCACTGGTGGCCCTTGGTGGACCACCTTCGCAACTTCGCCCACAGCGAGGAGTGCCGGGAACTGGCCCAGGCCATTCCCGCGTAGGGGCGAAGGCGCATGGTCAACGAGGTCGTCACTCAAGACGCCAGTTCCGCAAGTGCCGTCTTTGACGAACCTCGCCCCGCGCGTTACCCTTGGGGCATGATCGCCACGGACAGGCCCTCGGACCAGCTCGGTGCAGCTCTCGCCTGGACGCGGGAGAACCCCCTGGCGGCGTTGCAGCGTTGCGGACTCGACCCGGCGACCGGGAAGCGGAGCGGCCCGCACCTGAAGTTCCTCTGCATCGTCCACGACGAGACAGACCCCTCCCTCCACGTCACCCTCGAAGGACCGAAGGCCGGCCTCGTGAAGTGCTTCGGCTGCGACCTCAAGGGCGACCTCTTCACCCTCTGGCGCGCGGTGCGAAAGTTGAACGGCAAGGTGACCAGAGGGGAGGTTGTGGCCTTCTGCCGGGACATGAGGCAGGAGGTTGTGGAAGCCGAAGAGCGAGTCTTCAAACTCGTGGACGCGGACGGGAAAGTCATCGTCGAACACCATCGCATCGGCGACGGACCGGGCAAGAAGCTCTGGTGGACGCGGGACGGGACCAAGGGGCTGAAGGGACTGAAGACGCCCAACCTGCCCTTGTACCGACTGCCGGACCTGCTGAAGACGGCAAGCAACGAGCGGGTCTTCGTGACTGAGGGCGAACCCGCGTGCGACGCACTACGCGAGCACGGGTTTGTTGCGGTCGGGAGCGCGTGCGGCGCGAAGGTCTGTCCCGTTTCCGACGTGCTCCATCACCTGAAGAGGTTCGGCGAGGTGTGGCTGTGGGCCGACGCCGACGACGAGGGCCGGAACCACATGGCGCAGATCGCCGAGCGGGTTGGCCCGAACGCTATCGTGGTCGAGTGGCCCGATGCGGTGAAGGGCGGCGACGCCGTTGACTTCTTCCGGGCCGGGCATCTCGCCGAGGACGTGACCTCTGTCCTCCGGCCCGTGAAGGTCCAGGAACCTCCGGTGCCAGATGCGCCTCGCCGCGTCTGGCGGGCCGACGAACTTCGCCGGGCCACCTTCCCTCCGGTGCGTTGGGCTGTCCCCAACATCATCCCTCACGGACTCACGATCCTGGCCGCGCGAGCGAAGGCGGGGAAGTCGTGGCTGTGTCTGCAACTCGCGTTCGCCAAGGGTGCGGGCGGGAGGACCTTGGGCGAGGACGTGGACGCCGGCCCGGTGCTGTACCTCGCATTGGAGGACGGTCCTCGTCGGTTGAAGCAGCGCATGGAGGCACAGGGTTGGCCCGACCTCCCGAACGTCACGTTCGTGACCGAGGCCGGACCCGATGACCTGGTGGCGCTTCTCGACCGACACCAGCCCGAACTCATGGTCATCGACACCTTCACGGCCTTCTATACGGGGCAGGAGCTCGACCAGGATAAGGTCGGTCCCGTCAGCGACCGCCTCCGCGAACTGCATCACCTGGCCCGTGATCGTGACCTGTCCCTCTGGGTCGTGGACCATCACCGTAAGAGCGCGACCGGCCAGAGTATCACTGACATCGCCGGGAGCTTGGGAAAGGGTGCCGTGGCCGATACCATCCTAAGCATGTACCGCGAGGGCCAGTCGCGCGACGCCAAACTGCAGATCGACGGGCGCGACGTCGAGGCGCTAGAGCTCAAGGTGAGGTGGGATAGCCGGTTCTCCTGCTGGCAGCCGGTCGCGGACGACGGTACGCAGCTCACACACGCGGCGGCGATCCTCACGGCCCTGGGCCGAGCGAACGGCCTGGGCGTGGGTGACTTGGAAAAGGCCCTGGGTATCAACAGGGGGTCCGTACACCGAACCTTGGCGAAGCTGATAGGGACCGGGAAGGTCTCAGAGAGCAGAGGCCTCTACTACCTCGTAAAGAGCGCAACATGACAACAACCACAACACCGCAACGACCGCAACCACCGCAACGACACCGAGAGGCAGCCCGGTTCGTTGCGCTCCGTTGCGCTCACCCTGAAAACACCGCAACGGCGGGAACCCTTGCGGCGCAGGCGCTCACGGCAACCCGTTGCGCCGTTGCGCCCGTTGCGGTCGTTGCACGCAACGGGGCAAGCGAGAGAAGGGCCGCTACAATGGACCTTGCCCCCCGCGTGGTAGGAGGGGCCGGCGAGGGGGAGGCAGAAGGGGATCGGGGGCGCCTACGGCGCCCAGAATGGGAGGGACAGGGCATGACCAGCGCACAGGGGTACATCACGCACATCGAGGTTGGGCGGTTTGATGAGACTGAGAAGGAGTACTGCCTCTTCACGGTGGAGGACCCGAAAGACGAGCGGAAGTCCCAATGGAGCACAGACGGCCAGGCGAAGACCGCGTTACTCGTGGCGGCGGCCACAACCCATGCACTGGTGCAAGTCCGCGGCGAGCCGGAGGAAGGGGTTCAGCGAGTGGTGCTCCACGATGTTGCCCTGCCCCTGTGAGCGGTGCCGTCGCCCTCGCCGATGCGGTAAGGACCACGGGCACTGTTGGGGGGGGCGTAGACGGGCCAGGATGGGTTCCGAGGCGGCGCACGAGGGGACATGGGAGGTGCATCATGCGATACCGACCCAAGCAAGCCAAAGCGACCGGCGCGACCGCGCGTTGGCTCATCGTGGGGGTATGCGGGGTGGTGTTCGTGGCGTTCGCCGTGCTGCTGATGCGGCTCTTCGCGCAGCCGCGCGCCAAGCCATTGGCCGCGGCCGACAGTGCTCAACAGCAGCCGGGGGCTGTTCCTAGTGCGCCAGCGGCAGATCAACCGGGCGGGCTTCCGTCAGGCTTCCACTACATGACCACCGAGGAGGGGGCGGAGATCGCGCGCCGGATCGACGAGGAGAAGCGCGCGCAGGAGCAGGAGGTCCAACAGGAGCAGGACAGGCAGCAGCGGGAGATGGAGCGGGTTGCCGCCGCACAGCGCGCCGCGCGAGCGCGGGCAGCCAAGGAATGGTCGGCGCAGCAGAGGGCGGCGGGGGCGCGGGCGGCCCGGCAACGGCTCGATGGCTTGGAGCGAAGGCAACGGTCGGCTGAAGACCGCGATGCGGCCCTGGCAAAGGCTGCGGTGGCGTATGAGCGCTATGAGTACTTTCGGGCCCGCTATGACAGCATCCCGTATGACCCCTCGCATCCCTCCATGGAGCGGAACGCGTACTGGGACGCAATGGAGAATGCGTACTCCGACTACCGGCAGGCGCTCAGGAAGGCGAGGGGCCAGTAGCACGCAGGGCAACAGCAGCGGCGTTCATTGCAGAAGACGGGCCGGCGGAGTCGGGCGGCGAGGTAACGCTGACGGAGGAGGGCTGAACAATGGCCGAGGTCATACTGGACGGGCTTGGGCGGCTGACCACTGAGCACGCGGCGAGCAGTGATGGGCAGCCAGTGCTGCTCCTGGGCGGGAGCATGGAGGCGACCTGGCCGGGTGACTTGATAGAGGTGGGCGGCGAGCTGCAGCCGGCGGCGCTGGTGGTGGGGCGCTGGTTGGACGCCGCGGGCGAGAACGTGACGGACGCGGAGCGGGACCTGGCCGAGGCGTTCGTGGGCGCGTTCGTGGTGCAGTGACCCGTCCGCGCGAGGGCCAGGGGTGAGCTGCAGGCGACCGGGCGGACGAAGCAGGCCGAGAAGTGAGCTTCGCTTTTGTAGCAGAGGGGCTTGACAGGCCCAACCCACCTCGTGTATACTTCAGATAACATGCTATTCTCTGAAGCACGAGGGAGGAAAGGGCCATGAGACGGAGGCTTCCGAAGATCGTGACCCGCGAAGAGGCCAGGAGCATTCTGGAGCAGCCCAACACACGCACCGCGACCGGCGCTCGCGATCGGGCGGCGCTGCTGCTCATGTACCGGGCCGGCCTGCGTGTGGGCGAGGTCGTGGGGCTGACGACCAGGGCGCTGCAGGCGAACGGTGCGAAGCTGGTCTTCCGGGGCAAGGGCGATAAGGAGCGCGTGGTCTCGTTGGACGCCGACACGCGGGCGGCGCTCGACCTCTGGCTGCAGCATCGGGCGAAGGTGACCGGCAACGGCGGCGCCCTCTTCTGCCGGGTCAAGGGACACACGGGCGGGCAGTTCGCCGGCGAGCCGGGCCAGGCGCTCACGACCAGGGCGGTGCAGGGGATGCTGAAGGGGTATGCGGCGAAGGCCCTGGGTGTGGAGCGGGCGGCGCAGATCGGCTGCCACACCCTTCGGCACTCGCACGCGACGGAGCTGGTGGAC
>Ga0315280_10009491_pt1 | contig 12467 bp, 13 predicted proteins | sample YL17G06_40_MG_FD_203697 | JGI IMG/M metagenome (GOLD analysis project Ga0315280, IMG submission 203697) | Sediment microbial communities from Yellowstone Lake, YNP, Wyoming, USA - YL17G06_40 | ecosystem: Environmental > Aquatic > Freshwater > Lake > Sediment | place: USA: Wyoming | collected... | reverse complement strand
GCGAGGGCTACGTGATCGCCGTATCAGATCCAAGCTTTCTAATCAACGGCATGATAAACATGGACGACAACCTTGACTTCATCAAAAAACTGACACAACTTCAAAGCTCAAGCCCGACAATATTCCTCGACCAGTCGCATCTCCCCAGAACAAGTCTAGACGACGCTAAACAGACCATCGCTACAATCTACAATTCGGCCTCATCCCCCATTGGAACACTAAGCTTAATAACCGTAATATTGGCATTAGCATTAACTCCAGTCTGGCGGAAAAATGGAAAAAATGAACGAACAAGCACTGAAAGAACCGAACGAGAACCTTAAGGCCCTAACCGAGATTCCTCAGAAGATTCTGAGCGAAGTCTCAAAGGTTGTCATAGGCAAGGAAGACACGAAAGAAATACTCCTTGTCGCCCTACTCGCCGAAGGCCACGTCCTCATCGAAGGGTTAACAGGAACTGCTAAGACTCTGCTGGCGAGAACCTTCGCAAAAGTCATTGGCGGAGAGTTCAAAAGAATCCAGTTCACACCAGACATGCTGCCAGCCGACGTGACAGGATTCAACCTCTACACTCCAGACGGCAAATCAAGATTCATATCAGGCCCCGTGTTTGCAAACGTGGTGCTGACCGACGAGCTGAACAGAACCACGCCCAGAACGCAAGCAGCCCTGCTTGAGTCGATGCAGGAGAGACAGGTAACCATAGAGGGCGAAACGCGTCAGCTGCCAAAGCCGTTCATGGTCATCGCCAGCCAAATGCCATACGGGGCTGAAGGAACGTACCCGCTGACAGAAGTCCAGGCCGACAGGTTCATGTTCAGAGCTTGGAGCGCATACCCCAACAAAGACGAGGAACAACGCATCATCAGAGAAATAGACTACATCGAAGAACCAGAAATCAGCGCTGTCACAACTCTCAAAGAAATTCTCACCATCCAGCAAGCAGTGAAGAAAACGTATGTCTCAGACAAGGTCACAGAATACATAGTGACTCTTGTCGATGCCGCGCGCCAGGACCCAGACGTTCACACCGGCCCGAGCCCCCGCGCAAGCTTATCCTTATACAAAGGGTCAAGAGCCCTAGCGTTTCTGCAAGGAAGAGACTACGTAATACCGGATGACGTCAAACGACTCGTCATTCCAGCTTTTGAGCACAGGATACGCGTCAAAGCGGAAGCGGAGATGGAAAACGTAACCCCAAAGGTCGTCGTCGAAAGAGCACTGAAAGAAGTTCCCGTGCCGACACTACAGTGAGCACGCTTCAACAGATGATTCCTAAATGGTTTTTTTAGCACCCAAAACAATTTCCGAAGCATATCTTGTCTTAATCTTTCTCGTAGCAATACTCAGTTCCGCCCCACCATACTCCATCGTCGCCTTGGTCCTCTTGGCGCTGTGGCTCTATTCATTCTACAAGCCTCCGAGAGCCGAGCTGACCCTCACGTTAACAGTTGCAACTCTCGTCCTTACACCATTAGCCCTGCAATCCTTGGCTGGACCATTCTTCTCGGCTTTCTTGATAACCCCAATCATACCTCTCCTAAATGAAAGTCTCAAGATGAACGCCCTCAACCAGTCTCTCAGCTATTCAAAGGCTGGAAGAAAAGCCACAACCTTCCTGAAAGCCCTCGCAGCAACATTATCAACCATACTCGTGTCATCGCTTATCCTAGTAAACTACATGCTAATGTTGACAAGCATCATTCTGATTGGCTATCTTGCCTCCGTCTTGTTATACATTCTTCGTGCAATTCCCAAACTGGCTTTGGAGGAATCCAAGACGCGGCGAAGGGTCATGGTTGGCGACGCTGCTGAAGCGCTTCTAACTTTGAAAAGCAAGGCCAAAACACCCCTGCAAGTCTTCCTCAGGGCCCCACAGCAATGGATACACCTTCACCCTTCAACATTTGCAATGGAAACACACGCAGAAGCAAACGTCAACCTGACTTTCACACCTCCCCTAGCGGGCCCCTCAAAACTTCAACTTCACGCCTTAACAGTCGACCCGTGGGGCTTAACCCAAACAAACCAGATCCTAGAACCAGTCGAACTACACATAATTCCCAAGGCCAGATACGCCGAGTGGCTTGCCAAAAAATATCTTGAGTCAACGGGTTCAGGAACAGCGCCGATCGGCGTGACTTCCTCGCTGAAAATGCTCAAGACCGCAAAACTTGGAGTGGAATACTCCAGCAGCCGCCTGTACCAGCCAGGCGACAGATTGAAGGACGTAGACTGGAAACGCACATTCAAATTTCAACAGCTGGTCATCAAAGAATACCTAAACGCTCAAGGACAATCAGCCATAATAGCCACAAACCTCACCGCTAAAGACCCCGAAGAAGCTGACGAACTCGCATACAACCTCATCACTTCATCCCTCACCCTGGCCACAGAAGGCGTACCAACAGCGCTAGCTGCCTACAACCAGAAAGATGTAATCACAGCAACCACCACAATGAACCCAAGAGAAACGCTCAAAAAAGCGTTGAAGCTCACCCAAAACATAACCTTGGTCGAGCCTCTGCAGAGAACCTTAGACCCTCCAGACATCAAAAGACTAAGAAGAAACATAGCCGAGCTTGAAAAAGCACCGACAAAACCAGCCGAAAAACTCGCAGAAATCCTCAAGCTAGAATATCAGATACTGCAAGAAACGGTCAAAAAGCACCCGGCAGGCAGAGCAATCACAAAGGCTGCAGAAGGCACGCCTGCGCCTGCAGTTATAACCGTCGTGTCTCCACTCAGCCACGACACAGACGCCCTAGCCGTCACTCTGGAAAAGCTCGAGAGAAAAGGATACAGCACAGTCATCGTGAAATCAAAGACCAAACCACCCAAGTCAACGTCACAAACACGATAATATAAATCCCAACAACTGTTAACACAAACAGAAACCGAGTAGAAAAACCGTGAGAAAAGCAAAATCAACGCTCATCCTGGTTCTTGCCCTGTTCCTCATCCTTTCACACGCGATGGTTGCCCACGCTGCCACCCAGTCGGTTGACGATGTGAGAAGTGCGGTCTACAACGCCTTCAAAGCGCTCGGTGAAGCATACAACGCGGGCGGAGACATCAGCAACCTCACAGAAACGCTCAACAAAGCATTAAACCTCACGTCAGAAGCTGAGACAATAGCCGGCGCAAACCCGGGCGAAGCCCAAACGCTCTTGTCAGAAGCCAAAACACTAGCCGAAAACGTCACCAACCACGCCCCCCTTATCAAAGAGGAAGGACTAAAACAAAGGCAAACACAGACGATAATCACGTTTGCTTCCATCGCAGCCGCAATAACCGTCGGCATCCTCATCTACATGTTCGGCCCAAACCTTCTGTGGCACTTCTGGCTCGGACTCAGAAAGAACTACACAGTCAAGGTCACGGGCACACCCAAAAAAGAAAAAGGCCTAGTCATCACCATGGACCAAGTGTGCGCGGCAATACTGGCCATAATCCTAATCGTAACCGTTTTCGTTGCAGCCCAATACTTCATCGGCGGTAGAACAGGCGAGACCTTCTCAGAACTCGGCATTCTAGGCCCTAACATGACGTTGGGCAACTACCCCAAAGAAGTTGTTGCCGGAGACTCTGTCAACCTGTACGTTTACGTCGGAAACCAGATGGGAAGACCAGTCTACTACACCGTCATGATCAAGATTGGAGACAACCACACCAGCGTCAACCCGGCTCCAATAGGACCAAGCGTGAAACTCGAAAGAATACTCCTACAGAACGAGAACTGGACATCGCCAGTCAACATCAGGCTAACACAGGCAGGTCTAAACCAGAGAATCATATTCGAACTTTGGACGTACAACGAAACCACAAACAACATCGACTACCAGCAGATATGGGGACAGGTCTGGCTTAACGTAACCGCACCACCCTAACAGCAGTGCGTGATGTGCCATGAGTTTCATAGCCTTCAGGATGTTTCTGAGAAAAGGCGGAACCTCCTCCGCAATTCTGGCAATAGCCCTGCTCATAGCCATAATGGCTTCAGCCAACTCCGTTGTAAACAGCATAAACTCCCAAGCCACCGCGCTGGGAAGCATGGTGGACGTGGGCCAAACCTATCTAGTTCTGCAGAAAAACTCCACATCAATAACAAACAGCGAAGTAACACCAGACGTGGCTAACCTTCTATCAAACATGACTGACGTCCAGTACGTTCTGCCTCAAAGAATACTTAAGGTAACCCTGACCTCAAACTCCACGAGCCTCACGGTGGAATTAACAACAGTCGACGATCTGCCACTTTTCTTCAACATCAAACAAGCTCACCTTGAGGGCAAGATTGCAGACTCGAACAGTCTTGAAGTGAACATGGGCGTTGCCCTAGCCGGCCTTACATCCACATACACCAGCGACCAGGTCACCTTAACCTTCGGAGACAAATCCTTGAGATTGAATGTCACTGGCATATTCGCAACTCTAACTCAAAGCGACGCAGAGATTGTTGCCCCCACACACATCGCCCAACAGCTGACCGGTGAAAACAGCAAGGTATCGTTTATCGAGTTTTCCCTCAAAACCGACAGTTCAAAAACAGCAAGCAGCATAGAGGAGGCGTTGCCGAAGGACGTGAAAACCCTCAAGGTCCAACAGTTGAAGAGCTTCATTCAAGCCGTGAACAATCAAACCTTGTCCTTCCTGAACGTTTGGTCAGTAAGCATATTCATCGTGATAGTCGCCGCCTCCTACATCGTGGCCACGAGGCTCATAACAGAATCCAGCTACGAGCTGGCAATGCTCAGGTCCCTGGGCAGCAACAGAAGACTGCTCTTCAGTCTAGTATTCACCTACACTGTTTCCATAGCCTCACTTGGCGCCATCCTTGGCTTATCCATAGGCGTCGTAGGAGCTCAAGCAGCCTCAACCATGGCCAGCTGGATAAAACCAGGAGTAACCCTAGCCCCCTTCCTAGAGATTGAGCAAGCACTTCAACTGATTGCGTTCACAATCCTCTCGGCCATCCTAGGATGCCTGTACCCAGCCTTCAGACATGCCTTCAGGCTCAAAATGGAGGAGGCTCTGTGAAGCTCTTCGGATTCATGTACCTCAGGAAACGAAACCTCTTCATCTTCTTCCTAATCGTCACGCTCATCTCCACACTATTCTCGATAACGGCTTTCAGCCTCCTAGGCCTCTACAACGGCTTCAACGCCTACCTCGGACAGGGCGACAACATCATCGCCATCTACAGCACCACGGGCAGCACGCCCTTCACGGGCCTAGTCCCATCATACCTAGCTGAAAGCATCAACACGTTGAAAGGGGTTTTGGCAAGCAGCCCCGAAATTCTGGCGCCCTGCGTAATCAAGGGCGAAGCAGTCTTCGCAAGAGGAGCCATACTTGAAGAACTGTCCAAGCTGAACCCGTTGACCTTGTTGGAGGGCAACTTGTCAACGCCGACCGATTTCGACTCTGCAATAGTCGGCAAAAGCCTTGCTGAAAAACTGGACCTGAGGCCCGGAGACCAAATCCTCATCCAAGGAACCCTGACAGAACGCTACGTCGAACTCCACGTCGTAGGAGTCTACGAGTCCCGCACACCTATGGACGATGAAATAATCGTCCCGCTCTACGCGGGCCAGTGCTTGAGGGCCGTTGACTACGGCCAAGTCACGCTCATAAGAGTCAAGATAGACAGAACCCTGGTAACGCCGGAAACCATCTACGAAGAAATCGCCAAGGAAGCCTCTCAACCCAGCCAAGACAGCGGAGAACAGCCTGCGCAGCCAGGAGTGGTGCTTTGGCCGCGGCTCAGCTTTCTCCTAAAGAACGTTGGGGTCGAGGACGCTCAGACGTTTATGAAGAGCTACCTGGACCGGTACGGAGTGACCGTGGAAAACGTGCTAGTCCTGTCCGCAACGGTCTTCATTTTCTCCAGTGCAAGTCTCGCCATAGCCATCACCACTCTGACGCGTCAACACAAACACGAAATAGAAATCCTGCATTCGCTCGGAGCTTCCAAAAGAACGCTGAAAATGGACTTTTTGGTCAAGACCTTGATAGCATCATCTGCCGCGTCAGCGTTCGGAACAATCCTCGCCATGCTAGCCCTCACGGCCATGTTGGGAACGGGCTACCTGCAGGTTCTGTCACACAGAATTCTCATTCAATTCAACCCCATCGTGATCGTGCTGAACTTTGCCCTAGTCTCAATACTGGTCTCCGCGACCATACTGAAATCGATAGTGAAGAAATGAAGAAACTCCTTTACCTTCTCTTGCCCCTGATCGTAGCGTTCGCTCTCAGGCTCTACCCGTACTCCATCAGCGGTCTTCCATACTCAATAGACGCTTGGCCCCTGATAAAAGACGCTAATCTAATCCAACAGAACACTCCTATACCCCTGAACGCCAAGGTTTTCGACGGCTACAACAACTACTACCCGATCGTCAGCATCTTCGGCGTCGCAGTAGCCCAGCTAACCGGGTTGAGGGTCATAGACGCCATGGCACTTTTTCTACCCGTGACAGGCGCCTTGTCCGTCCTGATCTTCTTTGCACTCGTCACAATACTCTACAATGAGAAAGTCGGGTTCGTATCCTCCATAATCTTCGCAACAGCCTACACCCTTGTAATATTCACGGCAGGAGTGACAAAGGAAACCTACGCGAACCCGCTCTACCTGCTGCTCTTCCTCATATTTCTACATCCAAAAATCGGCCCCCTGCCAAGACTCTCACTATTCACCCTGACCTCTCTGACCCTTATTGCAACGCACCACTTCACGTCCTTCATCGCCATAATCGTTCTCTCCTCCATGGCACTGGCCGAGTTCATAAACAATCGCAGAGCAGGCCTCTCATCCGATAGGATACGCCTCATCCTTCCCCTCTTGCTCCTGGCGGGAGCCGCCCTGTACTATGAACTCTACGCGTTCGCGGGTTATCAAGTCCCACTGACCGCAAGCGACTGGCTTTCAGCAGCTTCCTATCAAGTGCTGGCCTTCTCGCTCACCCTGTACCTCACGTTTAACCCTTCGAAACGCCCAACAAAGTACACAATCATCGAATGTCTTGCAGTCCTAGGCGCAACGTCTCTCATCGTTTTCTTGGCAACGAGGAGAGTGCTGTTGCCAGGTGCGCCCATACTTCCAAGCCGATACCTCATCTATGGAGTCCCATTCGTAATGGCTTCAGGGTTAGCCGTCATTGGATACGGAGGACAAAGACTCGCATCAACAAGCAAGCACTTGGCTACTCTCTTCTGGTTCGCCGCCGTTCTTGGCCTTGAAGGGTTCGCCGTGTTCGGAATCCCAGGCCTCGGGTTTGGGCTCGCCTACAGGACCCTAAACTTCCTGGTGCCGCCTCTAGCCATACTGAGCGGAGTCGGACTCTTAAGAATCTACGCTGCCTCAAACAAGTCGGTCACGAAAGGACTTGTGAAGACGCTTGCGGCAGCAGCACTTCTAACCATAACTGTAACAAGCTGCTACACTGTGTACGCGTCTGTTTCGCTTCAGGAACGTTACTTGGGGTACTTCTGGCTGTACACGAAGCCAGAATATCAGGCGGGCACCTGGATCGCAGGAGCAGTCGACAACCGAACAGTCGCGGCAGACGCAAAAGCCCAGTTCCTCCATTACTTCAACGTGAGCATTGACACTGCTCAAGGGCTCCAATACCTCACGGGAAAAACTGGCTCCGAGCCCGACGTCCTGTACATCTATGACGGAATGGTGAAAAACGGATACGTAACCTTAGCCAGTTACAGTGTAGACCTGCCAGAAGATTGGATGAAAAAACTATTAACCCTCAACCTTGTCTACTCTAACGGAAACGTGACAGTGTATGCCCCCTAACACGCTTGAACTGGTCAACGTGAACAAAGAATACGGTGCAACGAAAGTTCTGAACGACATAGACCTAACAGTCAAAGACGGGGAATTCATCACCATCAAGGGCAAGTCAGGCGCTGGAAAAACAACGCTCCTCAAAATAATAGGTCTCCTAGAACACCCAGACAAAGGGGAAGTGAGGCTCTTCGGCAACAGCACTCGCGAGTTGACTGACGAAATTAAATCAAACATCAGGCTGCGCAACATGGGATTCGTGTTCCAATCCTACAACCTCATCCCGTCCCTAACCGTACTGGAAAACATAGAACTGCCCCTAGCCCTCGCCGGAACAAAAAAGCAAGAAAGAAAAGAAAGAGCCCATGATATGCTAAAATACTTCGACTTAACCCCTCTTGCAGCAAGGTTCCCAGACGGCCTGAGCGGTGGAGAGAAACAGCGCATAGCAATAATAAGAGCTCTTGCCAACAAACCGAAAATCATTCTTGCGGACGAGCCAACATCCAGCCTGGACGACGACAACTCAAACCTTGTAATAGAATTGCTCAGCAACATCAACAAAGACAGGAAAGTAGTCATAATACTGACAACCACAGACATGCAGCAAGAAATACCCGGAAGCACGGAGTACATGGTGAAAGGCGCACACTTGCAAACAAGGTTTCTCCTTCAGACTTTCAACCCGGAACGAGCCCTAGCCACACCTTTCAATTCCGGAAGTGTTACAGAGTCCCAAGAAACCACCGGATAGCCCACGAAAAAGGCATGTGGGTGCATCAAACGAAGAGAGAAAACTAGTTACCGTTAGATCCAGAAGCCAAGAGCCATCCCCTTAAGGCGTCGCTTTCTCTTCTTGTTCCGGCGTCAAGACTCCTATGTTTGTATCCTCGTCCTGCTTTGCCGTTTCTCCATTTAGCCTTGAGTTGCAGTATGGACAGAGGTTAACGAGCTTTGGAATTTTGCCGTTGAAATCCAGCATGGTCAGCGGCCTGCTGAAGACTTTCTTGCAGCTTGGGCAGGAAATAGACATGTTTTCCTTTGAAGTCTCTGGAGTAGCGCCTTTAGACTTACGTTCTTGCAGTGACGCATGCTTCCTGCCGGTCCAGAAATCAAGAATCAGAACAGCCGCGCTTAACGCCATATGAACAGCGACGAAGAAGTAGATCGTATACATGTAAACCCCATAAGGCACAGCCCAACCAGCGCTGTACCGCAAACCATAATCTGTCTCAAACAGACCATAGACCAGCGTCCACTCGATCCTCTTTAAGACAAACAGAACGACAACAGAACAGGCAAGCCACAAGACAAGAACAGCCCTCGCGGTCAAGCCGTTCCTGAATAGATCCTTCAAAGTCATGGTTCGAACCAGATGAAAAACTGCCCACAAAGCACATAAATATTATGAATTCAAAGTTCAAATACAAGAACACGATTATAAATCAATTCAAACGCGCGAGTTGCTTCAAGACACTTGTCTTTGCGGCAATCATGGCGATGCTACCATGCTGGCCTTTCCATCCTTTTCCTTTCCTTCCAGACCTCAAGTCCTAAGCTGGCGCCAACTCATTCAGCCATTTCGTATTCTCGTTCAAGTTCAGGCTCGCGCGGTTCCGTTGCGGGATAACGTTCAGCGGGGCCTCAACCAGAACCTCCAGCCTTTGTCCTCTTCTTCCTCCATTTCCCCATCAGCTTTCTTGGAGGACACTTGTGCCCACAAAAAATATGGAGCATTCCCGACGGTACAAACATAACGAAGAGCATAACGACGCAAGCGATGAAGCTTGTAGACAGTCATGGGCCGTTTGATCGCGTTCAGAGCTATTCTGATTCTGACTTTCGCCCTCTACAATATGGCGCGCGTTAACATGATCACGCTGGGTCATCATAGAATGCGATGTGTATCGTATCTTGATAATGCTTGCTATTGGGATGCCTTAGCGCGCGCAGAGTTCTTCGTATTGGTGCCGCAGTTCAGTGAGTTCTTCCTTCAGCGTCTGCAAACTTCGTCTCATTTCAATCTCAGTTCCTTCTTTTCTTTCAAGCTGCAACCGTTCTCTTAGAACCACAGCCGACTCCTGCTTCTGTTCCATTATGGAATTCTCTTCCGTTTTCAACTCCTGTAAAACGGGCAAAGGTTTTACGTCTTCGTCACTTTTTTCCACAATGTTGTCCTTTTTCTCAGCATCGCCTTGTTCCTTGACGCTACCTTGTTCCAAGACGTTCGCAAGTTCTTCATTTTCCTTTTTCTCCATAATGTCCACCATGTTCTTCACCGTCGCCAATTGAGATCCAGCGAGAAAGATTGCTGACGACAGAATCGCTCCGACATAATTGAACGGACCCACTTGAAAAAGTGGCTTATTCCAAACAACGATGTCATAGCCGATCCAGTACAGAAACCATAGAAGAGATACGGCAGAGGCTAAGCACAGCGCACGGGCCAGAGCTCGAGGTTTGTGCATACTTGCTTTCGAGGTTTCCAAACAAGATTCACCGAGCATATATATTCTATCGTAATAAATAATACGTTGTTTCTCACAGAGAATATTCCCAAACCAGATATACCGATGCGTTCGCGCGGACAGGCAAAATCGAAACATCCGGATAGAAGACACAAGCGTCACTTCATACAGAAATGGCCCAAATGTTGCCAACGAGTCAATATTCTGCTAAGAGCATCCTTAGCGCGCGCGCTTCCACTTCTTTATCAACATGTACACCAAAATGATTCTGGAGTAAATGGATAAAGCCATCATCCATGAGAAAACAGGTACGCGAAAAACACCAAAGTTTAGATCGAACAAGAGTTCATTATGGGGGATGAGCCAGAGGTTATAGTACCAAAACAAGTCAATAGACTTTCCAGCCAAATATACGATAAGACCATAGAACACGTCATTCATAAGGGACGAAATAAGCCCTAAGCTGACGGTAAGGTTCCAATCTTTTGGATCGACTAGCAAAAAAATGACAAAAGGAGCAAAATACATTGCAACTAGCCATAAATGATAGGCATAACCTCCCGAAGAGACTATGTCAATATAATTGATAAGGACTATTCCATATAGAATGGAGTAGGCCATAAGTTTCGAAAATATCTTTGTTTTTTCGTCTCCGATTTTCATTTCTCGTCAACACATGATTCATTTGTAGGGATGAACTCCGCCCAAATAAGTTAGACTTCAGTTCTGGTAATATTACGCGAAGTGAAATCCTGCTTCTTCCGACTCTGACTGCGAATTTGCGAATAAAAAAGCAAAGCAATGTTCGTAAAAGGAGGGACGTCGCTCTTAGAAGCTACGAAGAAAAGTAGAACTTGCCAAGTTCTAGCCAACATTGTAGGTCCAAGAAGCAGACACGGCCATTGGACATTAGCAAGATGAAATCGTTGGGTGGAAACCGAAATTAAATAGCAAACAAGCTATAATAAAAAATGTTGAGTGACTTTTTGCCAGATCAGTCTTTCAACAGTCGCGTGTGTTCTGGGCGAGCTACACGCGCGTAAAGATCAAGCCTGCAACTCTCATGACCACATAATCTCTAAAGGCATAGTTGGTAAAATGATTCCACAATGATACTATTATGCACGCAAAAGTTGGAAGGAGGAAAACTGAAAAGATGTTCGTAGTGCTGCAAAGTATTTTGATTGGGATAGTGACGGCATGGCTTCTAATATAGCGGATTTCATATCACGGGCTGTTGAGCATATTCTTCTTAAAGCAGGCCGTATGGATGAAGAAGAACTTGAAAAGTGGATCTAGAGCCTTTAGAGGTGACAGGCAATTGAAGGAATATGTTGTGGAGTATATAGAAGATGAATTAGAATTTGCACAAGACCTGTTGAAGCGGGCTCGTTTTCTTAAGAAGGAGTTCGGAGTAAGAAGCTGAATGATTTAATGATGAAAATCCCTCGTTTAGTTTCGATTAGGCTTACGTAATATCTCAAGATCCACCCTCTCCCCTTTGTATGTAACGTCGGAAGTAATGTTTGGTGGTAATGATGAAGAAGCAGACTGGCGTATGGGTTGATGCTGCTGTTTGGCAGGCTTACAGAGACCTGTGTAGTCGTGAGAAACTGCGTCCAGCCGAGCCCATAGAGAAGTTTTTGCGATTCATCTTGCACGGCGGATCAGCACTGTCTATTCTAAATTGGCTGGAGAAGACTGAAAAAGTTGAGGGTTTCGAAGCCTACGCGAGAGTTTTACTCGAATGGTATAGGAATGGGAAATTGTGGATATATATATCACAGATGAAGATGAGACTCCAGTAGAGCGTATGCTGCTTGAAGCACTAAAACAGGTCACTGCCCCTAATCTGCGCCGAGAAATAGAGGAGGCTCTCAAAGGGAAAACTGGCAAAAAGAAGGCGAAAACTGAGCCAGAAGAGTTCAACGCCATAGAGAAGAAAATTGCTGAGCTAAAAAGAACGGTCAAACGCAGTAGCTATTTATCTCGTGGGCAAGTATATTCGAGTGTTCCGCTGTTGCCCAATAAAGCGAGATGGGTCGTATGAAGAAGCTACACGCACTCCCGCATAAGGTATGCGAATCCACATGTTATGTTAATGGGTTGGAAGATCTTTTGGCATGGAAGGAGGCATATTACGCTGATTTCCTTCTTTCTGTCGTAGGTGGGATGGCTGGCTTTGCCTATCTTCG